>Ga0257111_1000671_pt1 | contig 14065 bp, 12 predicted proteins | sample LP_taG_6_FD_191567 | JGI IMG/M metagenome (GOLD analysis project Ga0257111, IMG submission 191567) | Marine microbial communities from Northeast Subartic Pacific Ocean, Canada - LP_J_2015_P26_500m | ecosystem: Environmental > Aquatic > Marine > Oceanic | place: Canada: Northeast Subartic Pacific...
AATATTTTAAAAATTCATGTAAAGATATTTTTGGAAATTTTGTACGCACATTAGATAATCTCCCGGATCATTTTGGATTTTTTTCTTTTTTTCAACCTAAGTCTTTTTCACATATAAAAATAGCTAGAAATTTGTCAAAAGATCTGGGGATGGATAAATTTGATGTGATTATTGACATGGGCACAAGAGTAAAAAACACACTAGTTGTAAAACAAATCCCCCATAAATTTTTTATATCCCCTTCTATGTATTTTGCACTATCTAATCCTAAAAAAATAATCACAAAACCTAGGCACGTAATAGAAAGAATATTTTGTTATTTTGAATCAGTTTTAAAAACAAAGATCGAAATTCCATTCGAATGTGAAAATATTCCTAAAAAATATACAGATGAAGCCAAACGAATCTTAAAAGAAAATAACAAATACCTGGGCTTTTCTATTACCGCGGGACATCCCACAAGACAAAAAGAATTTTCTGTAAATGAAATTATAAAAGTTGCAAATCATTTTTCCGAAAAAAATTACGTACCTGTATTTTTTGTAGAAGATAAATACAAAGATTTGATTGAGAATTTAAAAAAAAACGTAAAGAACGTAACATTTCCAGAGCACTTAGCTGACCAACAGCTCAGAAATCCATTGTTGGTTATCGCTCTTGCCCAGCATATGCAAGCAACGATCACCATAGATAATGGAATTATGCATATGTTATCTCTATCTAGTACTAAAATTATATCTTTTTTTTCAAGTAAGAGTTTTTATGAAAAATTTAGACCCCTAAATAATGTAAAATCCAAAAATTATTATATGAAAAATAATAAATCTATTGCTGAATTGAAGGCTGAAGAAATAATTAATTTTTCGGAAGAATTTATTTAATTGATTTTTTTATTACTTCAAACGATTTTTCAATAAAATCAATTTGATTACCCCCTGATTGCGCAAAATCAGGTCTTCCACCACCTCCGGTTCCTCCAATTAATTTTGATCCTAATTTCACCAACTCAACGGCATTATATTTTTTTGTTAAAGCACTTGTTACACCTACCGCTATTCCAACCTTGTTATCAACAACAGAATAGGCAACCACTATACCTTCTCCCAAATCTTTTTTTCCTTGATCAATTAATGATCGAAGTTCTTTAGAGGGAAATCCTACAACAAGCTGGTATCTAATTTTTATTCCTTTTGCGCTGATATCTTTAATTTTGTTTTTATTTTTATCTTTTAAAATTATTTTTATATTTAATTGATCTATTTGTTTGGTTAATTTTTTTACTTGTTCAGAGGGAGTCAGATCTTTGATATCAACTGGCTTTGCGTTTAAAGCTTTTATATTTTTGAGCAAATTGTCTATTACGTCTTGTGTTGCCTTGGTTGTTGTTTCGTGTTTTTCTTTTATTTTGTTTAAATAATTCGAAAGTTGCTCATCTCTTAAAGCTTCTACACGTCTAACGCCTGATGCTATAGCTGATTGGCTTACGATTTTAAATTCTCCAATTTCTGAGGTATTGCGCACATGGGTTCCTCCACATAATTCAGTTGAAAAATATTTGTTTTTTTCATTTCCCATAGAAAGAACTCTTACTTCATCGCCATACTTCTCTCCAAAAAGAGCTAGGGCGCCTTCGTTAACAGCTTCTTTTGGTGTCATTAATCTTGTCCGTACTTCATTTTTACTTTGAACCATGTCATTAACAAATGTTTCGATTTTTTCGATTTCTTTTTTTTCTATTATTTTCATGTGACTAAAATCAAACCTTAATTTATCAGGACCTACATAAGACCCTTTCTGCATAACATGTTTTCCTAAAATTCTTCTTAATGCTTCGTGCAACAAATGAGTGGCTGAATGATATGCCCTAATATTAGTTCTTCTTTTTGAGTCTATTTTTAAATCTAGAGCATCTCCTTTAGATATTGATCCTTTAATTAATTTACCAATATGAATATGTAGATCGCCTATTTTTTTTTGAGTATCTACTACTTCAAATTTACTATTCGAACCAAAAAGAAAACCTGTGTCTCCTATCTGGCCTCCTGACTCTCCATAAAAGGGCGTTTGGTTTGTAATTATTATTCCTTCTTTACCTTCATCTAATTTTGAAACTTCCTTTCCGGCTTGAACTATAGATAAAACTATGCCCTGTGAATTATTTGTTTCATATCCTAAAAAATCGGTGGGTCCTAATTTTTCTCTAATGTTAAACCAAATATGTTCCACCGCACTATCGCCAGAACCTTTCCAATTTTTTTTAGCATCCTCTCTTCTCTTGGTCATTAGTTGGTCAAATTTTTTAATATCAACTTTTATAGATTTATTTCTTAAAACGTCTTGAGTAAGATCTAGCGGAAATCCATAAGTGTCATATAATTTAAAAGCAACGTCCCCCGGAAATACATCTTTAACTTTTTTTGTTTCTTCATCTAAGATGCTCATTCCTCTTTCTAAAAGCACCAAAAATTTTTCTTCCTCCATTTTTAAAGTTTCTGTAATAAGCGCTTCGCCTCTTGATAATTCTGGATAACTTGCTGACATTTCGTTAATTAGTGTTTTTAGAACTTTGTAAAAAATTGGCTCTTTAGACCCTAACAAATGAGAATGCCTCATGCCTCTTCTCATAATTCTTCTCAAAACGTACCCCCTTCCTTCATTAGAAGGCAGAACTCCTTCGGCAATTAAAAAAGAGCATGCTCTTAAATGGTCAGCAATAACTCTAAAGCTTGGCATATTTTCTTTATTCGCCTTTACTTTTAAAATTTCAGATGCGGAACTTATTAAATTTTTAAAATGATCTGTTTGATAATTGTCATGGGTCCCTTGTAATAGTGCAGAGATTCTCTCTAAACCCATTCCTGTATCTACGGAAGGTTTTGGAAGGTTTATTCTTTTTTCTTTAGAAATTTGCTCAAATTGCATAAATACCAAATTCCATATCTCGATAAATCGATCACCATCAGCATCTTTACTTCCCGGAGGTCCTCCTGAAAGATGATCGCCATGATCATAAAAAATTTCTGAGCAAGGTCCACAAGGGCCTAGTTCGCCCATAGACCAAAAATTGTCATTTGTAGAAATTTTATAAATTTTATTTTCTGGCAAACCAGCAATTTTTTTCCACAAATTAAAAGCCTCCTCATCATCATGATAAACGCTAACGGATAACTTATTTTTTGATAATCCAAATTCTTTGGTAATTAAATTCCAAGCTAATTCTATTGCCACATCTTTAAAATAATCTCCAAAAGAAAAGTTTCCTAACATTTCAAAAAATGTGTGGTGTCTGGGTGTATAACCCACATTCTCCAAATCATTATGTTTGCCTCCTGCCCTTACACACTTTTGAGAAGTGGTTGCTCTCTTATAATCTCTTTTTTCAAGACCTGTAAAAACATTTTTAAATTGGACCATGCCTGAGTTAGTAAACATCAAGGTAGGATCATTTTCTGGAACTAAATTACTTGATTCCAAGGTTTTATGCCCGTTTTTCGAGAAATAGTCCAAAAAACTTTTTCTTACTTCTTTAAGAGTTTTAGCCATTGCTATAATAAATACAGGTTTTTATAATGATGTCTAGACGATAGTGAAAGGCGCTAAAAATAAGCGCCTTTCTAAGGAGAGCTAGTTTGATATTTTTAATCTTTGGTATCTTGGTTTTCTTTATTGTTTTGAGGATTTCCTTCAATTTTCTTTGAAATTAATCCTGCTTTAGTTCTAATTGCCATTTCAATCTCAGCGGCTACTTTTGGATTTTGGTCCAAATATAACTTGGAATTTTCCCTTCCTTGACCAATTTTTTCACCTTTATATGCATACCAAGCTCCTGCTTTTTCGACTACCTCAGCTTTTGCGCCTAGATCGATAAGTTCACCTGTTTTGCTAATTCCTTTTCCGTACATTAAATCAAATTCAACAACTTTAAATGGTGGTGACACTTTGTTTTTAACCACTTTAACTCGAGTTGAATTACCAATTATCTGCTCTTTATCTTTTATAGCTCCTATCCTTCTTATATCCAGTCTAACAGAAGAATAAAATTTAAGAGCATTTCCACCAGATGTTGTTTCTGGATTTCCAAACATAATTCCAATTTTCATTCTGATTTGATTAATAAAAATAACCATTGTATTTGTTCGAGAAATTGAGCTCGTTAATTTTCTCAAAGCTTGACTCATCAATCTTGATTGAAGACCAACATGGTGATCTCCCATTTCGCCTTCGAGTTCAGCTCTCGGGGTTAAGGCTGCTACAGAATCAATTACCAAAACTGAAATTGATCCCGACTTAATAAGAGTGTCAGCTATTTCTAAAGCTTGCTCCCCAGTATCTGGTTGTGATATTAAAAGTTCTTCAGTATTAACTCCTAATTTTTTTGCATACACAGGGTCTAAGGCATGTTCAGCATCAACAAAGCTGCAAATACCGCCTATTTTCTGAGCTTCTGCTATAACCTGTAAAGCCAATGTTGTTTTCCCAGAAGACTCTGGTCCATAAATCTCTATAACTCTTCCTTTTGGAAGCCCTCCAATTCCAAGCGCCAAATCCAAACTTAAAGATCCTGTTGAAATTGACTCAATGTCTAGAGCAGCTTGTTGCCCTAATTTCATTACCGAACCTTTTCCAAAATTCTCATCTATTTGGCTAATCGCTGCATTCAAAGCTTTCTGTTTCTCTTTACCTTCTGTTTCTTGGTTTTTGTTAGATTTAACTATTTTTAGGTTATTCTTGGTCATTTTATTCCCTTTCTTTTCATGTAAAATTTATTACGAATCATGAATACAAATGTACACATTTTGTTCTTTTTATCAACAACTAATATTATATAGTAAAAACAAGGCTTTTTAGCCCTTTTCCTTAAAATGAGGCTATTTTAAATTCAAATGCCTTGCTGTGAGTCGCCCAATCGAAGATAGGAGATTTAATTGTGAAATGAGAAAGTTTTTTTCTGCAACAGCTAAATCAATTCTTGAATCCAACAAAACCGAACTGGACTGTATAACTTCTAAAGTCGTTCTTTCACTTCCAGATTCATATTCGGCTATAATTCCCTCGTTAGCTATCTCGGCTGCCCTAACCTGTAAATTGACAGATTTTAAAACACTCTTTGAGGATTGGTAGTTTGACCAAGCATTTGCGGTGTTAGATTTTAAAGCTTTTTTTTCATCATCTAATAAAAGATTAGATCTATTTCTAAGTTCTTTTGCTTTTTTCAAACTAAAGTAATTGCTGCTACCAGCATATAAAGGCCAAGTAGCCTCGGCTTTTAGAGTTTGTTGCACTCTTTGCTCGGAAGAAGCGCTAAAATCATCTTGTTCTGAAATTTTATATGACAAAGTTGCTGAAGGAGAAAACTCAGAACCTGCTATAAATACATCCTGTTTAGATATCTCATACTCTGTAGAAGCAATTTGAATATCAGGATTTTCATCTGATGAAATTTTAATAGCTTCTGCCAAACTTTGGGGCAACATAAAATTAATTTTTTCAAAATCTTTTATATTGTCTGAAGGAGATATGCCGATAATTCTTTCAAAATTAGCCGTGCTTGTTACAAGTTCATTCTCTGCAGAAATTAATTTGGCCTCCGCTCCAGCCAATGATGCTTCGGATTGCGCCAAATCTGTTAAGCTAATTTCTCCTCTTTCCAATCGAGCTTGGTCTGTTTCAACTTGTCTTTCTAATAAATCTACATTGATTTTATTAATGTTTAGTTTTTTTCTTCCTAATATAAAACCTGTATGTGCTTCTGCAGCATCAAGTAAAGTTTCTTGTTCAGTTTTTTTTAATTTTATTTTTGATAATTGATATGCGTATTTTTGTTTTTTATAATTTGCAACCCCACCAAAACCATCAAAAATCTTTTGCTCAATTAATAAAGACTGTTCAGTAGGGTAAAAATTTGAATCTGCTCCATGGTCGCTAGTATTATCTTGTTCACTCGCATACCCGGAAACAGTAATATTTGGCATAAATTCACTTATAGCCAAATTAGTGTCTTGATACGTTGCTCGAACGTTCGCTCGCTCAGCATTAAGCTTAGAGTTATTTGAGTATGCTGCCTTTAATGAAATAATCAGCGTATCCGCTTTCAAATTTGTGGATGTAAGAACAAAAATAATAACAGTTATGATATTAAATAGTTTTTTCATTTATTTTTTAAAAATTAATTTTTTTATTTCATGCTTTGTATTTAACATTATCACTATTGATGCAGATTTAACTAAATCTTTAAGCATTTGCAAAGTAATTCTTTCATAAAACATTATAAACTTTTTGATTTCAACAATGGACATAATTCTTTTTTTAAAGCGCGACCTTTTTCTCAACTTTTTTTCTTGAAGATGTCGCCATTTAAACACCATATTAAAATTTGGAATTTTCATAAAAATACAATGATCAATCATTGAAAAAATTTTTTTGTACTCTCTTTTGAGCTGTTCGTTCGCATGTTTTCTCCATGCGCAATTTGCATCTTCATATTTTTCTAAAATATTGATTGGTTTTTTTAGTAAGAAACCTTTTTGAGGTTTTGCTCCAACACACCAACCTTCCAATATTACAATGTCAGGCTTTTTTTTAACCCTGATCCAGCGCTCTTGTTTTAACCGATCATCCATTGATTTGTCAAATTTTGGTAATTTAAATTTTTTAAACCTTTTTCTCTTCAAAAAAATGAAAAACTTTTTTAATAATTTTATCTCATGTGTGCCGGGCACTCCCCTTGTTTTAAATAAGGGATGTATAGTTTTTGACATTTTGTCACGATCTTTAAGAGTTTTATAGAAATCATCGATTGAACTCACATGAACTTCTCTTTTAAAAAAAATTTTTAAAATAATCTTTAAAATTTCGGACAATGTAGTTTTGCCAGAGCCTTGTCCTCCCGAAAGACCTAAAAATAAAGTTTTTCTATTTTTTTTGTACTTATTTTCAATCCAAAACGATATAGGTATATAAATTTTTTTTAAACTTTTTATTTTTTCTGCTTTAGATTTTCCAAAAATCTTTTCTTTTTTTAGAAATTTAAAACAGTCTTCTTTTACGTTATCAAAACACTCATTAACTGATGGCATTGAATTAATTATTTTTTATCTAGAGGATGATTTTCACCATCATTAACAATTATATTTTTTAACTCAAGTGGTTTAACTCCTTCTAAACACCCGACATTTATCATGTAAACTTTATCGTGATTACTTCTTGGGTTTGTATGAGTATAAATCCCACATTTTGAGCAAAAATAATGCTCGGCTACTTTTGTATGATACTGGTAAAGAGTTAAAAGATCTTGTCCTTTTATAAGTTTAAAATTTTCTGATATAACTGGTGTCATTATATAACCTTTCCTTTTGCAAATTGAGCAGTTACATCTAACAAGCTTCTCAAAACCTTTTTCTGGCAGTTTTACTTCAGCCTCCACTCCACCGCAGTGACAAGTTAGTTTTCTCATTAGTTTTTATATTTTAAATTTTTTAGCATAATTTTCATATAGTGGTAATAGTTATCCACATTTATGACCGCATCCACTTCAAATGTTCACCTTTTGATTCAATTATGATTCTGTTTTAGACTCATAATACAACCTTAAGTGGTTCCTAAATAACCCTTATTCCGAAGTAAGATGGGTTAAAACATCAATCGAACCCACGTTTGTCAAAGAATCATTTAACCCTTCCATGTTTTCACGAGATGAAATTTTGAAAATCAAAATTTGAAATAGCGCTACAACGAAAACTGGGAACAAAGTAATAAAAGATAAATTGTAAAAAACAAAAAACAAATAAAAGAATAAAAATAGCGCCGATCTTATTATGGTAGAATTTTTAAAAACCGCCATAATGGCAATGGAGTGAACCAAAAGTTTAATAAAATTCATTTGGGATGGCTCAACAAATCTCTTTCCTCTAATTGAAGGAACATGATCGTGATCTTTGATAATTTTAGCAACTGATCCAGAATAACTGCTCCAAAAAGAAGCGTCTTTCAACAAAACCGATACGGCATCTCTGGGCAGGCAACTATAATTTCCAAATTTAATTAACCTTCCGGTAAATGCAAAAGTAATCATTTTGTGACACTGATACAAAAATTTAAATAATAATCCTTCTGATCTCTTAATTCTATTAGCAGTAATAACCTTGTTTGGATTTTCAGAAGATTTGTCAAAAAGTAAGCTCAATTCCTCGGGACGATCCTCTCCATCGCCATCCATTACAATAACGTAATCAAATTTTTCCTTTTCAAATAAAAATTTTAAACCCGTAGCAATGCAACGCGCATGTCCTTGGTTTTTTTTCATATTCATAATTCTAATTAATTTTAAATTTTCAAGACTCAATTCGTTTGTTGGACATGCCTCGGTGGATGCGTCGTTCATAATTAAAATAGAAACATCAGCATTCCATTTGGCTACTTGAAAATTAATTTCTTTCAATAGTTTAAAAACTGATTTCCAATCGTTATAAACGGGTATTAAAATAATATATTTTTTCATTCAGCTCCATATAATCTAGCAGGTATTTTTATTTGATTGGGCAGCATTATATTTTTAGATCTAAAAATTTTTTCACTATCAATAGGAAACCATTTTGGTCTTGATTCTAAATGATAAGACAAATTTCCAGCATGCCATTCATTTCCTTGAACATATAGAATCTTGCTTTTGTATTTTTTGTTCCAAATTTTTTGAATATTATTTGCTATTTCTTTGCCGGGATAATCTGTTCTTTTATCTGTTTGTGTTATTGAAATATAAGCATAAACAAACGGAGAAAAAATAAATAAAATTAAAAATACTGAAACAAAACCTTTTAATTTATTTAAATTGATTTGGGCTTGAAAAATATAAACCAATAACACTCCAAAAAATAAATAAAACGGAGTCATCCACATTGTTCTGATTTTTACTCCCATCAACATAGAAGTTAAAAACATTAGAATGATAGGAGCAAAATTTATAGTTAATAAAAATAATAATTTTTTATCTTTAAAATTAAACTTAGTTTTAAGTTTTGAAACCATAAATAAAAACATTACAAAAAGAGGAATGAGTATTCCAAATTGTTTTCCCAAAAATATTAATGGATGAATAATATGACTTAAAAAATTTAGATCTTCTAACCCAGTCCTATGTAAAGCATAAGTAATAGTATGATAATTATTTTCGGTCAGCCAAATTAAATGAGGTAGCAAAACAAGAAGGAAAGGAATTAAAGAAACCAAACATTTAAAATTAATTTTCTTTTTAACAATCATATAGATAAAAAATATATCCATCGCAACGAGCAGATAAATAAATAAGTATTTTGACAAAATTCCTAGTGCAGCAAATAGACCAAATAACAACCAATCAATAGTTTTGTTATCTTTAAATCCTTTCCAACAATATAAAACTGTTAAAGCCCAAAAAGGTAATTGACAAACATTTACGTTAAACTCTGGGGTTGTAAAATTATAGAAATAAATTCCCTCTAAAAGAAGTATTGAAATTAGGCTAAATGTATAATTTTTAAAAAATTCTTCTGAAAACTTTAAAACTATAAAAAAAGAAAACACTACAAATAATTGACTAAGCATATAATACGCCCAGTCTTGACTTCCAAAAATTTGGTAAAATATTTCAACCGCAAAAGCGCTTAGTGGTGGATGTTTGTTATAGCCCCAATCCAAATTACTTCCCCACGCTAAGGCCTCAATGGTATCCAGGGGTAAATTCAAATTGGTGAGAGATGGAGCCACTATCCAAATAACAAAGTGTGAAATTAAAAACAGCCGAACATATTTGTAATAATTATTTTTATTTACCTTCATAAAATCATCTAATTATATAGGTTAATGGACCTTGACAGCAATACAATGATTTATATACTCCGTTCCTTTAAAAAAAACCACAATGGCAGTTAAAATTTCAAAAAAATACATTCCAAACTCAAAAGAGAAATACATGTGCGAAAAACACAAAGAGTATTTTAGACAAAGACTAGCTATGTGGAAAAATGAACTTATTGAATCAAATAAAAAAACCATAGAAAATAGCAAGAATGACAATGAAATTTCTTCAGCTGATATAGTCGATCAGGCCTCTTCTGTGGCGGAAAGAAGTGTGGAGTTAAGAACAGTTAATAGACAGATAAAATTAATTTCAAAAATTGATAAAGCTTTAGATCGTATAAAAAATAAAACTTATGGTTTTTGTGAAGATACAGGCGAACCCATTGGCTTGAAAAGACTGATTGCAAGGCCTATCGCAATACTATCCATTGAATCGCAAGAAAGACACGAGAATAAAGAAAAAATATTTGCAGACAATTAAGTCTGGGGTATAATTTCTCCTGTTTTCAAACAATCATATCCTTTTATTACAGCTTCTCTTTTGGATATCTCTTCATACCATCTGCTTAGATTTTGAAATTTTTTAAGCCCAATGTCATGTATAGGGTGCCTTGCTATCCAAGGAAAAGTAGCAATATCTGCAATTGAATATTCATTTCCAGCTAAAAACTTTGATTTTTCTAAACGCTCATCTAAATCTTTATATATAGTTTTGGCAATTCTAAAATAACGTTCTTCCCCCCATTTGCTTTTTCCTGGTGTGTAGTGGTGAAACTGATGATGTTGTCCTAGTAGTGGACCAACATAAGCTACTTGAGCTATAAGCCATTGATTAATTAAAATTCGATCATTCTTATTATAAAACTTTCCACTTTTTTCTGCCAAATAAATTAAAATTGCCCCGGACTCAAATATACTAATATTACTTTCATGATCTGTTATTGTGGGAATTTTGCTAAATGGACTTATTTTTCTAAAATCAGAATTAAATTGATCTCCTTTGGAAAGATTGATTTTTGTTATTTTATATTCAAATTTTATCTCTTCTAACATAATAGATATCTTTCTTCCATTAGGGGTATTTGCATAAAATAACTCAATCATTTTTTCTTAATGCCTAGTCTTTCCTGTGTGCTTTTTGAAGTTGTGCTAAATTCAAATCGATATTTTTCATCTGGTCTTGCATATTTAAAACATCCTCTTGCTGCTAGAGCAGCTTCATGGAAGCCTGATAAAATAAGTTTCAGTTTACCCGGATATTCGCAAATATCGCCTATGGCGAATATTCCCTTTTTTTCTGTTTCAAAATTTTCTGTATTAACGGGTATATGTTTTTTATTTAAATTTAAACCCCATTCAGCGATTGGACCTAATTGCATTATAAGTCCAAAAAAACCTAAAATATTATCGACTTTTAAATTTTCAATTTTTCCATCTTCATCTTTGATGTTGATTGATTGAATTTTATTTTCTCCTTCTATCGATTCTAGTTGGAAAGGGGTTTTTATTATAATTTTTTTACTTTTAGAAAGTTTTTTAATTTTTTGAACAGTATTTGGGCTTCCTCTAAACTCAGATCTTCTATGAATCAGAATTACCTTTGAGGTTTTTGACAACTCCAGCGTCCAATCTAAAGAGGAATCGCCTCCTCCAAATATAGCTATTTTTTTATTTTTAAAAGTTTTTTTGTTTTTAACAGAATAGAATAAATATTTACCTTCAAATTTTTCAGAATTTTTCACAGAAAATTTTCTTGGTTCAAAAGAACCTACGCCACCAGCAATAACAATATTAGGGGATATAAATTTTTTCCCTTTGTTTGTTTCGACAATCCAATTGTTTCCTTCGTTTTGAATTTTTTGAACTCTTTCATTTAAATGAATTTTTGTTTTAAAAGGTTTGATTTGTTCAACCAATTTTTTAGTTAAACTCTCTCCAGTACACTTTGAAATACCAGGAATGTCATAAATTGGTTTATCAGGATAGAGTTCTATGCACTGTCCTCCTATTTTATCTAGGTTGTCAATCACTTCTGCTTTAAGACCAATTATGCCTAGCTGATGAACAGCAAATAATCCTGCGGGTCCCGCTCCTATAATAATTGCATCAGTTTTAATCATTATATTTGTTTTTCAGGTGTTGTAACTACCAAACCATTAATTTCATCTGACACAGTAATTTGACAGCTCAGTCTACTATTTTTTTTTGGCTCATAAGCCACATCTAACATATCTTGTTCGCCTTCTTCGTGTTTGGGTAGTTTATTAAACCATTCTTCTTTGACATAAACATGGCAAGTGGCACATGCCATGCCTCCTCCACAATCAGCATCTATACCGGATATATTATTTTGAACCGCACCTTCCATAACAGTAAGACCATTCTTTACATCTAATGTTTTTGATTTGCCCGTATGATCAATATAAGTAATTTTGGCCATAACTTTTTAATATATATAAGCATAAAAAAAATAGGGCAAGATATTTAAAACTCGCCCTATTTAATAGCTAATATTTACTTATCTTCTTGAAGTATTCGACATAGCAGCAGCCCAAATAACCAGACCAAAAGCGATCTTGTTAATGAAGTCTGCTAAGTTATAAATTATGTTCAATGCGTTTGAATCTACGCCACCAGTTAAATATCCAAAGAGATAACCTAGTGGGTAAATTGCCCAACCGATTGCAACGATCATTCTCATAGTGCCAAAACATGCAACTAAAGATTTGTTACCACTTCTCGATGCTATTTGTCCTGCTTGTCCTGAAAATATTTCAAATATGATGTATATCCATGCCGCAACCCAAATCATGAATCCAAGAAATGGTTGAAGCATACCAGTTTCGCCTAGGTATCCAGAAATTAACATCACTAGCGCAGCAACTAAAAGTCTCCAAAACATAGTTATTGGAACTTTTCTAATTGCAGATAAAACTAAATAAAATGACACTGTTTGAAGTGGAATTGTAATAAGCCAGCCAATATATCTGTAAATAGTTGATGTATCTGCAGTCTGCACCCACACACCTCTCATATACATGTAATTAACAAAAGCTATACCAGTCACTAAACCAGCGACTGTTACTGGTAGTCTCCACGCAGTAGTGACATTTCCTTTTTCTAAAAAAAAGAAAACCGTAGCAGCCAGCATACCCATTGATGTTATCCAAAAAGAAATTCCTACATAGTCGGTTGTTTGCAATAATGGAACTTCTGCATGGGCAGCATTTGAAACGCTCAACATAGCCAAAACAGCTAATGTAAGCACTTTAAAATTTTTCATATAAACAACTCCCTCGTTGTTATTTTTAAATTTAAAGTCCTGACCTTAATGAAATAAATGCACTTACTCAATAAAAAAATAGGCTCAAAAAATGGCTTATTTATTGGATTTGATATGGATAAATAAAAATGTTTGTCTTTGATCATTAAAAAAGACAAAATAACCTCGTGGTATGAGTGATAAATATAGAAAGATCTACGACAGATCTATCAATGACCCCGAAGGTTTTTGGAAAGAGATTTCCAATGAAATTTTTTGGTACAAAAAACCTACGAAGATTTTAAACTCAACTAACCCCCCATTTTACAAGTGGTTCGAAGATGGAATTACAAACGCTTGTTACAATGCGGTTGATTTACATGTTAAAAATGGAAGTGGTGAAAAAATTGCTATAATTTACGATAGTCCCATCACCAAAACACAAAAAAAAATAAAATATAAAGAATTACAAGATCAAGTTTCTAAATTTGCTGGCGCATTATTAAACCAAAACATCAAAAAAGGAGATAGAGTTATAATATACATGCCTATGATACCAGAGGCCGTGATAGCTATGCTGGCATGTGCAAGAATTGGAGCCATTCACTCTGTTGTGTTCGGAGGGTTTGCGGCAAACGAACTTGCAAGTAGAATAGATGACTCGCAAGCAAAAATGATCGTGTCTGCTTCTTGTGGTTTTGAACCTGGAAAAACTATTGAGTACATGCCTCTACTTAAAAAAGCAATTGAACTAGCAAAACATAAACCCAACAAGACTATTATTTATCAAAGAAAAGAATTTAAAGTAAATTTAGATTCTAAAACCGAAATTAGCTGGGAAGAATCTCTTAAAGATGCAAAACCAGTTGATTGTGTTGAAATGAATGCCAATGAATATTCCTACATACTTTACACCTCTGGAACAACAGGAACTCCTAAAGGAATCGTTAGAGATGTTGGTGGTCATAT
>Ga0257111_1000672_pt1 | contig 14043 bp, 21 predicted proteins | sample LP_taG_6_FD_191567 | JGI IMG/M metagenome (GOLD analysis project Ga0257111, IMG submission 191567) | Marine microbial communities from Northeast Subartic Pacific Ocean, Canada - LP_J_2015_P26_500m | ecosystem: Environmental > Aquatic > Marine > Oceanic | place: Canada: Northeast Subartic Pacific...
AAAATTGAATATCTTTAGCTATCACTGTTTCAGAATCTTCTGAAAACTGAACCGATAGTTCAGAGTCCGAATCATAACCGGCAAATAATTCTTCATAAGCTCTTGCAATCCGTTCTGGTGTTCCACGCAATCCCTCTCTTGTAGGATCCTCGCCGATCTCAATAATTAATTCCCTGACGAGTTTCTTAATGCGTTCTTGGTCCATAATTTCTTTGGAATCTGAGGATGCTTTAAACGATGTGTGCGCTTTACGCGTCGGAAATGTGTGATTAGGAAATTACTGTTTGTTTGTTATAAAATATTCCTGATATTAGAAACACTACACCAAGAATGCCTATCAAACTTCCAATAAATTCTACTGTAGATCCTAATTCGGCTTCTGCGGGTGCCCACAATAATGCAATTAGTGCACCCACAACAATCATAGGTATTCCAACTCCAAAACTGATCTGTTTAGAACCCATAAGAGATTTCGATGATGAAATCTATATGAAGTTTATGCTGTCTTTTGTAATAATTTTTCAATCTTCAAAAGGAATCTTTCTATATTCTTGATTTCGGCTGAAATATCATTTGATGGATCCTCGAGCTGAAGTTTTGCAGATTTGATTAAATATTCTGTTTTCTCAAGATAGTAAATAGCGATATTACTTCCTTGTGAATTTACACTTAGAATGTTAACCTTTTTTTCTAATTGCGATAACTGCATGTAGGCTTTTTCGCGTTCAGAGAGATGTAGTTCTATGCGTTTTGCATCCTCCATAGCATCAGATTGTGATTTTTGGATTGTTTTATTCAATACTATGATAACTTTTATGCTCTGTTTGATCTGGGTTGTGCTGTTTGAAGAAACAAGACTAGCTTTTGACTGCTCTAGTTTACTTACAGCGTCTTGCAGGCCTAACTCTTTTGCCTGTAGGATCAAGATGTTAGCTTTCTGAATGTGTTTTTCAGCGAGTACTTTAGCACGGATAATTTTATTTTTCTCGTTGATTAGTGTGAGAGTCTGATATATTGCCGTGCCTTTTTCGGCAATTTCTTTTGTAAGATTCTTGACATTTTGTGTATTTCCATTTTCATGGTTTTCTTTAGCTAATTTCATTAAATTATCAATTTCGTAAAAATCAATATTGGCCCCAAGTTTTATAGAAATAGATTTGAGTTTTTGAATATTCATTTCAAATCTATCAAGAACTGGGTTTCTACTTATTGTTAATTTAGATTCTACCTCTGAAATCTCAAGCTGATTTATCATCAAGCTTATTTCTCTCATTTTCTGCATTGCTGATACAAAATGCTTTCTAGCATCGTTTACATCACTTGCATCTATTGCTAATGACAGTTTCTCGATCGCAGATAGACTTTGGAGATAAAGCTCTAGGATTTTTGGATCTACACTTTCTCTTGCTTCTATTTCAGATTTACACCATTTTTTTGCATTTTCGGCTATAGCAAGCATGTAATCTAGATTTGGCGCAGCATAACTAGGTGCAGGAATGTTTGCAAATAGAAGACCGCTTATTGCAAATAGCACAAGTACTGTATAGATTTTATTCATCATCTTGTACCTCCTGATTTTTTAATTTAACAAGATTTTGTTGATCCTTTTTAGTGATTTCAATTTTGCCGTGCCTTTCTAATCGCTTTACAGCTCTCCACATAGTTGTCCTTGGCTGCAAGAATTTTTTCCTAAGTTCGCTTTCTAATGCCTCACCGCCATTTTCGTGAATGAATTTAATGATCTCTTTATCATCTTCTCTTACATCTCCGTCGGAAAGAGTGGATTCTAAATCAAATTGTTTTTCAGATTCTTGGACTCGTGATTGCTCTGTAGAAATTGACTTGGCTGATTTTTGCCTAAGTTTGAAAATTACTACAGTTGTTACTGCTATAATGGCTACAGCGATTCCAATCATTGTTGGATATTGAGAGAAATCTGTAGTTTCAACAACAGGTTTTTCTTGAGATGACTCAGCAATTGTTAGAAAATATGTTAATTCTACCTTACCAGTAGGCAAGAACATTTTTGTTCTATCACCATCTTCGCTCATATCAATTGGAAATGTGGTCATTCCTACAATTACAGAGTTTTTTGGCATTAACATTGTAAATTCAGTTGGTGCATTAATGTCGAAAGACCAAACTTTGCCATTCTTTGACACAAGTGAGTATGTGTCGTAGTTAATCGAAATTGTAGACGCACCTAGGGTTTCTATTTCAAAAAGGTTAGAGTTACTATCAGATATTTCTGTAGTTAAAAGAAATCCATTTTCGTCTTCTACTACTAGATTTTCAATGGAGTCGCCAAATAATATGACCTGTGTGTCTGGAAATAATGGGTTTGAATATAATTCATAGAATACATGTGTTGACCCATCTGGAAAAAGAGAAAAATCAAGGGTTCGATTTGAGCCAAAAGAGTGCTGTAGAGGTACCGTTATAGCAAGTAGAACTAGGACGAACACCGCTATTGGTACAAGCGCCATTGTTGACAGGGCTGCTGTAGGACTTAAAAGCATTCTATCATGGTTAGAATGTTCCTGCCTTCTACAGAGCACCGGCTCTTGGTTCATTTCTAATACCTTAGATTCATGGAGTCTAGGAGTTCTTGGAATGTTTTGAATTCTTGAATGAATTCAAGGCCTTTTTGAGTAATACTGAATTTACGATTTCGCTCATCTCTTTTTGTCTCAACTAATCCAGCGTTTACAAGTTTTTCACACTTGTCTAAAACTGCATAGTGAGATAGATTAGCACGTCTTGATATCGCAGATACGATTACGCCTTGTTGGCCTCCATTCAGGGTTACATCTAATATGTCTCCCATAATCCCCATCTCGGATCTGTATTGTTGTTTTGACATGGTATGGTGTAGGAACCTTAGCTTTATGAGGAACATTATGAAACGCCACGGCGGAACGTATAGCGGAACAGGTATTTTAGGTTAAAAAAAATTGAAAATCATCAATTTTCAACAAATTGATAAAAAACTGACTGTTTTTTTACACACAAAAAAATTCATTAAATTAACAAGAGTTGCTAGTACTGCTTTTTATTTGAGGTATTTCAATTTAATTCATGACTGGATTATTTGATAAATTTAAGGATGAAGATTCTGAAGGCTCAGAAATGGTAGAAGAACGCCCAGCTTATGAAGAGAACGAGGCTGAGAATATACAATCAGAGTCAGAGGCTGAAAGAGTTGAAACTCAGACAGAGACTGAACATGATTCTGGATTAAATGAGGTTCAAGAACAGGAACCGCCAACGTCTAGTGGTGATATCGGAATTTCGTCTTTGATGGACAAACGAGCAAAGTTGGAAGAAGCCATTGATTATGTTGGAATGATGATTTCCAATCTAAAAGAAAAACGAACTAGTCTGGAAAAAGAGATTGAAGATGAATCTGTGGATATAAAAAATCTGAAGGAAAAACTGATGAAAGTTAATGATTACATTGATGAAGAAACCCAGGGAATTCAGACTCTGACAAATAAGAGATCTGCTGTAGAAAGAGAAGCTGATGAAGTTAGTAGCCTTATTACCACTCTCAGAGATAAACTGGGTGGAATTGACCGGCTCGTGGATGATGAAGGAAGTAGAATTAAGAGTTTTAAAGAGTCACGAACTAAATCATCGAATATTTAGATTCTAAATTTTACATAAATTTTGATTCAGTAGATGGCATTCCTGGCAGATCCATTGTAGGAACTGATGGGAATTTATCTCCGGATTGTGCTTCTGCTACTGCTGCAGCCTCTGATAGAATACTTTCTGATTCTGAATTGGTTGATTCTTCAACACCAAATGATGAATCACTGCTGCTGAATGTGTCTGTCATTAGTCCACCTAACATCTCTGTCATTCTTCCAATCTCTTGGTCTGCACCAGGCATGAATTTGACTAGTGAACCCTTGAGTCCGTTCATGAGACCGATTGTTGGCATTAATGTGACCACTGTATCACCAAGGTCGTGGAATGTTGTTAATCGTAATTCAATTCTCTCTAAGCCCATCTTTGCATTTCCTAAAATTTTGCCTACTTTTCTAACCTCAACTAATTCGTTTGATAATATCTTGCTGGAATAAGTGTCATGTTGTTGTGTTGCTACAACTATCTTTTGAAAAATCTCTTGGTCTCTTTGTTTTAGTTTGTTTACCATTACGTCCATTTTTGCAATTTGTGCTTGCAGTCTTTTAACGGCTGTTTCCACTCGTGGTTTTAGTGAACCTTTTGGTTTTACTGTATCACTAAGTCTTTCCATAAATCCCTGTTTTGCAGGTCTTGCCCACTTATCTTGGAAACTTCCCATGCCTGCTCTTTTGAAATCTGTAGTTAATTTCAAGTGTGAATAATGGTTCACAAATCATTCAACTTCGATGACTAAAATTACTAGTAGATGTCATAAATTCTGTGAGTAAAAAGCCAATAGTCGGAGGTGTCATTCTAGTAGCAATCCTAGGCATGATAGCTGTTGGGGCCAAAATTAATCCGGATAGTCCTGAAAACGAGAGTTTGGAGTCGGTGGTTTGGCATACTCGTATAGTTGGACCTGAATTTGATAATATTAGTAATCATAGAATGGATTTGGGTAGTTTGGAAGGAGGAACTTACAAGATTGGATTTGTTCCAATGGGTGATTCGCCTAAAAAGATGGAAGTTACGATTATGGGGGGAATATCTACAAATGAATATTACGTCGAAGATGATGTATATTCAGGCTTTGTTGTTGAAGTCTTCTCTGAGGAGTTTATTTTGGAAAAAAGTTTGGTTGATACTGGAATTTCAAAATACTATACTTGGAACTATATTGGACAAAAGTATGTTCAAATTCCAGCGTCGGAAGGAGAGACGAATTATGAAATTAAAATCGAAAGAACTGGAAATTTGAAAGGCTCTGTGAGTATTAGTCTCGAAAAACTGGATATAAGCATCTAATCAGAATAATGTTGGCTTGACCCTTTCGTAAAACACTGAGAGAACACCTCTCTTGTAGGCATTTTAGCCAGCTCGTATCTTGGTTTTACAGGGCCAAGCTGCTTTAGTCGATAGGATTCACATCCTTTAGCATTAAATTAAATGTGTTTTCTTCATATTTAAATAATTGTTGAAATTTTTTCAAAAAAACTAGAAGATTCATGAAAGAAAATAACCGGCAAAGATAGGTTGATAATAATACTGGTTGTTGTCAGTAACATCATGACTGTCGATGACGAAAAGGGAATTGGTGGTGTTCACCTGTTTGCCAAACAGGCAATGAAATACTACACTGTCGGAGGCTCTGGTATTCTAGTTAATCTTGGGATCTTATATGCACTCACTGATCTTGCAGGTTATTGGTATATTGCATCTCAGATTATTGCCATTTCAGTTTCAATAACTTCAAATTTTTTGTTTAATCGATTTTGGACTTTTGGTGAATCAATAGAAGACCAACGAAATAGTGTGATGTATTTGAAATTCCTAATTGTCAGCCTTATCGGAATGGGAGTCCAGCTCGGAATAACATTTGTTTTGGTAGAAAATATTTCGTTATACTACATGTACGCGGCTGGAATAGGAATAATTATTGCAGGTGGTCTAAATTATGTGGTAAATCGTCGCTGGACCTTTGGAATTAAATTCTAACCAAAAAGAAGGATTAGAATGAACCCAAAAACAAGACGTAAAGTTGAAATCATCGGCCTTTTGGTCAGTATTTGGTTTATTGTTACACTTCCCTTACCATGGATTATTGCAGACCCGGATGTCGCCAAACCACAACTAACTGTCATTTTACAGATGATTGCTTTCATCTCGATTCCATTCGTGGCATTAGGCGTAGCCTGGATTCTGAAGCCTGAACTTACTCGGAATGCCTAAAATGGTAACCCCTCCAATACCCTCAAACATCCAATGTTTAGAAGAGATTATTGACACAATCGTTCTAGCTGGTAAGGCTATTAGAGAAATTTATCAAAGTGATTTTGAGGTTAACAAAAAAGATGACAACTCTCCAATTACAAAAGCGGATTTAGAGAGCAACAAAATAATCAAATCTTGCCTAGAAAAAACTGGAATTCCAATTCTGTCTGAAGAAGATGCAGATGACAAATCCAGATTGAGTAGTAAAAATGTCTGGATTGTTGATCCGTTAGATGGCACTACTGATTTTGTAAACAGGACTGGAGAATTTACCATAATGATTGGATTGGTGGAGAACCACGTTCCTATCATGGGGTTGATTTATTGGCCAATCAAAGAAAAACTGTATTTTGCAGAGAGAGGTTTTGGTGCGTTTTGCCATTTTTCGCAAAAATGGGAACAAATATCGGTTAGAGAGACTAAAGGTTTTGAACAATGTCTTGCGCTTGTAAGCCGACATCATTTGTCTGACAGGGAAAAGAAAATGTTGGACCATTTGGGAGTTAGAAATACCACAAGTGTTGGAAGTTCGCTCAAAGTAACAGAAATCTCCTCCGGTATGGCAGATCTATACCTAACTACTACTAACAAGATGAAGCAGTGGGATACTTGTGCCTCACATTGTATAATTTCAGAATCTGGTGGAAAGATGACCGATATTTCAGGAAATGCTCTTACCTACAATACTGATGTTGTAAATCATGAAAATGGCCTTTTGGCTACAAATGGGTTTATTCATGAAATGGTAATTTCTAAGATTGCTAAATTGTAGTAAAATAAGGTGAGAATGAGACATGAGTTTCAAGATTTATTTCTAAATCTCTCACTTAAGCTCTTTCCAATTTGTGAAGAAAGGGTTTGGTTATAGGTGTTGTAAATGAATATTGTTGACTCAGAGTAAGTCTTTCGATTTCAAAAAATCCAATACTTCTTGAGCACTTTCATCAAGTGATTTGTTCTCAGTATCCAAAACCAAATCAGGGTTATCTGGTGCCTCATATGGGTCATCTATGCCTGTAAAACCCTTGATCTCGCCTGAGCGTGCCTTTGCATACATTCCTTTTACGTCACGGTCTTCACATTGTGCCAATGAAGCATTCACATAAACTTCAAAGAATTTGGTATCATCGCCAATAATTTCTCTTGCATTTGCACGATTTTCCTTATATGGACTAATCAAACTTACACCCATTGGAACGTTGTGTTTTAACAGAAGTTTTCCCAGATGTGCAACTCTTCTATTGTGCTCATCTCTTGCTTCCTTTGAAAAGTCCTTTGGTGAGAACCACTCTCTGAGTTCGTCACCGTCTAAGATGGCTAAATTTGGGATGGTTTCAGCTAGTTTTCTAACAATTGTGGTTTTGCCTGAACAAGGTAATCCAGTCATCCATAAACAAAATGCCATTGGTATTGAACTGAAATAGACGTTTTAAAGACGTTACTTCTTAGGTGTTGTTTTGGGAGGTTTAGGCATGCAGGTTGGTTTTTTTCATTTTATTACTTGCATAGGTCTGCAACACATCTGGAATCCATGCATGAATGAATAATGCAACACTCATCTGCATTGCCCTCTTCCAATGAGCGACATAACTAACATTATGTTCTTTGAGGTGTTGGAATTCTTTTTGCATAAAAAAATATTTTTTTTAGTATATTTAGTGTTTTAGTCATGCTTAATCTTAGTAATAGTGAATTTAGTATTACTTAACTACCAAAATCCGAAATGCTCTACTTTGAGATGTTCTTGTAGTGCTTCTCGTTTCATCCAAGCGGTATTGCTCAAAGGATCACATTTTGGGCATTTTACGAGTGGTTTTGGTGCTTCTGTAGGCGTGATTTCTTCTGATTTTTGTGTTTGACATTCATGTGGTCTGCCTTGACCCTCATGAAACAATCTCCATTTTCCACTAGTTTCATGATATGCCTGATCCCAAATAAGCTCGTGTGATTCAAAACCGCATTTTTTGCACTTTGCCATAATGTTAACATGAAGTGTTACTTTCTAATGCTTTTGATTATTTCGGTAAATTTCTTTAGACCGCCGGTCTGCTCCAACAACGTTCCAATAACAAGACCGTCAGCTCCGGCTTTTACCAGGGTTTTTGCTGTTTTGGCATCTTTGATTCCACCACCGACAATTAGAAAACCTTTGAAAACACTTCTTACTGTTTTTACCATTTCTGGAGTAATGTTTTGTTTTGCCCCAGATCCTGCTTCAAGATATACAAATCTCATGCCTAGAAATTGAGCGGATAGTGAATATGCTGCGGCAATTTTTGGCTTGTCAAATGGAATTCCTCTCACATTTCCAACAAACCATGCAGATGTGCCCTCCCCTATGACTAGATATGCTGTTGGGAGTGCTTCTAGGCCAAATTTGAGCACATTTGGTGCCCCAAGTGCCTGTGCCTGAGAGATATAGTATGGGTTTTCAGAGTTCAAAAGCGAGCTAAACAGTATAGCGTCTGCTTGTGGAACAACCCCTGTTACATTTCCTGGGAAGAGGATTACTGGGATTTTTACTGTTTTTTTCAAATTTCCAACAACTTCTGCCAGTTCCATCTGGTCTGTGGCCGAAGATCCACCTACAAGAATAGATGCTGCACCAAGCTTCTCGGCGTCCTTTGCAAGTTTTACAGATGATTTAATGTTTGAAGCCTCAGAATCTATCAAAACAAAGACTACAGGACCCTTTTTGCGCCTGTTTTTTAGTAGATTTTCTACTTTACCGCTCATACCACTCGATCGATATGGTATCTTTAAGGTTTTATTTTACTACTGGTATACAATATTGTATAGCTATGAGCGACTTTGATTCAAACAATTTTTCTAATATTATGAAAGAAATTATCAAAAAATCACTGTTTACAGAGCGACAAGTTGAAATTATTCTAAAACAAAAGGACTTGATTATTACAGATTTTGCTATATCAAAAGGCGCGTATTACAGGCAGGTTTCACAATCACGTGAGAAACTTGCGGGATTGTATTATTCTTTTATTGTTTTGAAGATTCTCGGTGTTATTTTACCTGATGATATTGATGTGATGTCAAAACTCTCCGAACAGGTCTCTGTGATAAAAGATGGTGATGTTTTCCCTGAGCGGGAACAAGAAATCACAAGTATAATTGAGCGTGTGGTAAAACAGGCTGTAGGTATGTGATTTTGTGCCTAATTTTGGAGTTAGTCTAAACCAAAGTGATGTTTTGTAGTGATGTTTAGATTAATGTAAGATGTGAATTAATCTTGTCCTAATATGATAAATCACAAATTTGTCATGATATGTCGTGATAGTGGAAATACCAGATCCTCCGGTAATTCTGAGTGTGGTTTTACCTATCCTAATTGGTGTATTCTCATTCTTTGTTTATTTGAAAATAAGACAATTTTCAACCTCTAATAGCCAAAATAAGGTAGATTCGGAGCGTTTAGAATTTTATGAAAGACAGTTAATCGATATGAAAATCAAATTGGATTCAATTGAAATAGAAAATCTTGATAATTCATATCACACGCCGCCACCAGGATTTGAAAATGATGTGGAGGAAAGGTCACAGGATATCCCAACCCCACACCCAAATGTTGTAAAAACAACACCCAAACCTGTTGAATCTAGGCGTAGAGCACCCAATATGGGCTTTGATGATGTGGTTGAGACTGTATTAGGACTAATCACGGACAAATCTATGACATCACGTGATATACAGGTCACACTTGGTCGTAGTAGGGAGCACATATCACGGACAATGAAAAAGTTGTATGTTGATGGTTTTGTTGAAAGAAACATACAGACCAAACCATTTTCTTACTCCATAACAGAAAAGGGTCGCCAAAGGATTGGTGTTGGTGGTTCAGAGTCAACTCAAATGGCCCCACAAGTGGCATAACCGTTCAAGTTTTCCCAAGTCGTTTTTTGATATTTTGTGTGTTTTTTGTCACATTTTTTATAGTAATTTTGTAATAAATTAAATAGTAATATTATTAATATTATATAATCATAAAATATGATATGAGTGACTCGGGTGAAGAGCTGGTAAAGATCACAGCAGGAGGAACAGTGTCAATTCCAAAGCAGTTTAGGCGTTATTTGGAGATGCAAAAGGGTGACTACCTGAAGGTGGGTCTTGAAGGCGACCATTTAGTACTTAGAAAGGTTAGAATAACTTAGTTTTAGTGATCTAAAACCGTGTTTTAGGTGGTTAAAACCTAGTTTTTAACCATTAAAATTAAGTTTTGGTTGATTAATGTAAAACGTTAATTACCACGCCTACCAAATACACTAAACTTTATTTAAAATATAGAAATTTGAGCTTCTAGGTGTGTAGTTATACAGTTTTTGTATAGTTAGTAAACCCGGTATTAAATCGGGTTTACACGCCTAAATCTGTGTTTTTTGTGTTTTTAAAAGCTGAAAAATCATGTTTCTAGGCGTGATTACGGAATTAAGTAGGCGTATTGGACTTTGTGAGATTATAACTCCATAATTGAACAAATTGTTTAAATTAAGATTTTAGAATGTTATTGTGTTGGCGCGTCATTCTTTAAGGATCACTGGATGACTCGCTGACGGTTTTTTAGTTTGAGGAATATACAAAATGTTGGTAGATTTCAGGTGAGTGAGCAGACTGTCTCGTCTACCTCACTTGAAATTTACTACTAAACTGAACCGTCTTACAAATATGATCCACGGGCCTTATTGACGCAATACTTGAACAGATGGCTTAAATTGAGATTTCAGAATGTTATTGTGTCGGCTATAAGACCATTCATGCCTAAGCTCATGTATGGCGTGCCTGACGGTTTAAACTGGTAAGGTATCTATAATCCCATAAACAAGCAAAAAAGATATGAAATACAAATGTAAAAGTTGTAAAACTGAGTGTGATGACATCATGGAACATATGAGAAAGGTGCATAAATTTACAGAGGGAATTATGAATTTACAACTAAAAACGAATCCAAATACTTTCAAAAATTGTTTTGAGGTAATAGATTAAGTTTAAACTGAGATATTTGTTCGAAAATCTTATTTTTGAAATGCTCCAATTAGGTTCTGAATGCCATTTTCATGATTAAAAAATAGTCGTTTAGTGGGATTCTTTGTGATAGTTTGGAATCCTGGTAGCCTGATAGGTCCATTCTCGGCCTTTTTTGGCCCTTTCGACCTTGTTTTTAGTCGTGAATCTTGAAAGATATGTCGAAATTACACTAAGTTTGATAGGCTCGTTGAACTCATCCTCATACCTTTCTAATATCTCGGTTGATGTAAAACGGCCGGTTGGATAGTACTTGTCAACCAAATGCCAGATTTTACCTCCAATGGTGTTGGTTTTTGTGGCCTCACCAGGTTCTTCGATATTCATCAAGTCCATAAATTCAAACATTTTGAGTACCTTCTCTCTGGTAACATTACCCTCAATCTTAAAATTAAATTTGGCTCCATCCTTGTCCTGCACGTCTATTCTTATCCTCTTACTAGTCATATCAGATCATGAAGGATCCAATCTTAACTCAAGAACTGATCCTCTGAGATTTGTTAACAAATTGATTTGTTAATATTGACACGCCTAGCCCACGCCTAGACCTTTTTTCGTTGTTAACACACATCTTTAGACGTTGGTGGTTGTGAGGCTTCAGTTTTACGCCTAGACTGGAAATAGGGGGGTAATTTTCCGATATTAACAGTGTTAACATGTTTGTTCACGCCCAGAGTCGAAATTTGGGGGTTGTTTTGGTCTTCTTTTCATTTTTCTTAACTCAACCTTAACATTTTGAAATTTGTTTGTTTTGGTTCAGAACCCACACACCTATCTTTCCAGTGTTTTTTCTTTCAAAAAGTTTTTTTTATGACACAACAAACAACACAAAAACTATTTTTAATTATAATTATTATTTATTCATTAGAAATGAAGGTGTCTGGGAGCGATCTAAGCGATCTACAGATAGTCAATGAGAACGATCAATGTTGTAAAAAATTACAATAGGATCACTTCAACTTGCGGATTGAAATAATAAATGATCTTAAATGAGCACAATAGTAAATGACCCAGTAGACAGACTGCTTGATGCAGCCCAGAGTGGAAAAACTCTCATAAAAAACAGGGATGTATTACATTTCACCTACATGCCAGAACTAATCCTACATAGGGACCAGGAGCAGGAGAAGTTAACTCAGTCACTATTACCAATTTTAATGGGCTCTAGACCATCAAACCTTTTGGTGTATGGGAAACCAGGAACAGGCAAAACACTGGTGACCAAGAAGGTTTTATCCAAAGTCCAAAAACGTGTTGAAGAAGGTTCGTTTCCAATAAATCTAGCCTACACCAACGCAAAACAGGAAACAACACTTTATGGATTGCTGGTTAGTTTGGGAAGAAAACTAGGTCTTTCAAGCCAAAAAACTAATGATGAGAAAATGTGGCTTCCAGGAACCGGCCTATCCATCAGTGAAGTCTTTAACAGAATTTTGTACATTATTGAAAAACATGAAATTAACGCGGTTTTTGTAATTGATGAAATTGATTATCTGGCAGAACTTATCCAGAAAACCGGTAAAGATGTACTTTACCAAATTACCAGAGCAAATGAGAGATTGAGTGCAGGTTCACTTACCCTCATAGGTGTATCAAACGACCTTACCTTCAAAGAAAGATTGGATCCACGAGTTATTAGCAGTCTTAGCGAAGAAGAGGTGGTTTTCACAAACTATGATTTAGAACAAATTAAACACATACTCAAAGCCAGAATTCAAATAGCGTTCTCCGAAGGTGTAGTCTCAGACGCAGCACTAAATCTATGTTCTGCTATGGCTGCCAGAGAGTCGGGTGATGCCAGAAGGGCAATTGACCTTCTTAGAGTTGCTGCCGAAGTTGCAGAAAGAACACAACAAGAAACCATCACTGAGGACCATGTAAGACAAGCATCCCAAAAAATTGAAGAGAATAAAGAAATCGTAGCGTTGAGATCATATCCACTACATGAGAAATTACTAATTTTATCAATAATGAAATCTTCTGAAATCTCAACAGGTGAGGTGTATACCACCTACAAAAATCTCTGTAAAGATGTGGGACAGAGAGAGCTAACACAGAGAAGAACCACCCAAATGTTGAGTGAGATTGAGATGTCAGGAATAATAACAGGCAGAATTGTTCACCAAGGAACCCACGGAAACACCAAAAAATATAAAATTACAATTACACCAGAAGTCATCAAAAACACCTTCAAAGATGAGCTAATCCTTCAAGACATTCTCTAAAACCTCAAATTAGCACCACATTCACAGCCTACATGGCATACAAGAGAATTGTAATTTTCTTCATTTTTACAGGTATTTTTGCCGGCGTCTACGCTGCTGGCTCTCAAAGTGATGTAACAGAAGAAGAGATTGAAGAGACATTAAACTACTTCAAAGAAGTAATCGCGGAAATTGACGCCTTTGGTATATTTTCTCATAATATGATAATTGCATTACCCATGTTTATTCCAGGATTTGGTGCAGCCTGGGGTTTGTTTTCAGCATATTCTACAGGATTTGCATTTGCAGCAATTTCAGCAGGAACTCCAGAACTAAGCTCAATCAACCCTCTAGCAGTTCTATTAACACCATTTGGTTTGATGGAGTTGGCAGCATATTCCATTGCTATGTCGAGGAGTGTTTTATTTATTGAAAAAATTATAAAGAGAACACCAATCTTCACTGAAAAAAAGGCAATATTGATAGAGATTGGTATGGTTATAGGATTGTTGTTAATTGGTGGTATAGTTGAGATGTATATGATAGAAATGGCTGGAGGCCTAGAAAACATATCATAAAATAGTCAGATAACAGGGATTTTTCATGTCAAGTATGAAATGTGTTTCATGTGGAATAGGATTTTTCTCCCCAGATGGAAAAGACAAATGCTCCAAATGTAGATCATCAGAATCTCACAGTTCTGAGGGTCACGACTCATGTGGCTGCGGTCATAGTCACTGATTTCATTTTTTAAATACCAAATTACGTCCATCATATTAGAAATAAAATGCCAATAGCAATACTTCCAGACATAGACGAACAGAGATGTATAGGATGTGCACTATGTGTAGAGATCTGTACAACTCTCGGTCCGGATGTACTCCGTGTAAAACCTGTA
>Ga0257111_1000673_pt1 | contig 14034 bp, 12 predicted proteins | sample LP_taG_6_FD_191567 | JGI IMG/M metagenome (GOLD analysis project Ga0257111, IMG submission 191567) | Marine microbial communities from Northeast Subartic Pacific Ocean, Canada - LP_J_2015_P26_500m | ecosystem: Environmental > Aquatic > Marine > Oceanic | place: Canada: Northeast Subartic Pacific...
CGCTGGAATCGCTTGAAGGAGTTCTGGGCGCTGAAGTCTCCCACGAGACGGGGCAAGCGATAGTGACCCACGATGGAGTGGGCAGGCTGACTCTCGTAGGTGCCATCACGGGAATTGGCTACTCTGCGGATGGTGGGACCATAGACATGGAATTCAACTGGGGAGATAGTTCGGTGTGGCGACAGTCGGCTAACAACACGAAGTGGTGCCTGATTGGGTGTTCCATCGGCGAGTTCGCGACGCTGGGTTACTATCAGTGGGCGCATTGGCCGCTGGAAGTTGCGGTCGGCACTGCCCTCTTCTGGTTCCTAGTGGTGCTGCCGCTCATCAACGGACTCGCGACCTCGGTCACGCTTGAGACAGTGCTGCTGATGCGGGGGCAGATGGACTTCTCCAACGCGCTTTCGACCGCATTCGGTATGAGCTTCATCTCGATGCTGGCAATGGAAATCGCGATGGAGCTGACCGACTGGTTCCTGACTGGCGGTATCGGCATGACCTGGTGGGTCATCCCGCCGATGCTCGTCGTCGGCTTCCTGACGCCGTGGCCCTACAACTACTGGCGACTGAAGAAGTTCGGCGCGGCGTGCCACTGAGTGACGCCCGGCAACCTTGAATGCCCCCGTTCCCCCCTAAGGATTGATGGGTGAGCTCGTCGCGCTCCTACAACTGAATCCTATCGTCGGTGACATCGATGCCAACGTCGCTGAGATTGAACGGGCAATCGCCTTGGCCGCTGCAAATGGCGCTGTAATTGCTTGGACCAGCGAACTCGCTGTGTGTGGCTACCCTCCGCGCGATCTCTTGCTCGAAGAAGGGTTCGTGGTGCGGTGCCAAGATGCAGCAAGCACCGTTCAATCCCCCATTCTAACGCTAGTAGGCACGCCGATTGATTCGGGGACCGAACGAACCAAGCCGGCCAATGGCGCGGTACGTGTCGGCCCTGATGGTTCAAGCGAGGTGGTCTGTCGCAAGCAGCTACTACCTACCTATGACGTGTTCGACGAGGCCCGGTACTTCGAGCCAAACCTCGACGTGGGGTTATCCAGCGCCGCCGGGATGTATCTCGGAGTCACCATCTGCGAGGACGCATGGCAGCACGTGGGCGACGTGCCCACGGACTACCGCACCGATCCGATAGAGCAATTGGCGGAGAGGCAGCACAATGACGGTGCACTGGGATTAACCGTCAACCTCTCTGCGAGCCCCTACCACCTTTCCAAGGGGGGTGAACGCGCCGCGCTGGTACGGGCCGCCGCAGCCACCCTAGGCCATCCCTTCGCACTGTGCAACCAAGTCGGTGGCAATGACGACCTCCTGTTCGACGGCCGCTCTCTAGTTGCGTGGCCCGATGGCACTGTCGTGCAGGCTCCCGGGTGGTGCATTGGGGTGCTACTAGTAGACCTCGATGATCCGACTGCATCCAGTTGGCTGGCGTCGCCTGAAGGCGAGTGCGGGCCGGATTGCAGGTGCTTTGTCGAGATGGTTGCACCAGGCAGCGAGCCGGCGGTACCTGACAGCGGAGCTGACCTATTGTGCGCAGTCACCACGGGACTAGGTGACTACTGCCGCAAGTCAGGTATCAACAGTCTCGTGCTGGGCCTGTCTGGAGGCATCGACTCGGCAGTCTGCGCTGCTATTGCAGCCCGCGCGGTAGGGCCCTCCAACGTGCTCGGACTCTCTATGCCCAGCCGCCACTCTAGCCAGCATTCCATCGAAGATGCGACCGCGACTGCGCAAGCCTTGGGGATCGAACTGCTGTCCATGCCGATCAACGAGCTCCACGAGGAGGCGGAAGAGACGCTGGCAGCTGAACTCGAAAACGGAAATCCAGTCGCCGCAGAGAACCTCCAGGCGAGGATACGTGGCATGCTGGTGATGGGGGCGGCGAACGCTAGAGGGTCGATGGCCGTGGCCACTGGCAACAAGTCGGAGCTTGCTGTGGGATACTGCACCCTGTATGGTGATATGAACGGAGGATACGCGCCACTGGGCGACCTCTACAAGACTCAGGTTTACGAGTTGGCGAAGGCCATCAATGAAGAAGCTGAGTCCTCGAGAAACGTCCCTCCAATCACTGAATCAACGCTTACTAAGGCCCCCTCAGCGGAGCTCTCACCGGACCAAGTTGACCAAGACACCCTCCCCCCATACGACATCCTCGATTCCATTCTTAGGTCACTCATAGAGGACGGTGCAACACCTGAAAGAATTGTTTCTGAAGGCCATAATCCGTCCACGGTAACCTGGGTGGACGAACGCTTAGAAGCCAGCGAGCACAAGCGCTGGCAGATGCCCCCAGCGCCCCGCGTGAGCGAGAGGGCGTTTGGGCAGGGCTGGCGCCGGCCACTGGCATCAAGAGGAAGGTGATTCATGAAGGACGAGGGGCCGCCTGAGTACTTCAGAAAGAAACGGGAGTCTTACAGTGGTATGATGCTGCAATCGCTATACTGGATCCTTAGAGGTGTGATCTTGGTGGTGGTGGTATTGGGCCTCCTAGTCATGTTCGACCCCTTGCTATGAAGTGCCCTATTGCTTCTTTTGGCCCTCGACCTTATTCTTGTATGCCTTGTCAGAGTCCTCTTCGGTCCATCCGTCCAAGAAGAGTCCTCCACCTTTGTGTACTCCACCTCTGACATTTCCCTTCTTGGGTTTCCTCTTTGTGGTGCGAGCCGAAAGATGGCGACTGAAGGATTTGGGGAGCCCATCTGCACCTCGTTCGGACTGAGTGAGAGAGTATGCCCTCCATTCGGCTTTGGGCCCTAACCTACCCTTCGCTAAGGCAGTCCCCTCCTCTTCTGTCATAACCAAACCAAGAACAGCGCCTAAGGCCAAAATCAATAGCGAGCAGCACATGGAAGCATGACCAGTTCTGAGCCCCCCTTTGACCAACTCAATCAGACTTGAAAGGAATGGCTCAGGCACCTCTTCGTGCTCCTCGACAAGATTGACGTAGATGTTTGACTCGAAGCTGTAGTTCCCTCTGCTGCACTTCGATAACGAATCATTGACGGTGTGATGGCAGATCTGTCCTGCGTAGACAAACGACCGATCGACTAGTTCGGTCCTCTCGAATCCTGCCTCGCACAGCGGTTGGAATGTATTGTTCTCGTGGTTGATGTCGGCTGGCTTCTCTGTGCCCTCGGCCCATACAAAAACTTCGAGTTGCTTGCATGGGTCCCACACCCCATCCTCGTCAAGGTCAACGTAATCACCGAAGAGGAAGACCGCCCAACCGAGGTTTGCGGAGTCTTCTGAGTCATTAAAGAACAAGGTCCCATTGAATCCATGAAATGCCAATGTGGTCGCGGAATCATCCGAATAACTGGACTCTCCGATAGGTAACTCGGCACCTGTAACAATCAGTACAGAGCTGAGTAACAAAACGGTCACTCCGGTTGCCAGAGTCAGGTTAGCTACTAGATGCATGGCGATTCCTTGTCAGCCGCATCGGGTCAACGCTCAAGGGCATTACGTTGGAAAGATGGTTTTCTGCCCCCTACTAGAAGGCGATTGTATAAGCCGCGGCCATCATCGACAGAATCCACAACTTTGCCATTCGCTTGCGTCTTCGTGGGGAGTTGCGTGAGAGCGTGACCCTGAATAGGGTCAGAATCGAAATCATGCCGAAACCTAAGGTCACTGCAAGGGCGTCTGACCCTCTGTCCCAATGGAACTCCTCAAAGATTGTCGAGTTGCCTTCTTCATCAAGCACGCCTCCCTCACCAACACCGTCCTCGACGGCGTTCACTCCAAGGAAGAGCAGGGTCAAGGCGACTATGCTCGTGAGCTGTCCAATCAGCAGGAAGGACGATGCAGAATCGCCTCGCCCCCCGCGCCACTTCCTAATTGTGCGTCGTTTGGATTGGCCGTCCCCCTTATCTCGATAGGAGGCGTCGTCGCGGTTTGACCAGCGTGACCTAGGGGAGATTGCCATGGGAGGAAATTGAGACTGGGCTTTATTGGGTTGCCCCTGGCTTCGACGGTTGATCTCACTCTTCGGGCGATCTTTCCTCGATTCGCCTCAGGATGTCCCTGATCTCGACGAGGACAGACTCTGTAGGCGATGGTTGGGTTTGCATAGAGGTCGCCCCGATGCCCTGGTGCGCGACCCCATCCCGTTGCTTGAGGACGAGGTCGCGGAATCCAAGGGCATCAATGACGCCCGTCAGAGAGGCGCTTCCGCCACCACCGCTGCCCCCCGCAGTCTCGATTGTGAGGTGGCAGAGACCCAGAGCGCTGAGAATCGGCCCCTCGATCACGGCCATGTCAGTAATCTTGTCAAGGGGGACATTCTGCTGCTTCCTGAACAGCCAGCCCTTGCGAACGTTCAGGGAGCGGTCTGTCAAATCCATCCCCAGGTTCTGGTACTGCTTCTGGTGCACGAAGTACCCGATGAAGATCCACACGGGGATAAATAACACCCCGACGACCGTGACGAGCATTGTGAAAGTGGACATCAACCACCAGTAGATGATTAGCCTTTTGTCGAACTGCGCGGACGCGAGCATTCGGGGATTAGTCACACTGTGGATCATATTAATTTAGTACTTGAGGTTATCCAAATCGGGAGAACGTACACAAGCCTAGGTGCCCACGGACAATCATGGATTACGTAGAGATATTGCAGACGGTTTCCCTGAGCCTTTGCAGCCTCGCTGTGATTCTCTGGATGTCCATAGGTACGCTCTCTCGTACGACCGAGCGCGAGGTGCTGGCTCAGCGTGTAATCGCTGCAATGTGTGTCCTGTCTGCTGCGTTGCTGTTCGCACTGCACCATGCAGGGGGGGAGCTTTGGGGCTCGAGGAACGTAGCAAGGCCGTTCGCTGTGGTCGCAATAATAGTCGCGCTTGCCTCGATGATGAACATCAAGGGCAAGGACGTCCAAGGTGAGACTAACCCGCATGCGATAATGAAGAGACGTCGCGAGGAGGAGTGAGGCTATTCGGAGCTCAGCTTGTCGTCGATGAAGGAGCGCATGTACGCGGGAAGCTCGCCGTTGACGAAGACGACGTCTTCCACCTCATCCAGCTTCATCAGGGAATAGTAGATTTGCATCGCTGTCATTGGGGTAGCGCTGCAGCCCGTGCAGCCGCCCTCGAGGGAAATCATGATCACCCCATCGGTGGTGTCTACTACGTTGACCACCCCGTCATGAGCGTCCAATACCGCTTGGACCGGACCCACTGAGTCTAGGATGAGTTGCTTGTCCACCATCGAGGTCACCTTCGAGGCGTGGTTGAGCGGGGGGCTTTCAAACACTTGCCCCCTCGGAGTGGCATGGGAGCCGGAACCAGAGTTCTTCTCATCGATCTACTGGTAGAGCGTTCTGAGTTCGGTCACGGGGGAAATCAGGAGATAGTCTGTCCCTTGGCTAACTCGGGAAGTGTGGAGGTACTGCTGGTGACTCCGCAAGTGCAGTCGGAGGAAGCGGGGCGGCGTGCCCAAGAGAATGGTGAGGTCGCCATCACGGAGGACGATGTCCCCCACTGGGACGACGACTTCGGCTTCTGGGCCGAGTGCGATCTCGAAATGTGCGGCAACCCGGTAGTGTTCAGGCGAATCGCCATGCCTATGCACGGTGACGATACTCTGACTGCAGATTGGCTAGGCAGAATCGCCCCGGATGCAGTCATCTGCACCGGATCCCGTCACAACGTCTCGATCTGGGAGGACTGGATGGTAAGCAGTGCCTCGCTGTTGCGGTCCTCCGCCTCGATGGGAGTTCCCACCCTAGGCATCTGCTTCGGCCACCAGCTCCTTTGCAAGGCACTTGGGGCAACCGTGGAGCGTGCCGACACTCTATCCAATGGGGTCTGGGACCTCTCACTGACCAACGATGGGGAATCTGACGAACTGTTCTCCTCGAGACGATCTGGCGAGGGGGACTCGCCGGTCGCCCTCTTCACGCACAGAGATCACGTGATATCGGTACCAGATTGCTGCACTCTGCTCGGTAGCACCGATCACAATAGAATCGCTGCCGTCCGTGTCACTGACGATGATGGCATCCCGTTGCCGACTTGGGGCGTCCAGTTCCACCCCGAGGCGGCCAAGGCCCGGGTTGAGCGAGCCTTCGATTGGGGGCACATCACCAGTGAGGAACTCGAGGCGTTCCAGCGAGAACATGATGGGGCCGGGATTCTCGAGTCTTTTGCGGCTGTCGTCACTGGTCGCTGAGCGTATTCCCAGATACTACTGAATACGGTGGATTTGGATTAAATACAGAACTAGGGTCGCCGAGGCGACGCAGGTGAGGACATGATTGAAAATATACCGGAAATCGCAGCCGGAACCGCAGCCGTTGGGCTCGCTATCGCAGTGCTGCTCTACACCCAGATTGAGAAAATTAAAATTGAGAACGATACGGTCGCAGACATCACTAAGCAGATCAGGGATGGCGCCATGGCCTTTCTGTTCGCCGAGTACCGATACTTGGCGATCTTCATCGCAATTGTAGCTGGATTGCTCTTTGTGAACCCCGATACAGGTAATCAGACCGTGCTCGCCTTCCTGGCTGGCGCTGCGGCCTCTGTGGCTGCCGGCTTCAGCGGGATGCGAGCAGCCACCAGTGCCAACGGACGCACCGCCATGGCTGCCGCATCGGGCGGCCAGCCAGCCGCCCTCGAGGTCTCCTACAACGGAGGCGCCGTGATGGGGCTCTCGGTCGGTGGCCTCGGGCTGCTTGGCATCTCGTTGATGGCCATGTGGCTTGGAACCGGTCCAGAGGTGCAGAATATCGCCGGCTTCGGCATGGGCGCATCCTCGATAGCGCTGTTCGCCCGCGTGGGCGGTGGCATCTACACCAAGGCCGCTGACGTCGGCGCTGACCTCGTCGGCAAGATTGAGGCGGGAATCCCTGAGGACGACCCGCGCAACCCCGGCGTCATCGCCGATAACGTGGGTGACAACGTTGGGGACGTTGCTGGAATGGGTGCCGACATCTTCGAGTCCTTCGTAGGCTCGATCATCGCTGCCATGGTGATCGCCGAGGCCTCGGGAATGCACTCCGATTACATCACCCTCCCAATCTTCCTCGGGCTCGTGGGATACGTTGCTTCAATCGTCGGCGTATTCAGTATGAAGGTGTTTAAGGGAGGAGATGCTGCTGCAGCACTGCGAAACACGACTTTTATCGGCGCAGCTCTCTTTTGGGTCGCCGGCTGGTTCGGCATAGGCTACCTAGGGCTTGAGACCGGCACAGACCCGATGCAGGCAGTGATTGCCGGCTCGGTCATCGGGATCCTCATCGGTCTTGTGACTGAATTCTACACCGGGATAGAGCCCGTCTTCGGAATTCCCGTGAAGGCCATTCCCTACATCGGAAAGATGTCCAAAACTGGTCCTGCCACCAACGCCATCGCAGGCCTCTCGGTTGGCATGATGTCCACTTTCATACCGATACTCCTCATCGCGAGTGGTATCTTCGTTGCCAACGAGGTGATGGGAGGCGGCGACTTGGGGCTCTACGGCATCGCGATGGCCGCGATGGGTATGCTTGCCACGGTCGGCGTCACGATGACAGTAGACGCATACGGTCCGGTGGCCGACAACGCGGGCGGCATCTCCGAGATGAGCAAGCTAGGCTCTGATGTCAGAGATATTACGGACAGTCTCGACAGCATCGGCAACACTACTGCGGCGATCGGCAAGGGCTTCGCGATAGGCAGCGCGGCTCTCACCGCGCTCGCGCTCTTCGCCGCCTTCGGTACCGCAGCTCAACTCGAGGCAGCGGACCTATCACTCACCGATCCAATGGTCGTCATAGGGCTGCTCATCGGCGGTTCGCTCCCGTTCGTGGTCGCTGCTATGACCATGACCTCAGTGGGTAAAGCAGCCGGCGAAATGGTGATTGAGATCCGTCGGCAGTTCCGGGAGATCGAGGGCTTGCTGGAAGGCAAGGAAGGTGTCAAGCCCGATTCCAAGACCTGCATAGACATCTCTACCCAGGCTGCCCTGCGTGAAATGATAATGCCCGGATTGACTGCAGTCTCGGCCCCCGTGGTCGTCGGCTACGTGCTCGGACCGGCCGCCCTCGGCGGCCTGCTAGCGGGCGCACTGGTGACCGGTGTGCTGATGGCCCTCTTCATGGCCAACGCTGGCGGTGCGTGGGACAACGCGAAGAAGGCCATCGAGCAAGGGCACATCGAGGGCGCTGTGAAGGGGGACTCGTCTCACGACGCCGCTGTAATTGGCGACACTATCGGGGACCCGTTCAAAGACACCAGCGGGCCATCTCTGAACATCCTAATCAAGCTGATGTCAATCGTCTCGGTCGTCATCGCGCCTGGACTTATCTGAGCGCTCCTGGCAGCGTCAGCCTCTTGGCCAGGGCTGAGTACGGAGTATCATGCGCTCGGCCTCGACGTTTGCTCTCGCAACGCTCTTGCTGGCGGCGGGCATGACTGGCTGTACAGGCTCGGATGGCGACATCGATTCCGATTCCATTGACGTCCCTGTCTGGCAGGTCGGGGACTGGTGGCTCTACACATTCTCCACCCCGGACTACAGTGACGACACAGCTAGGCTCGTCGTAGCGAGCGACGAGGAGGAGGATGGCGCGGCTTACATGCTGGCAATTTCGAGCCTGACGGAAGCCAGGCGGCACGCCGTTCTCAACCACAACCCGTTCCTCGGCAGGGTCACGCACTCGGACCTGAGCGCGTTCGAGAACGGTGTAGCCCAGCCAGTGCTGTCATTCCCGATCGAGAAAGACGGGACTTGGGACTTCACACTGTTCTCCACCGAGTGGACGGCGTCAGTGATAGGGGTCACAGGCAGCACGGCCATCATCGCCGGCACGGCGTCCGATGGTTCGCGAATCGACTACGTGTACGACAGCGGAGTCGGTTTCTTCTATTCCTTCATCTGGACGGATGCCTCGGGAACTGAGCAACTCAGAATGATGGTGGTCGATCAGGGATCGGGGCACACAGGGGATGTCTACTTCATCAGGGGAGGAGACCTGTTCAGTGATACATGGGGGGACACTGGGGCGGACGTCGAGGTTCGCGACACATTCCTTGTGAGTGACCACCCGAGTGACGGGGATTGGGACGAGATGATCTACTTCATAGACGCAGAGTGCGGTAGTGGCTCCTCCACCATCTCCCTCACCCTCAGGGACCACCTATCCGTATCCGCTCTGGAGCGCATATGGGGGCCTGGTGCGAGCGAGCTGGGGACTCTGGGAACGATTCCATATCCGTCGGGAGAGTATACTCTAACGGTGACCTTCACAGGCTCAACCTATCTGCGAGTTAGGATAGCTGGCGGGATTACAGAGTCCTGGAGCCTCTAGAGGTACTCGAGCAGGTTGTCCGAGCCACCGACGAACACCGGATCCTCATCTCTCATGTCAAAGACTATTGGGACGGTCCGATGTCCGGTTTCTCTTACTACAGCCTGCCTAAGCCCATCGTAGTGATCGAGGTTAACATCTGTGAAACTCAGACCCTTGGCATCGAGGGTTCTGAAGGCGAGTGTGCAGTAGGGGCACACGGTCTGGGTGAAGACCAGGAAGTCGGTCTCGGCGGAATCGAGGATATCACGCAGTTGTGACAGGATCGTCACCTCCCTTTTCCCACCATCCTGACTCGCCCAAATCGTCCAGAAGGATTCCGTCCAAGGCATCCTTCTCCTCGAGTACTCTGTTGCACTCTTCTGGGTCGATGAAGACCAAGAAGAAGACTGTGAACATGGTGAGTACTGCCCCCACATAAATTGTGGTGCTGTAATTGTTATCGAATATCTCCAGCATCCTACCAGTGAATGTGTATGCCATTACGCCCGAGAGGTTGAACATGGACATATAGGCGGTGAATTGTGTCCCCCCGACCTTGCTCCAGGTCATCTTCATGCAGACCGCAATCACGCATATCCAAGCCACTCCGTTGACTAGGCCTCGGATAATCAAATAGGCCGTCATTACTACCGTGTTGGTCCAGAATGGCTCCAAAACCGCCAGCATGGCATTGCACACGGCAAGGCATGTGAAGCCGATTATTGCCACCTTTTTGACCCCGTACTTTTCTCCCAGCATGCCCCCTGCAATCTGGCCGATCATGATTGCGAGGATTACGATACCGCCAACGATGACGTTGTAATCCTCCTGCTCCCACTCTGCCCGATTGATGAATATGTCAATCACGATTGGGTCTATGAAAAGATACAGTTCGGCCAGGAGGCACAGGAAGATCAGCATGAAAGAGGATCTCAGGTGGAATGCCTTGGTGAGATTGAAACTTGTCTGAGCAAGAGTCCTGCGGGAACCTTGGGGCAATATCAAGAATGGATTAATGACCTTAGGTATTGGGACCGCTCTAGCGACCAAGGTAGTGATAATGGCTAGAACGATCCCATAGAATGCAATCCTCTTTGCTTTCGCGTATAGCGGAACAGTCAGGTCAACTGAAAATATCGCAAATATCAGCCCGGCGACAAAGATGGTTAGGGATACGATAGTCAGCAGGGCTGCTAGTGAGATTCTTTGGTCAAATGTTGATTTACCCACTGCCTGAGCCGCCCACCATCTGGACTCTTCTGGTTCCTCCCAGTAAAGCCTTTCATCCACTTCAAATTCAGACTCCCGGGAAGAATCCGTGAAATCAGAATCTAGTAATTCTTGATCGGATAGTCTTGACCATGGGAACAGCCGTGTGCCTGGCTTTTCGTAGAGGAACAATGGTAGCACCATTATCAGCAGCAGCATTGGCAGTTGGATAGATAGCATGCCCTTGATGCCTATCGTCGTGGCGAATCCACCAAGGACCGCACCACCGACTATCATCCCGCCTCGCTTGGACGCGAACATGTACCCGTTTGCCTTCGAGACTTCGTCATCCCGAAGAACGTCCACCGCGAGGGCGTCGGTGCTGACGTCCTGTAGGGAAGCGAAGATATTGTGCACGAACATTAGTTTAATCACTAGGTCGATCTGATTCGTCAGATCCGGGACAAGTAGAAGGGTCCCTATTGATACGGCCATCCCAAACTGGGCGAATAGGATCCATAGCCTACGGGTGCCGAATTGCGGTAGGCTCAACGTGTCGATAACGGGGCCCCAAATCCACTTGAAGGTCCAAGGCAAGGCGACGGTAGCAAACAGAGTACCAAGCTCTTGAGGGGTAAATCCGTTGTCCGAGAGATATGATGCGAAGGCGACTGTTACGAATCCCCATGGGAGGCCTTGAGCGAAGTAAAGGACGCAAAGTGAAACCATCCTTCTGAGCTTGTTCTCAGTCAGGCTCTGTCCGTCGAACCACTCCTCAACAAGTTGCTCTCTGTTGTGAAGAACGTAGACTAACAGGATTAGTAAGATTAGCGATAGTCCGACAATTAGAATTTTCGAGCTATTCGAATCGGTTACTTCCACCGGTGCTAGCAGATCTAGAAGGATGACTCTACGGGCATCCACTGGAGAAATGTGGTCGTCATCGACAATCAGGCGGGCGTAGATGGTGGAGTTTCCAGACTCGTTGTGCGGGTCCAGCTTAATCTCCCACTGGGCCCAGTCACCTAACGGAGAGGTGTCTTCCGTTGCCTTCCACTGGCTACCACCGACGCGGACCTGCACCTCGCCTTGTCCGGGCGCCACACCCGAGGCGGTACCCGAGAGGTAGCTCTGGTTGAACACCTCGTCCATCGAGCGGATGTCCATAGAGACATTTAGAGAACGGTCAATGCTGCCTGCGGCCTCAACGAAGGCGACGGGGTCGGCCTGGCCATATCCGAACTCGTTGTCTGGCCTCGTCTCCAGCAGGCTACAGTCATTGAAACCCGCGTCCCCGAACAAGGAGATCTCTCGCTCGATCGACTGGTCAGACACTATGACCTTCAACTCGGAAGGAGTGAGGTCTGGGTTGGCCTGTATCATGAGAGCGGCAATGCCCGCCATCAGAGGAGTTGCCATGCTGGTGCCGGACTTGCTGATGTAGCCGTCCTGTGTCGCGGCGTCGGGTGCCATGATGGCAGATCCGATGGTGGCGACGTCTGGCTTGACGCGGAGGTCAGAGGTGTACCCACGACTGCTGTAGATGGCGAGGCTGAGGTCCTTGTCCAGGCTCGCCACCGTGATTGGTAGGCGCGCATCGCCGGGGCTGTCTATGGTGTTGCAGCCAACGAAAGTGATGCCGCCGATCTCGTTGCCGGCAGATAGGGTGGTCGTGATGCCTGCCTCGACAACCATGTCCATCTGTCGGCTCCATGCGGAGTTACCGTCGTTGTCGAAATGAATCTCGAACTGCTGCTCGCCCAGGGACGAGGTTACGATGTTTATGCCGTACTTGTCCCTGTTGTCTATGGCCCACTGGGCGCCCTGTATGACGTCCTCGATATCGCCGTCGCAGCAGGCGAGGATGTTGATCAAGTAGGCTCCGGGAGCGGCTCCGACGTAGCGCAGGCCGGTCTCTGGGTCGGTCTGGCCACCGCCGGTGCCTGCGGCGATGCCCGCAACGTGGGATCCATGGGTCCCAGAGTCGTAGGAAGTCGAGGGATCCTGTTCCTCGTCGGTGAATACGGCGTCGTAGAACGCGATGATCTTGGGGTCGCAGTCCCTCGGTATCGGTTCCGGGTTAGGGTCGAGTGGGTCAGGGGGTTCGTCGAGGCAGGTAAAGGGGTCGTCATCCATGTCGTTGAGGCCTTCGTGGTCGCCTTTGATCCCCGTGTCCAAGACCGCGATTACGGAACCCGTCCCATCCAGCCCGAGGTCCATCCAGACGTCATCGACGCCCATCGTGGGCACCGCCTCGTGCATGTCGGGCTCGGCCAGCCCTAGGTCCTCGACCATCACCACACCAGGCAGGGCGCGCACCCCCTCCGGGTCAAGGAGAATCTCGAAGGGCGCTATTGCTGCCACGGTGTCGAGGTACTTCGCCCTGAAAGTGACTTCAGCACCAAGCTCTTCGATTGCGCGTACATCTGCGTCGGAGGGATGGTGGTCATAGTCCACGAAGACCCTCGCGCTGCCCGGAGGTGCGCGCCGCCACCAGTCCTGCTGGACCTCTACAGGCTGCTCGATCAGCCACTCGAGTCGGTCATCGAGGGAGTTTGCGTCCTTGTCTCGGCTCCAGTGCAGCCACCATGAGGCATGGATTTCGGACTCTACGCTCGCTACCCACTCGCCATCGACGTCGTAGCCACCCCTCTCATTCGGTTCGGGTGCGATGGAGGAAGCAGTGAGCGGAGCGACTAGTGCGAGCACCACGAAGGAAGTGAAGAGGGCACGGCATCCGCTCATATGCCCACGGGTCCATGGTCCTGTTTGAGGATTCGGACGTTGCGACTCAACCGGTAATCTGCACGCCCTTGTCGTCGTAGTCCCACTCGATGAGCTCCCAGCCAGCTGCCTCGATGGAGATTGTGGCGTCGTCTCTGCCCGATGGGGAGCAGAGGAGGGCGGCACATCCGCCGCCACCGGCGCCCAGTGCCTTCCAAGCAGCTAGGGAGCCACTCTCGAGCAACGGTTCGACTACGCCCCTGAAGGGGTCGTGCAGAGAGGTATCAATCATGTCGACCCCCTCGCATACCTCCTTGAGGGAATGTACCACGAGTTCTCTGCGATCCTGCTGTAGGCCAGTGGCCATCGGGCGTGCTGCAGCACGTATTCTGTGGAGCCCATTGATGACTGATTCATCACCCCCTGAGTAACGCCCCCAAACGGAGTCTTGGATCTCACCAGAGCGGCGGCTGGTTCCAGAGTACGCGACAAGCAGGTGCTTACGCAGCCATGCCATAGCGGACCTCATCGGCTCGAAGGGCATTATCTCTACCGAGTCCCTGATGAAGAGCAGGTGGTTGAACCCCCCCCTAGCCGAGGTCCATTGGTCCTGCCTGCCGCAGAAGTTACCCCCCTCAGCCTCCAATTGGAAGGCCATCTCGGCCAACTCCTCCGGAAACTTGTCCTCGCCATGCGACATTATGGCAGCCATTGCGACGTTGAACGCGCTACTCGTCCCTAGGCCTGACCCCCGGGGGACCTCGAAGACGCTCTCAACGTCCTTCGCCTCGCTACCGGGTTCACCCGTGACCCGTACG
>Ga0257111_1000678_pt1 | contig 13989 bp, 17 predicted proteins | sample LP_taG_6_FD_191567 | JGI IMG/M metagenome (GOLD analysis project Ga0257111, IMG submission 191567) | Marine microbial communities from Northeast Subartic Pacific Ocean, Canada - LP_J_2015_P26_500m | ecosystem: Environmental > Aquatic > Marine > Oceanic | place: Canada: Northeast Subartic Pacific...
ATGTTTAAAGATGCAGCTAAACAAGAAAAAGAATGGGCAGAGTACTTGTTTCGTGACGGTTCTATGATAGGCCTAAATGCTGAAATACTTAAACAATACCTAGAGTACATTACCAATGTACGAATGTCAGCATTAAATATGAAGCCTATCTTTAAACTATCTACCAACCCCCTTCCATGGATGAATCACTGGCTAGATAATGACAATGTCCAAGTTGCACCTCAAGAAACAGAAATAACCTCTTATTTAGTAAGCGCCATTGATAACACAATGAGTTCAGAGGATGAAGACTTTAGTGACTTTAAGTTATAAATGTTGCCATTAATTAGATGTTCAGAATTGATGTTGACAATATTAATGGAAAGACAGAGTCGCTTTACGTTTTTGGTGATGAATCGATCTTAACCGAACTTGAGGCACACAATGTGCTTATAAACTATAGTTGTAGACAGGGCCATTGCGGTAGTTGTATTTTAAAACTAGTAGATGGTGAAGTGGTTCACCAGGAATGTCTTGTTCCGCTCTCTGAAGGAGAGATACTCGCTTGCCAGTCAAAACCAACAACTGACATTAAGATTACAACCAAAGATTAAACTATTTTTTCTAGATATTCAAAAACAGCTTTGGAATCCCCCTGAAATATTATTCTGTTCTTTTTCTTGTTGATTTGGTAATTGTACATTGGGTCATAGTAGTCCACTAAAAGTGACTCGATAAGGGGGACGTATTCATTTAAATCATTTGACTTCTGATGCTTTTGAATCGCATTGTTCAGAACCTTTAAGAGTTCTTTGTAACGAACCCCTCCTAAACGTTTTTGAATTTTAAAAAGACTATTTTTCCAGTAGTTAGCATAATTTTCAAAACCATTTTTACTGTCAACTGAGCAATAATTATCAAGCATATCAGTAACATATGTTTTGAGGCTAAGTTTTACACGCTCCTCAAGATTAGCTGTTAGAACAACTATATTCGACTTAAGAGATCTATTTTTTAGGCTGTCAGGTAAATATATAGTTCCAATATTATTACCTTCATCTTCAATCAATAAAAAGCTATTTTTTTGTTTTTGAATCAGTTCAATGGCTAGAGAATTTTCAAAATCTATTTGTGTTGGCTGAGAACTGACATTATTTCCAAATGCTGAGCCTCTATGATTAGCTAACCCTTCTAAGTCAATATTATTACGAAATTTATTAAGCAATAAAGTCTTGCCACAGCCTGTCTGCCCGCCAATGACGATAAAATTATTATTATTAGTGATACGAGTAGATTCTTCTATAAGATAGCGACGCATAGCCTTATATCCGCCCTTAACCCTAGGATAAGCTATACCTGAATAATCAAAAATCCACTGCTGTGCAATTTCTGATCTTAACCCTCCGCGAAAACAATAAAGAGCTCCTGATGGGTTCTGGTTAATGAAGTCCAGCCAATCATTAACTCTTTGATTTTTAATCTTACCACTGACTAATTGTTGCCCCAATTCTATTGCAGAAAGTTGGCCGCTCTGTTTGAAGCTACGTCCAACTATGTGTCTCTCATTATCAGTCATTAAAGGAGCATTTAAAACACCTGGAAAAGATCCTCGACTATATTCAACAGGTGCGCGGACATCCATTAATGGTGTATTGTTTTGAAATAACTGCTGAAAATTATCTATCTCTAATTGATCAATCATTCTATGTGAACTACCTCTTTAGCTGAATTAAGTTCAGTAATTTTTCCTATAGATTTTAGGTTTATTCCGTTGCTGTTTATAAGTCCATGAAAATCTATTAAAGATTCATCAGAAACTGTTACTAATAAACCTCCACTAGTTTGTGGATCACACAATACAGTATTTTGAAGTGTGGTTAGTTTATTAAAGAAATGTCCATAGCTATCATAGTTTCTTTGTGTCCCTCCAGGTATACAACCTTTATCAATATAGCTATAAATGTTTGATAATAAAGGTAAATCATTAAAACAAATTGTCGCTCCAACTTTACTACCTTGGCAAACTTCTAAAAGATGGCCTGCTAGACCAAATCCAGTAACATCGGTCATCGCATTTACACCGGGAATTTTAGCTATTTTAGAGCCGATATCATTTAATTGACACATTTGATCAACAGCCTGCCGATGGTCACTAGAAGTAACTTTTTTTTGTTTTTGAGCGGTTGACAAGATGCCTAATCCTAGTGGCTTTGTTAAAAAAATAGAATCACCAATCTGAGCGCCAGTATTTCTTTTTAGGTGTTCAATTTTGACGATTCCAGAAACCGATAATCCAAAGATGGGTTCAGGGGAATCAATACTGTGTCCTCCAGCAAGGCTAATACCTGCTTTTGTACAGATCGCCCTACCCCCTTCAATCACTTTAGCACCAATTTCAGCAGGGAGCTTATTTATCGGCCAACCAAATATTGCTATAGCCATTAACGGTTTACCACCCATAGCATAAATATCACTAAGCGCATTACATCCTGAGATCATGCCAAAGGTGTAAGAGTCATCAACGATTGGCATAAAAAAATCGGTAGTGCTGATTAACGCTCTCCCATCGCCAAGATCATAAACTGCAGCATCATCTCTCGACTCGTTGCCTACAATTAAGCTAGGATCAATGATTTGATCTTGAGCCTGCCCAAGTATCTCATTTAGCAATTTGGGTGAAATCTTACAGCCACAGCCTGCTCCATGACTATATTCTGTTAATCTAACTGAAGAAATGTCTGTCATAGAATTCAAAATTAATAGATCCTAACTAATCTGTGAATACTTTAATTCAAGTTTTTGATAGAGTTCACTTGGAGAAATATTGGGATTCTCATCCATAATTTTAAATGCAACGACATTGTCCTCAACGGTATCCCACAATTTTATGTAAGAGCCATCTTTATAGCCGTGTTGTTGTCTAAATGTATTGAGTTGATTCTTGACAACATAGCGCTTATATAATTCCCCAATACCCATATCTACTTGAGAAATTGCAGTAAAAAATAGATCAGTGATATCACGAATATTATTGATCTTAGGGTCGATATTGGAAGCAACAGAGAGTTTCAACATTTTTTCTAATGTGTCTATCAAAACTTCAGTATTAAAATCTCCTAGCGGCTTTAATTTCAAATATTTATTTGCGTAATTTTCATCTTTCATTCGAATTGATTCGGACATAATGAAATGCCAAATATCAACCAACTCTACTCTAATATTAGCCCAATCTGGTTCAGTATTTATGCTCTTCCAATGCTTCCAATTAAATGAATCTATGGCTTCTGCAGTCTCCATATAGATGCAACGGTACCAAGAAATCTTTCTGTTTTCTTTGGTAATACCGTCAACCCATATACAACCATTAGTATGGTCATTTAACTGCCACTGAAGGTCGAACATTTGTTCAATATAATTCATAACAAACAAGCTAAGAATGTTGAATAAATTTGATTATAGTCTACTCAATTATTCGCTTAATATCTTTCTACCGTAGTATCAATTTCTTGTGCCCAAGCATCGATACCTCCTTGGAGATTGGAAAGTGATTGAAAGCCTTTTGATAATAGAAAATCAGCTACGTGCATAGACCGAATACCGCTATGGCAATATAGAGCTAACTTACTATCCTTATTTAGATTTAAATAATTCTTGGCAATCTCACCCATGGGCATTAGAATAGCGCCTTTTATTTGGCAAATATCAAACTCCCATTGCTCACGCACATCAACTACAGTAACTTCATCGTCTACCAAATAATCTTTAAATTCTTTAGGTGTTAGGTCTTGAACCATAATTATTTAAGTCTTCTAAATGAAATTTACAATCTGAATATTAATAACATTTTATTCTTATCATTCTAGTATTAGTAAGTTTAATGGGTAAAATTTCAATTGTGACGAATACAAAAGAAGATATTTTTAATTTCCCCTGTGACTACTCAATTAAAGTTTTTGGTGAAAACCAGCCTGAATTTCAAAAAACAGTTTGCAATATTGTTGAAGCTCATACTGGAAAACTACATGCAAATCAAACTACCATTAAATATAGCTCTAAGGGCAAATATATCTCCTTAACTGTACGAATTATTGCAACAAGTCGCCAACAACTAGATGTCATAAATCAAGATCTTCAGAGTTGTCCATTAGTGTCATACCTCTTATAATAAGCTTGTGATTAAAGTTCGCTCAAAAGGCCTTCAGGATTATCTTATAACTTGGGAAGAGATGAAATCTTTTACTGAAAATAGAAATTCTGATACTCCCGATGAGCTTTGGACTCTTGAACATAAAAGTATTTTCACACAAGGTCTTTCTGGGAAACCAGAACACCTACTCAAAGAAACTCAAATTCCTATTATTCAGTCTGATCGAGGTGGTCAAATCACCTATCACGCACCAGGCCAATTAATTATCTACTGTCTAATAGATATAAAAAGACTCGGTATAGGAATCAAGAAAATGGTCTCTATGATTGAGCAGTCATTAATTGAATTTTTATCAACTTATGACATTACAGCACATACCTTAAAGGGTGCTCCTGGAGTTTATGTAAATGACTCTAAAATTGCAGCTCTTGGGCTCAAAGTAAAACAAGGAAGAACTTATCATGGATTAAGTCTCAATATTGATATGGATCTTTCTCCTTATAAGTTAATAAACCCTTGTGGATACAGTGATTTAAAGGTAACGCAAATGCGAAACCTAACAGATCATATCCTTAGTATTTCTAATATTAAACATGAACTATCAGAGCATCTAATCAACTCAGTTTCAAAAACTCAAATTTTAGCCTTAAAAGGCCAATTTAATAAAATATAATTGATGGTAGTATTGAATTTTATTAATGTTCTGTATCTGCTATCAGGGTATAAATACAGATGGAGAAAAAGAGAGACATCAAATTATGGTTTCACTAAAGCCATTCAAAGGAACTAGACCATTTAATGAGGAAGCTATAAATATTATAGCCCCTTCAACAGATCACTTGTCTGAAGAAAATATTGATTTAATATCCAGTAAAAATTATTGGAATTATTTAAAAGTTTTAAACCCCGTTGGACAACTGAAAGAATCAGAAACCTTGCTTGCCGCTAAAAATCATTTTAATGAAATGAAAAAAAATGAAGTTATAAAACAAGATGATAAATTGTCTTTTTATATTTATCAGATTTCTCAAGGAGATCATACTCAATTAGGATTTCTAGCTTTAGCCAATATTGATGATTTTTTGTCCCATAAGATTAAAGGACACGAGAATACGCTAGTAAATAGAATGAATGAAAGAGCTGACCAAATGATTAACATTGAAACTCAAATCGGTCCTATTTATATGTCTTACCCAGATGATAAAAATATTAATAAATTATTAGAAAATTTTACTTTGAGAGAACCCGATTATGACTTTGAATCTTTTGATCAGTCTCTTCACAAACTATGGTGTATAAGCGATTCTAAAGATATTGAAATAATTTCTAAACAGCTAAGGTCTATAAATTCTTTATATATTGCAGATGGCCATCATAGGATGGGAGCTATGAATATAATCTCTCAAAATTATAAAAAATATGGAGCTCAAAGCAAGCAAAACAGAAACTGTGATGGAGTTATGATAGCTGCCTTTCCAGCAGAACAGTCAAAAATATATGATTACAATAGAGTGATTAAAGATTTGAACGGCCTTTCAGAAACTGATTTTTTAAATAAGCTCAAAGAAAATTTCAAAATTACACTCAGTGATTCCGCTTTTAAGCCTAAAAGTAATAGACAATTTGGTATGTATCATCATGGCAAATGGTATTCACTAGAGTTTATCGGGAATATTCCTGATGAAAATGATATTTTGTCTTTATTGGATATTAATATAATCAATAATTTTTGCTTAATACCTATACTCGGTATCAAGGATATCAATAATGATGAGAGGATTAGATTTGTTGCAGGCTGTCATGGATTAACTGCTCTAGAAAAAAAAGTAAATGAAAATTTTGACAGTGTAGCATTCTCAATCTTTCCTTCACACATTAAAGAAGTTATGAGAGTGGCCGATAATAAGCTAACTATGCCACCTAAATCAACATGGTTCGATCCTAAACCTTTGGACGGCTTAGTTGTATATGAATTTAACCAGGAGAGTTGACTAATGAATTTGCCAGATATCAGACCAGATAACCCTAATTTTTCAAGTGGTCCATGTTCAAAAAGACCTAATTGGACAATAAATAATTTAGAGGGAGCTTTATTAGGTAGGTCTCATAGGACTCCTAAATGTAAAGATAAATTAAAAGAAGTAATAAATAAATCTAAGTCAATACTTGGCCTTCCTGAGGACTATCACGTGGGCATTATGCCAGGTTCAGACACTGGAGCATTAGAGGCAGCAATGTGGTGTTTGCTCGGCAATAGAGGTGTTGAAATTCTTGCTTGGGAAAATTTTGGTAGAGATTGGATTTTAGATGTTGTTGAAGAATTGAAAATTGAAGACAAAAATATTCATTTAGCGCCTTATGGTGAATTGCCAGATTTAAGTAAGGTTGACTTTTCTAGAGATGTAATTTTTACATGGAATGGAACTACTTCAGGAATTAAAGTCCCTAATGGTGACTGGATACCAGACAATAGAGAGGGACTTACAATATGTGATGCCACCTCTGCTGTTTTTGCAATGCCTGTCGACTATAAAAAATGCGATGTTATAACCTGGTCATGGCAAAAAGCTCTTGGCGGAGAGGCTGCACATGGAATGATTGCATTGTCCCCAAGAGCAGTTGAAAGATTAGAAAATCATCAGCCAACATGGCCTGTGCCAAAAGTCTTTAGAATGGCATCTAAAAAGAAATTCTTATCCGGAATTTTTGAAGGCAGTACTATTAACACCCCTTCAATGCTATGCGTTGAAGATGCTATTGATGTATTAAATTGGGCTGAAGACATTGGCGGTCTTGAAGCTTTAATTAAGAGGTCGGAAGAATCATTTAGCAATATAGATAGCTGGATAAATGAAACAAGTTGGGTAGAATTTTTATCCAAAGACCCTGATTTAAGATCCAATACAAGTATTACCTTTAAAATTAGTGAAAGTTGGTTTCTTGAAAAGGATGAAAAACAACAAAAGGAAATAATGAAAGAGATAATTGGTTTATTGATGAAAGAAGAAGTAGCTTTTGATATTAACAGTTACGCAAAAGCACCACCATCCTTTAGAGTTTGGGGCGGTAGTACAGTAGAGCCAGATAATATAAAGAAACTACTTCCATGGATAGATTGGGCTTATCACCAAGTGAGGTCTAATTATGTTTAAAGTTCTTATTTCAGACGCAATGAGCAACGTTGCAGAGCAAATATTTGAGGAAAAAAATATTTCAGTTGATGTAATAACAGGTTTATCTGAAGAGGAATTGATCAAAATCATTCCTGAATACGACGGCCTACTTGTTAGATCTGCCACTACAGTCACAAAAAATATTCTTTCCGCTGCCACAAAACTAAAAGCCATTGCTAGAGCTGGTGCTGGTGTAGACAACATCGACCTAGTTACAGCAAAAGAAAATGGTGTGGTGGTAATGAACACACCTGGTGGTAACACCAATGCTACAGCAGAGCATGCTTTTGCTTTGATTATGGCAGCATTAAGAAAAATTCCTTTTGCAAATGAAACAACGCATAGAGGTGAATGGCAGAAAAAGGCCATTAAAGGCAATGAGCTTTCCAAAAAAACCCTTGGTATCGTTGGTTTCGGAAATGTCGGAGCCAGACTGAGTAATTTAGTTAAAGGCTTTGATGTGAATGTTTTGGTTTATTCTAAATCATTAGAATCGAGACAAGCTGATTTTCCACATGTAAAAAATGTTAGCTTTGATGAACTAATTAGCACAAGTGACATTATTAGTTTTCATGGCAAAGCAACTGCCGATGGTAAGCCTTTACTTAGTAAAGAACACTACGCAAAGGTTAAACCTTCAGCTTTAATTATCAATGTAGCACGCGGTAATATTGTTGATGAAAGTGACTTAAATGACGCCTTAAATGAAGGCTTGATTGCTGGTGCGGCAATAGACGTATACTCAACTGAGCCCGCTAAAGAAAATGTTTTATTTAGCAACCCTAAAGTGACATTAACCCCTCATATTGCTGCTTCGACTGCTGAAGCTTCGATTGTAGTAGCTGAAATGGCGGCTAACCAGGTTAGTGATTACTTGTTAGACGGAACTTCGATTCATACTGTATAGTATTTATTTGTTCATTTACAATTAGGTTTTTTGTAAATTTAGTTAAATTTTTAAGTCATTTAAAGCTCACACAAATACTTAATCTAATGGATAATGCCATCAGTACTTCTGACATCATTAACTATTACAGCATTTAATTAACTATGCTACAAGAGCTTGAAATCAAAGCACTAAAAGGTGAATCTAAAACCAGTCGACTCAAAATCAAGCCAGACTTTGAACGTGAGCCTCTAAAAAAACCTGATTGGATACGCATCCGACTTTCCAGCTCACAAAAGGTTAATCAACTAAAAAAAACTCTTAGAGGTCAAAATCTTTTTACTGTTTGTGAAGAAGCACAATGCCCTAATCTAAACGAATGCTTTAATCATGGAACGGCAACGTTTATGATTATGGGACAAATATGCACGAGGCGTTGCCCCTTTTGTGATGTAGCTCATGGAAGACCGAAATCGTTAGACACCAATGAACCTCTCCACCTTGCTCAAACTATTGTAAAAATGGCGCTAAAGTATGTCGTAATTACCTCAGTCGATCGAGACGATCTTAGAGACGGTGGTGCTGCTCATTTTAAAGCATGCATTGACGCCATTAGGTTGACTAATCCTGAGATTAAAATTGAAATTTTAACACCCGACTTCAGAGGCCGAATGGAAAAGGCGCTAGAGACATTTAGTGACTGCCCACCTGATGTTTTTAACCATAACCTAGAAACTGTTCCTAGTCTTTATCCAAAAGTTCGACCTGGTGCCGACTATCAGCACTCGCTTCAACTTCTGGATAGATTTAAAGAAAAACACCCTCAAGTCAAAACAAAGTCAGGCTTAATGCTAGGTGTTGGCGAAACAAAGCATCAAGTTATTAACGTTTTGAAGGATCTCAGATTACACCAAGTCGAGATGTTGACTTTAGGTCAATATTTGCAGCCTAGTAAACATCACTTAGCGGTAGAGGAATATATAACACCAGAACAATTTCAGAAATATAAAGAAATTGCTGACGATCTTGGATTTAGCCAGGTTGCTAGCGGCCCGATGGTAAGGTCATCCTACCATGCAGACCTACAAGCCCAAGGAAAGCTGATTAACTAAAGTGACATATTTTGACGTTGATTGACTGTATGCACGTCATCTAAGTTAAATTAATTATAATAGTCATAATTAAGTAATTGATTCATAGTATGCCTATAGCATTTACCCCTGGAGAGCCTTCTGGTATTGGTCCTGATATAGCAATAATCTACGCTCAGAAAGCGAAAAAAGAAAATCTACTGGTGTATTGTGACCCAGACGTCTTAATCGATAGGGCTAAAAAACTTAATTTACCAATTATTCTCAAGGAATCAGAGTCTAAAAACGCATCTGAGCTGAGTATATACCCAATCAAAACGAGCAATAAAGTACTTCCTGGAAGACTTGATCCAGCTAACTCAAACTATGTATTGAAAACCATAAAACACGCTACAAAAGACTGTCTAAATGGTAACTGTGACGGACTTTTGACAGGCCCTGTCAACAAAGGCGTTATCAACGAATCTGGTATAGATTTCACTGGTCATACAGAATTTCTCGCTAAATTAACCAAAACCAGCAAGACTGTGATGCTTCTTGCTACTGATCAATTAAAAGTAGCCCTTGCCACTACTCACCTTCCTCTCACTGAAGTTGCCAATAATATAACCAAAAAATCCCTATCACAAGTGATTTCTATTATTCACAATGACTTTAAATATTTAGGTGTCAAAAAACCAAAAATTTTAGTTTGCGGCTTGAACCCACATGCAGGCGAAAACGGCTACCTTGGAGATGAAGAAAAAACAACAATATCACCTGTAATTAAAGAGCTAAATAAAGTCGGATATGATTTAATTGGACCAGTCCCAGCTGATACCGCATTCACCCATAAGTCACTAAATAATGTTGACGTTGTCCTTGCCATGTATCATGACCAAGGACTACCTGTACTGAAAGCCCAAGGCTTTAAAAAAGCAGCCAATATGACTCTGGGTCTTCCATTTTTTCGCACATCTGTAGACCACGGAACAGCTATAGAGCTTGCAGGTACTGGTAATATTAGCTTGGGAAGCTTCAATACGGCACTATCTTACTTCAAAATACTAAAAGATAATGTCACATCAAGCTAGAAAGCGTTTTGGTCAAAATTTCCTAGTTGATGATCAAATTGTCAACAGAATCGTTGCGACTATTTCACCAAAAAAAAGTGACAATATTGTTGAAATAGGTCCGGGTAAAGGAGCTCTAACTTTCCCTTTACTTCAAAACTTAGATCATTTAAGTGTAATTGAGATTGATCGAGACCTGATTTCACTTTTAAAATTAAAAAAACAAGACAAACTAACGATTTATGAAGCTGACGCTCTTAAATTTGATTATGGTCTAATTTCTGACAATCTAAGAATTGTTGGTAACCTTCCATACAATATCTCCTCACCGTTATTATTTCGCCTATTATCAAGTAAAAATCAAATCATTGACATGACCTTTATGCTTCAGAAAGAAGTAGTAGATAGAATTGTCGCTAGTCATGGTAGTAAAACTTACGGTCGGATTAGCGTTATGATGCAAGCCTTTTTCAAAGTAGAATCAATGTTTACAGTACCTAAAGAATCGTTTGATCCGCAACCAAAAATTGAATCTGCTATTCTCTACCTGAAAACTAGAACTAAACCTCTTACCGAAAATATAAAACTCTTAGAAAAAATTGTCAAAATTTCCTTCTCACAAAGAAGAAAAACACTGAAAAATTGTTTAAAATCGATACTAAGCCAAGAGCAAACTAAGATTGATTTGTCTCAAAGAGCTGAAATGTTAAGTGTCGAAAATTTTATAACCCTCATGAAAGATTATGAAAAACAAAATTGAAGTAAGTACAGAGGTAACCTACCTTCCTAGTCAATCTAATATTCCAGGAAGTCAGTATGCCTTTGCTTATACCATCACTATAACTAATCATGGCGAAACTGGCGCACAACTCAGAACTCGTCACTGGCTAATCCAAGATGAGACAGGTGAAGTAGAAGAAGTCGTCGGTGAAGGAGTTGTTGGTCAGCAACCTTACCTTTCTCCTGGTGAGAGTTTTGAGTACAGTTCTGGTGCAATAATTAGCACTGAAACTGGTTCGATGAAGGGCTCTTATGGCATGATTAACGACCAAGGTCAGCGCTTTGATGCTGTCATTCCAGAATTTTCTCTTAGCGAACCTTACACACTTCACTAGAATCAACCATGGACTACATCATTGGTGATGTTCAGGGTTGCTATGACACACTTCAACAGTTACTCAAAAAAATTGACTTTAATGAAGACAGAGATCAATTATTTTTTTTAGGTGATGTTGTCAACCGTGGTAATAAATCTCTTGAAACGCTTCGTTTTATCTATTCACTAAAAGAAAATGCAAATATGGTTCTTGGTAACCACGATTTCCATCTGTTAGTTTGTGCTTTAACTTCTAAAAAACCCAATTTAAAAGATACTTTTTCAGATATATTGAATGCTCCTGATAGGCATACTCTTTTAGATTATCTTCTTTCTAGGCCCTTAATTCTTGAATATCAAGACGCCCTTCTTGTGCATGCCGGAATTCCACCCCAATGGAGCATTTCTGATGCTGTTCAAAATGCAGAATTAGTTCATCAACAGCTTCAAACCAACAATCCAGAAAAATTTCTTTCCAAAATGTATGACAATGAACCATCAAACTATTCAGATAAGTTGAGTAATGAAGAAAAATGTCGCTATACAATTAACGCACTAATGAGAATGAGATTTTGTAAAAGTAATGGTGAGCTTGAATTTAATCATAAATTGAATATTGATCAAACTCCTGTCGGATTTAAGGCTTGGTTTCTTCATGCTAACCGAATATTAAAAGACAAGGATATCTTTTTTGGACACTGGTCAACCCTTAAAGGTTTTAATATAGAACATATTTATCCGATGGACCACGGTTGTGTTTGGGGTGAGAAACTTAGCGCTTTTAGATTTACTGATAGAGCTTTGATTTCTCAAGAGTCTATCGAGGGAAATTAAAAAGTTCCACTACGAAGGTTCAACACTCCTTCATATACAAACTCCCCTGGACCAGAAAGGTAAACCGTATCACTATTATATTCAACGAATGCCTTTCCACCTTTCAAATGTACTTCTACCTTGTCTTCGAGAAGCTCAAGCTGAATACCATGAATCACAGCGGCACAAGCTCCAGAACCACAAGCTAAAGTTTCTCCAACACCTCTCTCAATAACACGAAGATTAATTTCATTTCTACTAAGAATTTGCATAAAACCTACATTTACGCTTTCTGGAAAGTAATCTGAATTTTGTAATCTAGTTGCAATAGCCTTAATATCTTCCGTATCAATATCTTTCAACATTACCACTGCATGAGGATTTCCAATTGACAAGACCCCCATCTTTTGATCTTCAAGAGAGTATTCAATGGTTTGTGCTTGAGTAATGAATGGAATTTCAGATGGAATAAAGCTTGGTTTTCCCATTTCAACACGAACAGATTTATCTCGATTAATTGTTAAAACCAAGTTGCCTGAGTTGGTTTCTACAGTAATTGTGTTTTTGGTAGTAAACTCTTTTTTTTGTAAATAAAGAGCAAAACACCTAGCACCATTACCACACTGACTAACTTCTGAGCCGTCAGCATTAAAAATGACATAACGAAAATCTACATCTTTAGTACTGGCACTCTCTACCATCAATAATTGATCAAAACCAATACCAAAGCGACGATCAGATAATTGACGAATTTCTTCTGTCGATAAACAAACATTACCCTCGATATTGTCAATGACAATAAAATCATTTCCCAAGCCCTGCATTTTCGTAAAATTTATCATTTCGTCATTTTAACCTTATGTCTAGTACGTTTTATTAAAATACTGATATGCTAAAATTATTCATTAAAATATATGGATATTATGAAAACTCCAAGCGACATCAGACTAAGTAAAGATAAAAAACAACTTACTATCACTTTTGATAAGGTTGAGTATCCTATGTCGAGTGAGTTTTTACGCGTGCACTCTCCTTCTGCCGAAGTTCAAGGTCATGGGCCAGGGCAAGAGGTTCTTCAACTCAATAAACAAAATGTTGAAATAAAAAAACTCAAACCAACAGGTAATTATGCAATCGCAATCGAATATAGTGACAGTCACTCTACTGGCATATATTCTTGGAACTATCTTTACCACCTAGCTTATAACCATGACCAGCTATGGTCGGACTACTGCCAAAAAGTTAGTGATAAAAAAAATAATAATTACCACAAGGTTGTCGCATAAGAGCTTTAACAATTTTAATAATCACATTGAAAAAATATATTTAAGTTATTGCAAGTTAGTTTGACAATATGGCAAATAATTTTGTTAAAATTAGATTTATACTGAAATGAGTGATAGTAACCTTAAGGAGTAAAAATTTGACTACTATAGACAAAGTATCATGAAAAATAAAATCATAAAATTCATTTGTCTTGTCTCTTTTTTATTTTCATTTCAAAGTCTAGCTAATCCCATAAATAAAATTGATTTCGTTGGACTCAACGTTATTTCTAGCTCTGCTTTAATGACAATTCTCCCTGTTAATATTGGAGACGAATACAACCAAAATACTTCTGATAAGATCATTCAAGCGCTCTTCAATACAGGGTATTTTTCCGATATCAGTGTTTCAAACAATGATGATAATCTTACGATATTATTAGTAGAAAATCCATATATTAAATACTTTAATGTAAGTAATGAGACC
>Ga0257111_1000683_pt1 | contig 13943 bp, 14 predicted proteins | sample LP_taG_6_FD_191567 | JGI IMG/M metagenome (GOLD analysis project Ga0257111, IMG submission 191567) | Marine microbial communities from Northeast Subartic Pacific Ocean, Canada - LP_J_2015_P26_500m | ecosystem: Environmental > Aquatic > Marine > Oceanic | place: Canada: Northeast Subartic Pacific...
CATCTGATGTCGGAACAGATCTGGAATTCAATATTTTGGGAGAACCAACTGCCACAAAAACAATTACCATTAATACAAATGAACGAACCATAAACATCGTGTCGCCGACAGGATATATCTATGCCGAATAAACGGCAGGCTAAAGCCGGTTTTGCCATTGTGGAAGTGTTGGTGGCAACTGTTGTACTCTCCATTGGTTTTCTTGAGCTTGCCAGGGCGTTCAGAAATATTAATAGTGTGGCTAATCAAGCAGTAGCCATGACCAAAGCAAGTAACCTGGCTAACGCAACCATGGAACGGGTAATGGCCCAGGAATTCGATGCTACGGGGAATCAGGCTGGAGGCTATGCTCTGCAATTTGATGGGATAGATGATTACATTTTACTTCCAGAAGCTATAGATATAGGCTCTACGTCTAGCACTATTTCAATGTGGGTTAGGGTTCCTGTTGTGGGGGAAGGCAATCTTATTGCAGAGGAACGAGTGGGGGTTCTTCTTGGGAACCATAATCAATCCCCTAACTCAAATTGGGAGATTCATGATGACGGGCAAATCCGTATTTACTGGAATAATAGTGAGAAAAATCTTTATGGGTCTAGTGATCTAAGAGACGGTAATTGGCACCATCTTTCATTTGTCAGGGATGTTGAAAATAATCTATTAAAAGGATATGTAGATGGTGTAGCTGAAATTGATGAGAATGATGATGGAACGAATATAACTTTTAGTGATGCATTCTATATTGGGTCTGATTATCGACAGGGTGGTGCTAGTAAAAAGCCGTTTCACGGATTAATTGATGAATTACAAATCTGGGACATTGCTCGCACACAAGCAGATATTATTAAAGATTACAAAACCGGTATCACAAATCCATATAGTAATAGCAATTTGAAGTTATACTTACGTATGAATAACGGAATGGGAACTACAGTCTTTGATCATAGTTCCAATATGGTACACAGTCCAATAACCAGCGCCACTTGGACTGATGAATCCAGCAGTTGGTCAACAACACTGGGCACCGAAGGTGAAGCCAGCTGGTCTGAATATGATGATGTTGATGATTTTCACACGGTTAGTTTCAAAGATAGTGATTATACTGGACTGGACGCAGGCAGTAATAACTTCAGCGGTCTAGGCGGCCGGATCTATGTGAAATATATTTCCCTAAATGGTGGTTCTGGTACCAGCGAAGATCCTTACACGTTTAATGATTCAGGCACACCCACAGATTATAAACAAATCACTGTAAAAGTAGGTATTCCTGGCACTACCGACTCTACACAAATTGATGCCATTAAATCTGCCAAGGTGGATCAGGGTTATGGATTAACTTTTTCTCCTTATGGATTATAAAAAAATAACTATAAAAACCAGCAAGGGTTTTACGTTAATCGAAATGATTGCTGCCATGGTATTGGCAGCTATTCTTGTACCAGGAATTTCATCCATATTAGGCGGTACGCTGATGAATATTGCCCTTACCCAAATTGCTGTTCTCGCTAATATGGAAGCAGATCACGCCCAACGAAAATTTGTGAAACATATAAATGGAGTAAGCTCCTTTTCCTCTACCGGAGGAGACCTGGCTGCGGATACGTTGACATTCACAAGCTATCTTGGATCATTAGAATATCAATATATCATTGAGGAAGAATCACGCACGATCAAATATAGTAGAGCAGACATTGATGGCGGAACCGCGGGCATATTGTTGCAAAACGTTGTTAAAGACACCACAATTAATGCAGTAACTTATACGAGCAAGTTTGCATTTAAAGATAGTAAAGGCACTGACCTGGGGACATCCCCCACCCACTCAGATATTCATGGAGTAGAGCTTACTTTTTATTTACTGAGAGGGGAGAGTCTTTACAGTTATACAACCTACGCTGCCATAGATAAAGGTCAGCTAGGTATTTAATGATATATAATAAGAAACCGCAGGAAGGTGTGTTCATTGGTGTTTTTGCTTTGGCGACCCTGGTGGTGATTAGTCTGGCAATTGGCTTTTTGAGTAACCGAGTCAATGATCTTCTCAGGAATCAGGGTCAGATGATAGCAGGAAGGCAAGCTTATTGGTTGGCTTTTTCAGGCATGGAAACAGTAGCCCAAGATAGATTGGGTGATCTTGGTAGCCCAACTAAAGGTGCACCTTTCAATGGAACTAAAGGTGATGGGGTTAATGAAGAAGAGGTTTATGATAAATATTATTCATTAGCTGGGGGGGAAATAAAGGTATATGGTTATAACCCGGCTGGCGCAGGCTATCATAATGGGCTTGCGAGAACAAAACATATTACTGTTACTGGCACAGACGCTAATAGCGTTAGAAAAATTAAATGGACCTTGGGTTCCCCGGCCAACAAGGGATATAACTTTAGTTTTTCGTATAATAGTACACCCTTAGTAACGATGGGTTCTGCTATTAATAGTATAGAAGAAGATGACGATTTTACAATTTCTGTGTGGGTTCAAATGGATGCAATAGACGAAAGACCTTTATTTGGTTTGGAAGCCGAACAAAACAACCACTGGATTCAATTTACTAGTGCAACCGTTATGGGTTTTAAAGGGAGTGGTGCAGCAGTGTCTTTAACTCATGGCTTAACAATTCCTACGGGCTCATGGCAGCATGTTGTTATCACTCGGGCAACAAATACTGTGACAGTATATCTTAATTCAATTGCAGGCGGCGATGATGAAACATGGAATGAAGCGTTTTCACCCGATGCAATAGGGACTAGTAATAATGGGACAAGAAAATATTTTGATGGTCGGATGACACAATTAGCCCTGTGGACCCGCGCAATTACATTAGCAGAAATTCAATCAATTTATATCCAAGGGTTTACATTTAGTCTAACAGCCGATTTGCTTACTGGTTTACAACATTATTGGAAACTGAATAATCTAACCGATTCTACAGCACAGAATAATGATCTAACGGACAATAATGGGGGGGCAAACGGAACGGGGATTTAGTTTATTTGTGTAATACTATGGATCTACAAAGATTTATTGTTAGATAAACAATGATTGGTCTTGATCATGGTGCCGAATTCTGTATCTGATTTACTACTGTAATATCCCCTGATGCGCCATCGATATTACACACGTGCCAGTATGATCCATCAGTATCTGTGGGTACTTCAATAATCGTAGCAGCGCAGGATTCACCGCTATAAATCTGTGCTACTGCACCTGAATTTTTCAGGCCATCACTAGCGCCGTTAAAGTTCTTTATATAATAGGTATAAGTTCCCGAAAATAACTGGTTAATGGTGATTGTTTCCGGACCATAACCATCAGTATCATCTGTGTCCAGTTTGGCGTAAGGTGCCCCCGCATAGCTGCCTACACTCGAATAATAAATATGGTAAGTATTACCATCAATAATTGGCGTTAATAGGTGGGAATCCAGGTCATGTGGAGTTTCGCCCCAGTTAAGCACCATGCGTGTTTGTCCTGCTACAAGCACAGGACTCATAGATAAATTATAAGTAAATGTTTCTCCTTCGTAGTCATCAGGTATGACAAACGGTGCGACGAAAGGACATAAACTATCACCAGACCCGGTAGCATCATGATTGCCGGTACCTACATTAAGAATTGTATAATCGCCGTTAGCATTAGTGCTGTCCCCCTGTCCAGATATGGTTACTAACACGTTGGCGACCGGACTGCGGTCTACTGCATTCAGTACTTTACCGCTAACCCCGATACTAGGGACTGGAGTTACTTCAATGGCAATAGTTGCAACATCAGTTGCGCCGTACCCATCAGCTACGGTGCAGGATATAAAGTAGATACCATGTTTAAGAGGAGCGACCCAGGTGGCCTTACTGCCGTTCGATGTCAATGTACCGCTGGCGCATTTCCATATGTATCCTAGGCTTTCACCATCTTCATCAACCGCTGTACAAACCAGCAATACAGACCCACCTGCTTCCACCAGTGAATCACTGGCTGTAAGCGATAGGATTTCGTTGCCGGAATTGATACTATCCCCACAGGTCCATATAAACAGCACCATCAAGATGATACCAGAGCTAATCAATACCCGTTTCATTGTATGATTATTACGGTTATATCAATGATCTCTATGGTGCTGCCATCATTTCCATCTGTGACCTCACAGGAAATAGAATAGGTTCCTGGATATCCGGGAGCAATCCAGGTAGCAGTACTGCCATTCGGCGCAAGACTGCCGTTGGTGCATGCCCAGTCGTAAGTCAAACTGTCTTCATCATCGTCTTCCGCGCTGCAGGTTAATGCTACGGTCTCTCCGGGGGATACAGTTATGTTATCAGCAGTGAGACTAGTTATAATAGGTTCAGCGTTAAAGATACTGCAGCTGATTAGCAAGGCTGCCAAAATGATCAGAATTGTTTTTATTTTCAAGGGTTTAATATCATATGTGTATGCTGAAATTAATATGGCAAAATCTACGCGCTTATTATTCATAAATATTAGCTGATTTTGTATAACAAGATAACATTTATGAGACAGTATTTTGTACTGTGTGTTGTGTCGCCAGCCAGTTGCACAATTCGTTCGTCTGTAGTGTGGATATCACCAGGAACATATATTTTCCGGCTGCATACTCCTGAATTCAGCACTGTGCGTAAATTGCTATTGCTAAAGTAGTAAAAATAATCGGTCTTTAGTAAAATAGTCTGGATATTACCATAACAACTTGGAGGGATAATGCCTGTTAAATTTTTCACGTTTATTTTATCACTAGTATACTTATGTGCAGAGACACCGCTGCGTCCCGTATCAACATATTCGATCGTTGCTCTGGATGCGAAAACAGGTCAGCTTGGCGTAGCCGTACAAAGTCACTGGTTCTCGGTGGGAACAGTGGTGCCTTGGGCCAAAGCCGGTGTGGGGGCGGTTGCCACCCAGTCTATCGCCGAACCATCCTATGGTCCCAAAGGGCTAGCTTTGATGGAACAGGGCATTCCTGCGGATGAAGCCCTGCAGTCCTTGCTAGACAAAGACTTTGGCAAGAATGTTCGTCAGGTAGCCATGGTAGATGCCCAAGGGAATGTAGGGGTGCACACTGGTTCCCGCTGTATTAGTCATGCTAGCCACCTTACTGGTAAGAATTATTCTGTCCAGGCCAACATTATGGCCAAGCCTACTGTCCCATCTGCAATGGTCCAGGCCTTTGAAAGTACAACGGGTGATCTGGCGGAACGTATGCTAGCTGCTTTGGATGCTGCAGAAGCAGAAGGAGGAGACTTGCGCGGTCGTCAATCAGCAGCAATGTTAGTGGTTAGTGGCCAACCAACAGGTGATCCTTGGACTGATCGTATTGTTGATCTCGAAGTTGCTGATCACGAGCACCCATTGATAGAATTACGGCGCTTGCTGCGTATTAGTCAGGCCTACCATCACGCCCAAAAAGGGGATGAATATATGGAAAAGAACGAAATGGATAATGCCTTGCAGGAATATTCCGCCGCCACAAAATTATACCCAGAAAACCCGGAACTGCCTTTTTGGACCGCAGTAACGCTCGCTCAAACGGGTGAGTTGCAAGAAGCATTATCAATTTTCAAGGATGTATTCAGTCGGAATAAAAATCTGCGAGAATTAGTGCCGCGCATCGTCCAGGCTGGGTTCCTGACCGTGGATCAAAACGTTTTACAACAGATCTTGGCACAGTAGTTATTTGTATTGAACATGACCTGTAAGGCTAAACTGTACCTTCTGTTTTCAATGTCTATCTTATTACTGGTGAGTTGCGATCCGCTAGTAACTGAATTCCCAACAAAGCAGGCGGCCAGGGAATACACAGCCAATTCGATAACTGTGCCGCCCAACAAGGATACACTGACCGTAGTTACTTGGAATATCCGGTTTGGCATTGGGCGAGCAGAGTGGTTTGGTGATTCCTGTGGTGAACTGGTTCTTTTCGATAAGGATGAAATCCAGAATGGGTTGGAATTAATTGCCGCAAAGATCACGGAAATGGATGCTGATATTCTGCTGCTGCAAGAGGTGGATATTGATTCTAAACGGTCTGCCTACATAGACCAGGTACAGTGGTTATTGGACAATACGGCAATGAACTACGGTGTCTATGCATCCATGTGGGAAGTACAATTTGTACCCAGCGATGGCTTGGGGCGTGTCAATACTGGTAACGCCATCTTGTCGTGCTGGCCGTTGAGTGAAGCTGAACGATTACAGCTTTCCCTGCGTGGTGATCAGGATGATCTTACTAAAGCATTCTATGTTCGCCGTAATGTGTTACGAGCCAAGGTTAACTATCCCGATAGTCCTTTTTGGGCAGTCGATATCCATGCCTCTGCATTTTCCAACGATGATACCAAACAAAAACAGTACCTGGAATTCAAGGATGTATTAGATGAGCTCGATAACCAAGGCAAAAATTTTATCGCCGGCGGTGATCTCAATGAATTACCCCCTAGTGCGGTAAAAAATAATTATTGTGATAACGACCGCTGTCCAGGGGAATCAGCAGAAGATGATGAAGGCTGTGATTTTAGTAATGAGACCACCTGGATAAGCCCCTTGTTTGATAGCTATGTCCCAGCCGTATCCCTTGTAGACTATCGACAGGATGAGAATCTTTATTTTACCCATGCATCTACTCACGACGCCAGCGATGAACGCTATCAGTGGAATAGGAAACTGGATTATCTTTTTACCAATACGAACTGGGTTGCTCTCTCTGCAGTAACACATCAAGATGCTATTCTGGAATCAGACCATGTAGCTGTAGGGGCTAAGTGGGTAGCGCCATGAGATGGTCGTACGTTATAATTATTACGCTGTGCGGCTGGATCCATGCCGATACCAACATCTGGTCATCTGGAACCGCACATTCCCTGCCCAAAGGGCAATGGGAAACCGGCTTATTCCAGCCGGTTCGTTACGGCCTTAATGATAATCAGGATATAGCAATTCATCCATTTTTTGCATTAAAATTACCGAACTTGGTTTTTAAGAAAACCTGGACAAAAAAGAATAGTTGGACCATCGCTAGCCAGCATGGTATTTATTATCCAACACCATTACTGAATTCTATAACTGGTGTAGGAAAATTCAAGATCGTTGCCCCTCAATTCGAGTTTCCGGCGCTGATCGGTCTCACCAATGAAATACTGGCTACGCGTTCCATTGCAAAAGGCAAGTTGACTGGAAAAGCTGGTCTGTTGCTCGGTTTAGGGGGGCGCGATCTGGACCCCTTATCTACTATTGATATTCCCTTGGTATATCCTCGGTTAGCCGTTTATTATAATGGTTGGGGCCTGCGTTTGGGATCCGATTATGTGGCACCAATAAAAGGTCGCTGGTCTGGGTTTATAGATGGGGATGTGTTTCTGTATCCGGGCAGTTCATCCGCGCTTTTTTTTGAGACAAAAGTGTTGCTGATCTGGACTAAAAGTAGTCGGTTACGGCTCATGGTAGGATATAAACTTACTTATGGTAAATATCCTTTCGGTTCCCACTGGCAAATCCTGCCACCAAAACTACCTACATTCCCTGGGGGGTGGCCTTTGATCGATATTCAGATTACCTGGTAGGATTCGCTTAACCAATACGGTAAAATAAATTATTCGGCTGGCATAATTCGTAACGATAACTTATGCGAGTGTTTTTCCAGAAAAGAATAATCATCAGTGTTGGTAATTTTCCAACCAGGTATGGTATAACCATTATAGCCCTCCTGGTAATATTTTTGAGCTCAAATTCTCTAACTTTTTCTCAATCAATTATTTTAAAAGGTCAATTCTGGGGGAGTGTTATGCATGGGGATGATCCTCCTGTAGATCGGTCTTCTTTCGAAACAACTTTGGGATATATACCAATGTTATCCTTGGCCCGCAATCTATCCAATGATCGTTTTGTGGATCTGGAGTGGGGTTATAGAACGGGCAGGGGGTATGTGGGAGATTATGCTATTAGTAGTATTGAAGAACCCTACCGGCTGTGGCTGCGTTATTCCAGCGATCAAATTGAGGCTCGTCTGGGCCTGCAGAAGATTGCCTTTGGGCCGGCCATGGTACTCCGCTCACTGGCCTGGTTTGATACGATTGATCCCAAGGACCCTACTGGCCAGACTGATGCAGTAGAAGCGTTCAGGTTACGATTATTTCCCACAAGTTCACTTGCCCTTTGGCTATGGTCCATAAATAACGATCAGGATACATTGTCTTATGGCGGCCGGGCAGAACTTTCCACTAGTATTGGCGAATGGGGGTTAACCTACCACCAGGATCCAACCGAATTAGGCCAGAGCGTGGGCCAATTTCCGATTTTCTTTTCCGGATCTCACCAGCGTGCCGCCGTAGATTACCGCTATGATGGCTATTTTGGTTTCTGGTTTGAAGGTGCGGGAATATTTGCTAATAGCAAACAGGATGTGGAATTAAACCAATTCACACTGTTTACTCTGGGTGCTGATTATACCATCCCTGTTGGATCTGGGCTATTGATCATGGCGGAAACAATGAAAATCAGCGGCTCATCTACCGTAATAGATAGCAGCGGCGAACAGACATATACGGCTCTCATGGCCAGCCTGCCAATCAACATGCTCCACCAACTCATGTTCATTGCCCAGATCGATTGGGATAATAGCCACATTTATAATTATCTAAGGTGGGGTATTACCTATGATCATTTCAGCTTAAATTTTATTTTCTCAATCAGTCCAAATCGAAGCGATTACGATATAGCAAAAGAAGACCTGCCAAAGACAGTAGCGGGGTTTGGAACTGGTTTGCAGTTCATGCTTATTTACAATCATTAAGAAAGAAAAGAAGATATGGAAAATTCTGTAGTATCAATTACCAATCTGTTAAAGAGATTTCCGGTAGGTGGAGATTTTTTCACAGCGTTGAAGCAGATAAATCTGAAAATACAAAAAGGAGAGTTTACCGGACTTGTTGGCCCGTCAGGATCTGGCAAAACTACTTTGCTAAATATTATTGGTGGACTGGATTCACCAAGTGAGGGTACGGTCACCGTATTGAAGAAATCATTGGCAGATACTTCCCATAATGAGCGCGCTGAATTACGCCGGAAAAATATGGGTTTTATTTTCCAGAGTTACAACCTGCTTCCGGTTTACACGGTGTTTGAAAACGTAGAATTGCCGCTGATACTGAACAAAGTTGATCCGCAGGAACGGGATAAGAAGGTCACTCAAGCCATAGAATGGGTCGGACTCAGTGATAAGACCAAATCCCGACCAGCAATGCTCAGTGGCGGGGAATGCCAGCGTACAGCCATTGCCAGGGCTATTGTCCACGAACCAACACTAGTGTTAGCGGATGAACCCACCGCCAACCTGGATGCAGAAAATTCTCACCACATTATGAACATTATGGTCAAACTGAATAAAGAACTGGCCACTTCTTTTATCTTTGCTACTCACGATGAAAAGATTATGGATTACCTGCGCCGTATCATCCATCTGGATGATGGACAAATTATTAATGATGAGCTGATAGATCGATCTAAATCTAGTGGTTAGAAATGTTGTTTAAGATTGCCATTAAAAATCTCCTTGGTGCCAAGTTACGCACTTGGCTAAATGTCTTTGTAACCGCTCTTTCTTTTTTCATGATCATCTTATTTTCCGCTATGTATGACGGTATGAGGGAGCATGCCAAGCAGGTTACAATCGATACGGAGATCGGTGGCGGTGCCTATTGGCACCCTGAGTATGATCCCATGGATCCCATGACTTTTGAAGATGCTCATTCTATAATTCCCAGAGATTTAAAATTGTTAGTGGATCAAAATAAGGCAGTTCCAGTTCTGGTCAGCCAAGCTTCCATCTATCCCAATGGGCGTATCATGCCGGTAATTATGAAAGGAATTACTCCAGAACAGAACATTGTTAACATGCCCACGCATATGCTTTCCGGGAGTGACGGATTCACCGTTCCGGTGCTGATTGGACGCAGTATGGCCAAAGATGCCAAGCTGGAAGTGGGCGATGCTTTTACTATACGCTGGCTAGATGCAAATCGGACATATGACGCAGATGAAGGCATAGTAGTGCATATTATGGATACAGAAAATTTCAAGTTGGATATGGGGCATATCTGGATACCACTTAAAAAGGCCCAGACCATGCTGGCCATGGAAGAAGAAGCGACATATGTGACATACACTGAAGGACTATCAATTGTAGAAAATAAAGACGATTGGATTCCCCGCGATGTAAAGTACCTGATCAGGGATATGGAAGCATTGATAAAAGCAGACGAGCCCAATGCGGCGATAATGTATATTATACTTCTTTGTTTTGCAGCTATGGGTATTTTTAATGCTCAGGTATTATCTATATTTCGTCGGGGTAAAGAAATTGGCACTCTTATGGCTCTGGGCATGACTCGTACTAGGGTGGTAGGACTTTTTACCTTGGAAGGTGGCCTTAATGCTTTCCTTGCTGCTATCATGACCGTAATACTATTTGGCCCGTTACTTTGGTATTTTGGAAATAACGGAATCTGGCTTGGGGTTGATTATTCTGATGGAGCAATGGGCATAATAGTTCAGAAATACCTAATCCCGGTTTATTCCTTCGGGCTAATCGTTATGACAACAATAATTGTATCCATCATTGTACTTATTGTTAGTTACCTGCCGTCCCGTCGCATTGCCCGGATGAAACCTACTGATGCCTTAAGAGGGAAGGTAAAAGTATGATCAAATTTTTAACTAAAGGTATAATCCGAGACCGATCCAGAAGTCTTTTTCCGGTTCTTGTAGTAACGTTGGCTGTGGCTATGATTATTTTTTTTCAGGGGTTTTTTTCCGGTATTGTAAACAGCATGTTACTTAATTCTGCCGTTGTATCCACGGGCCACGTGAAAGTAATGACCCGGGGCTATAAAGAAGAAAGCCAGCTTCTGCCCAATGACTTGGCTCTATTAGGAACAGATAAGTTAGTTCATAAATTACGGCAAGAATATCCGGATCATTTTTGGGCGCCGCGCATCACATTTGGCGGGCTTTTGGATGTCCCTGATGAAAATGGTGAGACCCAGGCGCAGGGCCCTGTCCTTGGCCTAGGGATCGATTTTCTTTCACCCGAATCCCGGCAAATTGAAATCTGGAAACTTGAACGTAATCTCATAGATGGCAGACTCCCGGAAAACGCGAACGAAGCGTTACTCAGCACCAGGTTAGCTGTGAGGCTGGGGCTCTCTTCAGGTGAGACTGTAACCTTAATTGGTTCCACTATGTATAATGCCTTTACCACTTATAACTTTACGGTTGTCGGTACCTTTAAACTGAATTTAGGCCCTGTAGACAGGCAGATGATGTTAGTGGATATATCAGGTGCCCGGTTGGCGCTGGATATGGAAAATGCCGCTTCGGAGATCTTGGGTTATACAAATTCACTTTTTTATGATGATATAGCTACTGTTGCACTTAGGCAGCATTATAATAAAATTAACAGTGACAGCACCGATATTTTCAGCCCGACCATGATGGCTCTACGGGACGCAAATCAGATGGGCACCATGGTGGATTATGTGAATGCAGCCAGTGGTTTAATAGTAGGTGTTTTCTTGGTTATTTCTATGATAGTGCTTTGGAACATGGGTCTAATGAATGGTCTGCGACGCTATGGGGAGATCGGGATGCGTCTAGCGATGGGGGAATCGAAAGGTCAGGTCTATCGCTCTATGATCATGGAGTCAGTTATTATCGGTTGCATTGGTACAGTTATTGGGACAGGTCTGGGGATCGGTCTTACCTATTATATGCAGGAAGTTGGCATGGATTATTCTGCAGCAATGGAAAGCCTAGGTTCAACCGAAATTATTATGCCCAATGTTTTCTATGCCCAGGTAACCCCAGAACTTTACTATATTGGTTTTATGCCCGGCGTTTTGGCCACTGTATTGGGGACCATGCTTGCTGGACGTGCCATTTACAAACGGGAAATGGCCCAATTGTTTAAGGAACTGGAAACATGATCAGAATACTTATTTCTTTTTTATCATTTACTATTTTGTTGGGGCAATCAGATGAAGTGACAGTTCAGGATATTATCCAGGCTATGGATGATAATCTTAATGCAAAAAGCCGGATCATGACCAGCAAAATGATTGTCAACGGCCGGCGATCTAGTCGCACCATAGAATCAAGAAACTGGGTAGTGGGCATTGACCAGGCTTTCACTGAATACTTATCTCCCCCCCGGGAAGCCGGCACCAAGATGTTGAAATTATATGATAAGCTCTGGACCTACTCACCTCAAACGGACCGGGTGATCCAGATTTCTGGGCATATGTTACGACAATCAGTCATGGGTTCAGATATGTCCTATAACGATATGATGGAAGACCGTCCCTTGGAAGAACTTTATAAAGCAACCCTGGAAGGATCGGTATTAATTGATGGACGTGATCATTGGATCATGCATCTGGAAGCAAAAGCGAAAGGGTTATCCTATCCCAAACGCCGGGCTTGGATCGATAAAGAATACCTGTTGCCTATGAAAGAAGAGCTCTATGCGAAAAGTGGTAAATTGCTAAAAACATCTACTATGGATGGGATCAAAAAAATCCAAGGCAGATGGTTCCCATCACGCTTTATCTTTAAGGACGAACTGAAGCGCAATAGTAAAGGTACAGAGTGGCATATTGACGATATTGAGTTTGATGCGGAAATACCAAAAAGTCGTTTCTCAAAAGCGAAACTACGCAAATAGAATTTATTGGCAAAACGATGGCAATGCCAATAGGCTGCGCCGCAGCAAATTTTAATTTGATAATATCCAGTTAATTGATAATTACTTAACACGTATTTCAAAACTTGCGAATATTGACTTTACTGTCAAAAAACAGACAGTAGGAACCGGCTCAACCCGTAAACAGCCCTTATATTCTCATTGGATACATTAATATTGTCAAAAAATGTTTTGAAATAACATGTATAATGAATCACCCTTCAATCCTTGGCCTAAATAATATTCACCTACTTTATTCTGTAATATCATTTCCCAGTGTAAGTGGGCACCTGTTTTTTTCTTTAGGGTACTATCCTTTGTTCCTGTGTTGCCCGATTGGCCTATGACCTCACCGCGGCGTATTGTTGATCCAACAGTTATGCTGGAACTTATATGCGACATATGCGCATATATGGTGACTGCACGATAACCGGGGACCAGATCAAAACCATGATCAATATATACTGTTTGTCCCAAAAGCAGATGTTCAAAAACATCAGATGGCGTACGCCCCAGTATTTTTGTATCACTCAAAACATCTAGCCTGAAATCTGCTGACATTTCCTTATAATTGTGTTCCGCACGAATTATTACACCATCGGTTACTGCTCGGACAGGCGTCCCCCAGTTAACATAGAAATCAATGCCTCTGTGCGTACCGTGCCTATAGGCACGTGGTGCATTGGGTAAGAGTAACGGTTGTTCGGGTACTTGCACATTTTCACATGGTAAAAGTAATTTCAAATCCTTTAAATCATTTGGAATGGGGGGTGTAGTTGAAACGGAAAATAATGGCAGAATGGGTACGGCCCCAGGATAGGTATATTTCTTAATTATAGGCAGTGCAATTGTCTCAATGAGATTACGGTCTAATGCCAACTGTAAAATACTAGAACTTGGAGCTGCCGTGAATTCTATAAATCGATAATCCAGCGCACCATCTGGTAATGAAGCAATGATTATATCTTTGATTTCCGGTGCAATATCTTCTCTGACTGTACCATCCAAATATTGGTCCAGTACATCAGCATTATCATCTGCCATCAACTTTTTAAAAATTGGGTCTACTGATTGTGAACCGTGCGGGATGGTAATTGTAGCATAGAATTTGTCTTCCGTAAATGTCAAAATTGACACATTTCCTGCCTTACTTATGGAACGTGTTTTCGGTGATTTGGAAGGCGATGAATCGGGGGGGGTA
>Ga0257111_1000686_pt1 | contig 13871 bp, 19 predicted proteins | sample LP_taG_6_FD_191567 | JGI IMG/M metagenome (GOLD analysis project Ga0257111, IMG submission 191567) | Marine microbial communities from Northeast Subartic Pacific Ocean, Canada - LP_J_2015_P26_500m | ecosystem: Environmental > Aquatic > Marine > Oceanic | place: Canada: Northeast Subartic Pacific...
CAGCCATTCAGACGTTGAATATCCATAAATCAACACCTAATTTCTGATTCTAATTATGTCCTCGGAATTCAAGTTAGCCCCATCTATTTTATCAGCAGATTTTGCAAATCTACAAACAGCACTATCACAATGTGATGAAGGCGGTGCCCATTGGATTCATATTGATGTCATGGATAATCAGTTTGTCCCCAATTTGACCATCGGTCCGCCGGTTGTAAAATCTCTCCGACCCAAAACAAATAAATTTATTGATGTCCATATGATGGTCATTGAGCCTGAAAAGTTGGTAGAATCATTTGCAAAAGCAGGTGCGGACTTAATTACATTTCATATTGAAGCGACTGACGATCCCCAATCGGTCATCGATCTGATACATTCTACGGGAACGCAAGTGGGAATTTCTATTAAACCATCCACACCATTATCAGATATTGAACCATTCTACGATCAAGTGGATCTGATTTTAGTCATGAGTGTTGAACCAGGTTTTGGTGGCCAAGGATATATAGATGGTTCCACGGAACGAATTCTGAATATTAAACAAAAATTAAAAGAACAGTGTTTACAGGATCGGGTATTGATCGAGGTGGATGGGGGCATAAAACTCCACAATGCTAAAGAAGTTATTGATGCAGGTGCAGATGTGTTGGTGGCCGGGTCCGCCGTGTTTGGTACGGAAAATCCTGCTAAAACAATTCAAGCATTTTACAATTTATAACCCCAAAAAATAATGATAACATACCAAGATATCGATATATTTAACGAATGGAGTGACGAGGAGAAAAACCAATTTTCCTTGGCCGTAACCAAAGGATTAATTATGGATACGGTCCGCAAAGCCAATTCTGGCCATAGCGGTGGGCCCATGTCTTCTGCCGATTTTACTCAAATTCTTTTTACAGAATATTTGAATTTTGACCCCAATGATCCCGATTGGTTCAATCGAGATCGATTTATTTTATCTGCGGGACATGAGTCGGCACTTATCTATGCCATGCTGACCCAAATTGGTTGGTTAAATATTGAAGATATCCAAAATTTTCGACAGCTCCATAGCCGAACACCAGGACATCCAGAAGTTGAAATTCCAGGTATAGAAGCCACTACCGGTCCACTAGGTCAAGGCTTCGGTATGGCGGTGGGAATGGCAACCGCAGAATCCATGCTACGTGCAAGGGTGGGCGAATTGGTGGATCACTTCACCTATGTGCTGGCGGGGGATGGTGACTTTCAGGAGCCCATAACACTTGGTGCCGGATCCATGGCTGGACATTGGGGTTTATCCAGGTTGATTGTATTCTATGATTCAAACAATGCGCAAATTTCTGGTAAGGTAGATCGATCTGACTCTACAAACTATGCGCATGTTTTTGAAGGGTTTGGATGGCATGTGCAAGAAATTGATGGCCATGATCATGAACAGATTCGGAAAGCAATTGAAAAAGCGCAAGTGGTGGATCGTCCCAGTTTAATTATTGGTACAACCATAATGGCTCAGGGAACGGCCACAATGGAAGGTGATCATAATACACATGGCGCCCCATTACCCCAGGATGAAATTGATGCAACAAAAGAAAGACTAGGGCTTCCGAACGAACCATTTTATTTACCTCAGGAAGTCATTAACCATTTTCAATCTCGTTTCGAACCATTAACAAAATTGGTTGCTGAATGGAATTCAGCCAAAGAAACGGCATGTCAAAATGCTGACTTTAAAGCACTCTGGAATGCAACGGTTTTGGATCAATTGGGAAAAATTGAGTTTCCTGCATTTGAGGCTGGCGAGTCAATCGCAACCCGAAAAGCATTTGGAACCACGTTGGATACATTTGCAGAACAGGTGCCATCTATCGTTGGAGGATCTGCAGATTTGGAACCTTCGAATTATACAGGGAACTTTGCCAAAACTTATGGTGATTTTACGCGGGAAAATCGATCCGGCCGGAACCTAGCTTTTGGCGTGCGTGAATTCCCAATGGCGGCCGCCATGAATGGGTTGGCTCTCCATGGTGGCGTTATTCCATTTGGAGGAACATTCTTGGTATTTGCAGATTATGAACGACCAGCCTTGCGGTTAGCTGCCATCCAAGGGTGTGGCGTTATTCACGAATTTACCCATGATTCATTTTGGGTAGGTGAAGATGGTCCCACTCATCAACCGGTTGAACATGCCATGGCATTACGGACCATTCCCAATTTTAATGTATTTCGTCCAGCAGATGCCAAAGAAACAGCCGCCTGTTTTCGATTGGCAATGGATAAAAAGGAATCGCCCTCTGCATTACTCCTCACACGGCAAGGGGTGAAAGTGCTGGACCAGGAAATGGATACCATCGTTGAAGGAGTTTCTAAAGGCGCTTATGCTGTCGTTGATTGTGAAAACCCGGAACTTATTTTCTTGGCTACAGGGTCAGAAGTGGGTCTCGCCATGGAAGTAGCCAGTACCATGGAAGATAAAAATATTCGAGTGGTCAGTATGCCGTGCTGGGAAATATTTGAAGAACAATCTGATGATTATAAAAATGTATTGATACCCAATCGGGGTGCCATGAAAGTTTCTATGGAAGCAGGCATTACAATGGGATGGGATAAATATATTGGTCCCAATGGATTGGCCATTGGCATGGACCATTTTGGGGCATCGGCACCGGGGAAAGATTTGGCACAGGAATTTGGTTTTACTACAGATCAAGTTGAGAAAAAGATCAGAAATCATTTAGCAAATCTTTTATGAAAATTCACATTGCCACTGATCATGCCGGATTAGAACTCAAAAATATCATCCGGGATTATTTAATTGAAAAAGGTTATAACGTTACAGATCATGGAGCCTATGAATATGATGCCTTGGATGATTATCCTGATTTTATTTTTCCATGCGCAAAAGCAGTGGCAGCTGATTCTGAAAGTCGCGGAATTATTTTAGGCGGCTCCGGACAGGGAGAAGCCATGGCAGCCAATCGGATAAAAGGTGTACGAGCTGCCGTATTTTATAATGGTCCCGCAGAAATAGTAAAATTATCCCGAGAACACAACAATGCCAATATTCTGTCTTTGGGCGCGCGTTTTATGACAGAAAATGAAATATATGATGTGATTGAAATGTGGCTGAATGAACCTTTTGAAGGTGGGCGACATCAAAGAAGGATTGAAAAATTAGATAATTAACGTGATTGTATAATGTTAGTTGCGTGTTTCAAGCACCTAATTTAGCAAATACAAAACCAACTAGAAAATCCGCGAGGATTTTCGTAAGTAGGCTAGAACTATCAATTAATTTTATACGGTGTTAGCAATAGTATTTTCTTTTTCCCATTTCTTTATAATTGCAAACCATATAACTACAGATACTCCTAAAATTATCAATTTTTCGGTTCCGTCAATTCCATTTCTTATTAATGCATTAAACATCATAATTTGGATGATCATATGGAAACAGGCACAAGCAATAATAGATTTTGTCGATTCAGCTACTTGTCCAATCCCCCAACTTCCAAGAATCATCATCGATAAAAAGAAAAGATTATCTCCAATACTTGCTTTAGTCAAAAATGTCAAATGCCACAAGTACCATATTCCTCCAATTATTAAATATTTTTGCCAAGACTTTAAAGTTTTCAATTCTTCTTGTAAATATCCTCTCCATCCATATTCCTCCATTATACAATAGAGTAAAGTTCCAATTGAAGCAATGAGTCCATAGAGATGATAGTTCATTTCAAAGTCATTTTTTACTCCAATTAATGTTAAAATTATGATTGGAATAGTCAGCATTATGAAACTTTTTGACTTTGAAGTTCCAAATAAGGATATTTCTGTTTTCCCTTGTTTTTTTAAAAATGGAATAATTATTAAAGCACCAATTATAACTCCACTACCTTCAAGAAGAACGGTAGTTAATATAAAAATCCAAGTTGGCAATCTTTCCAATTCCGATTTAAGTTCGAAAATGTCAAATCGAAAAATATTAGATATTGCAATTGCGATAATTAAAAATACTATTATCCTTTTCCAACTAATTTTATTGTGCTCGATTGCGTCTTTCATATTATTGCTAACGTCGTACTAAACCCAATATTACGTTAAGCGGATTAAGTTCTCATTGTGTTATAACCGGTGTTTTGTGGGCAAAACACATAAATCAGTCCTTTTCATCTGACCACTTCCACTTCATGCTTTTATCGTTAAATTCAATTTCAATGTAGGTACATAATTCAATGAATAAAAAGGTCAGAAATTGCTTCATGATCTTCTGGAGTATTCATATTTAAAAAACGATCATCCTCCCCAAATTTTACGTAAGCAGTATTTAATTTTTCAAGTAATTTGAATAAACTGAAGTTTTCTCTTTGAATTTCAGAATCCAAAGTAGGTAAAATCCGTTTATGGTAAAAACCACATGTAACCTGCATTTTGTCATTGGCTATAGGAATTGCAGCGTCACAATTTTCATTTCTTAATTCCCAAAGTTTTTTAAATACTTTCGAATCAATTAAGGGTAAATCACAGGATAGAAGTAGTATCCAATCTGTCTTTGCATTATTGAATGCAGTATAAAGTCCATTGATGGGGGCTTGAATATCCAATTCGTCCTTTATGAAAGGATAGGAAATTGAATCCGGTTTTTCCTTTCCGATCACATATCTTTTTTCAAAACTATCACACGAATTCCAGATTCGGTCAAGTACACTTTGACCACTAATGGTTGCTTTCCATTTTGGCGAACCAAATCGTTCACTTTTTCCTCCGATAAGTATAAATGAAGTCGCTTTAATCATGCCATAATTTCGAAAATAATATACGTTTAAACATAGTATATGTTTTATATAGCAAAACTACTATATTCCAACCCCAATGACAACCGATCAAACAAAGATTTCCCCGGAATTTATTCAAATGGCTGCTCGAATTTTAAAAACACTTGGACACCCCGACCGCATTAAAATTGTTGAATATTTAGAAGACGGTGAAAAAACTGTGGGTCAAATTCATAAAGAATTAGAAATGCATCAACCGATTGTCAGCCAACATTTAAAAGTGATGTATGATCGGGGAATTGTTACAAACAGACAAGATGGTACGAGATATTTTTATTCATTAGCGAATGAATTTATTATAAAAATATTGGATTGTATGGCAGATGCACAGGAAAAAATTACAAAAGGTGAATGGACCTTTAAATTCCATGATAATTAAAAAGAAAGAAGATAAACATGAATGATATTGCATTCGATCAGGAGTTGGATTGTAAAGGGATGAATTGTCCCTTGCCCATCCTAAAAACAAAAAAACAAGTAGATACAATGGATGATGGGCAAGTATTAAAAATGGTATCCACTGACCCAGGATCGATAAATGATATGAATGCCTGGACCAGAAGAACCGGACATGAAATGTTGTCACACAATGAAGAAGGTGGTATTTATACATTTTATATCCAAAAAACTTGATATTCCAATAAAACAAAATATAGGAGTTCACCATGAGTGATCAAAAGAAAATGGCCCTAATTGCATCTCAGGGTACTTTAGACTGGGCCTATCCGCCTTTCATTTTAGCGTCCACAGCCGTCGCATTGGATATGGAGGTGCAAATATTTTTCACCTTTTATGGGCTGACATTGCTGAAAAAAGAAATAAAAGCAAAAGTGGCGCCAGCATCAAATCCAGCCATGCCAATGAAAATGCCTTTTGGACCAAAAGGGTTTCAGGATTTCGATTGGCCTATGCCAAATGTTTTAATGGGAAATGTCCCAGGATTTGAAACCATGGCTACATCTCTTATGAAGCAAACTTTCAAGAATAAAGGAGTAGCTTCAGTCGAAGAACTGCGAGAAATTTGTGTGGAATCCGGTGTAAAACTCATCGGCTGCCAGATGACCATGGATGTTTTCGGATTTGATAAAGAAGAATTCATTGATGGCGTTGATGTAGGTGGCGCAGCTACATTTTTAGAATTTGCTTCTGAAGCCGATATTCAATTGTTTATATAGGAATCAAAGGAAAATAAAATGTCAGAAGATGGAAAAGTAACCATATTTGTTACATCGGGGCCGGATACACCCCAACGGTGCGCAACACCTTTTTATATGGCAAGTGTCGCCGCCGCCATGGATAATGAAGTCATGATCATCTTTCAAATTGATGGTGTGCTGCTAATGAAAAAAGGAGAAGCAGATGCATTGTATGCGAAAGAAGGTGGAAAATCTGTCATGGATTTTATTCGTGATGCAAAAGAAGCGGATGCAGAAATGTATGTGTGTTCTGCTGCGTTGCAACTACACGATATGACCGAAGATGATCTTATTGAAGAATGCGACGGTGTAGTTGGTGCTGCGTTTATGACTGATGAAGGCCTTGACAGTGATTTGGTATTAACCTATTGAATAAGGGGACAAAATGGCTGAACTAAAAAATTGTATGTTACCGGATGAACTATCCTACCATGTGGATTTCAATGTTTGGATTAAAAAGAATGATGATGGAACGATTGATTTAGGCATGACGGATATCGCCCAATCATTGGCCGGAGCCATGCTTCATTGTCGTCAAAAAAAAGTGGGAAAAACTGTTAAAAAAGGAAAAAGTATTGCCACTGTTGAAAGTGGAAAATGGGTTGGCCCGGTAAAAACGCCTTTTGCCGGTGAAATCATCGCAAAAAACGATGCAGTGGAAAGTGATGCTACAATTTTAAATAAAAGCCCCTATAAACAAGGTTGGATTGTACGAATCCAACCCAGTGATTATGATGGAGATTCAAGTGAATTGGTTTCGGGAGATGATGCCATTTCCGGTTTTGATGCTTACATGGCCGAAAAAGAAATGGGGGAATGTATCCATTGTGATGGTTTTGAAGGTTAATTGGAAGCTATCCTAAATCTTGGGAAAAATGATACTTCGGGTTTTTACACATCCTGCATGCTCTGAATGTGGTCCTGCAGTTGAGATGGCATGGAAATTATCTGAAACTCATGATGATTTAAAATTGGAAACAGTTAAATTGGAAAATAAAAAGGGTCTTTTAAAAGCGCAGAGTGTAGGAATCAAAACAATTCCAACTTTGATATTTTATAAAGGACAAGAAGAAATTAAACGATTTGTTGGTCTTCCAGAAAAAGTTCAATTGGAAAACTCATATCAAGAATTAAGTGAATCAAAACTTTAGGTAAATGTATGTCAATATATAAAGATGCCAAATACATGGATGTTCCTTACGAAGAAAAGGAGAAACTTTTTCAGGAAGTAAAGGATGACATGCGATGGGATACAACTTTGTATGGCTGTTACGAATGCGGCATTTGCGTTGCGGCTTGTCCATCTGCACGATTTTATGATTTTAGTCCACGTGTATTTGCTCAAATAATGGCCCGGGAAGATGTGGATACTTTTTATGAATTATTGAATGACAGTGTTTGGGATTGCTCTCAATGTTTTTCATGCACCCGTTGTCCGCGGCAAAATAATCCAGGGACCATTATCACTATCATGCGAGAAGTGGCTGTGAATCATGGCTTATCATCGGCAAAAAAAGCACTCAAAGCCTACAGCAGAATTATTTATAAAATCATGTCCACTGGAACGCAGGTGGCGCCCGATATGCTACAGCCGGATTTTTTCCCTGATTGGGGTCCAGATGTTAAAGCTGTCTCTGAAAATTTGGATGTTTGGCGGAGAGCCATTCCGCCGGAAACGATGCATACAACTGAACTGGCTTGGGACGTGTCAGAAAAAACACGATTAGAATTATATATGATTTGGAAATTGACAGGTAATTTGGAAATGATAGAAAAAATTGATGAAGGAATATTCATGATTTTGGAAGAAGTAATGGAAGAATTGCTCGACGAGCATGGATATGACATTGATGATTTTGAAAATGTATTGGAAGATTAACAGGGAGTTAATATGAGTGTAGCAACTGCGTCACCGCCAAAAGCGTCCACAAGGGAATTTATCCGCAAAGGAAAACCACCTACGGAAGATTACAGGGAGTTACTGTTTGAATTGGAAGCGAAAGGCGAATTGGAAGTCCAACGAGTGCCGGAACCTTTTGTGGAAGTAGAAACAAAATATGGTCGAAAAAAGAAAATTCCGTTAGAGTTTACATGGCATCATAAGTCCTGTGGCCAATGTGGACATATTCCAGGATACTCAACAGCAATTTTCTGGTTGAATCGCCAGTTTAACAAAGATTATCATGACCCAAAAGATCAGTCATCGTGCACCGCGTGGAATTATTATGCATCGTCTACTTCTAATTCTGCTGCACAAGCTTCGGTGGCAATTCGGAATTTTGCTCAAGCAAAATTAGATGGATATTTCCCCCTGATTCATTGTGGAACCAGTTATGGTCATTATAAAGAAGTTCGGGAAGAGATTTTGCACCATCAAAAATTGCGGGATCAAGTTCGGAAAGTAATGGATCGATTGAAAATGCCCTTTGTTTTTCCGGAAGAAATTGTTCATTACTCTGAATGGGTGCATGTGATGGCCGATGATATTGCAAAAAAACAAGTATTGGACTTTTCCAATATTAGAACCACTGTTCACCCCGCATGTCACTATCACAAACTGGTGGTGGAAGATGCCATATATGATCGTGATTTATATGATGGTCAACGCACAGCAATCGTGAGTGGATTGGTCAAAGCATTGGGTGCGGAAGTTGCCGATTATTCAACTTGGCATGACTGTTGCGGATTTGGTTTTCGTCACATTTTAGTGAGTAGGGATTTTTCACGGTCCTTTGCAACCATTCGAAAAATTGAACGGATGAAAGAAGAAGCAAATCCGGATGTAACATTGACCCATGATACGGGTTGTGTAACCACTTTAGATAAAAGTCAATTTTCTACACAAGCTCATGGCAGAAATGTGGGAATCCCCGTTATGTCCGATGCGCAATTTGCAGCATTAGCAATGGGTGCTCATCCTTACAAAGTTTGCCAGCTTCATTGGCACGGAGTGGATATGAAACCGCTCATGGAAAAAATGGGAATTGATCATGAAAAAGCATGGGCGGAGTTTGAAGAAGTTGCTGGACGCTTAAAAGAAAATGGAACAGAATTTATGACATGGGAGGATGCAGATGCCTAATTTACCTATTTTAGTAATTGGGGGTGGACCCGCTGGACTCGAAGCAGCCCGGGGAATCGCTGATCTTGGATATAACGCCATTTTGGTGGACAAAGCAGAATTTTTGGGAGGAACACCCATCTCTGCAGATTATGCATCCATTACGCCAGACATGCGGAATACGGAAGAAGCCATGAATGAAATGATCGAGAAAGTCACCGATAATCCTTTGGTTGATATTCGATTAAATACGATTGTGACCGCTTCTGAAGGTGAAGCACCTAATCTGAATGTGACACTGAAAAATGGAAAAGGTGACGAAATCTTACATGTGGGTAGTATTGTTGTTGCTACGGGTTTCCAGCATTTTGATCCGGGCAAGGAAACGCAAATGTATGGCTATTATGAATATGATGATGTCATCACATTGGTGGATGCGGAACGGATGCTAAAAGCCGGTGATTTTGTTCGCCCTTCAAATGGTGAAAAGCCAAAACAGGTATGTTTTATCCAATGTGTTGGTAGTCGCGATAGACAAATAGGAAATTTTTGGTGTTCGAAAGTATGTTGCGGAATTGCAACGAAGGAAGCAATTGAGATTCGCCATTTACTACCAGATTGCCGAGTTTTTGTATTTTATATTGATATGCGTATGTATGGATTTTGGGAAGATGAACTTTATTGGAAAGCCCAAGAAGAATATAAGGTCAACTTCATTCGCGGAATTGTAACCGAAATTACTCTACGGGGTGATACGGTTGTAGTTAAGGGTGAAGACACCACCATGGGGCGCCCCATGGAAGTTCCCATGGATGTGGTCATATTGTCCGTTGGCATGGAACCCAGTGAAGGCACCAAAGAAATGTCAAAGATTTTTGATATTCCTTTGGAATCACATGGGTTTATCGAAACAATTGGCGGTGCGCTAAATACGGTAGAGACTCAAGTTCCCGGTGTTTTTGCCGCCGGCGCAACCACAGGCCCAGCTGATTTGGAAGATTCAATTTCAACGGGTGGTTCAGCGGCAATGAAAGCATGTGCTTTCGTTCGTAAATCGGAATTAGAGTTAGCTTAAAAAGTAGATTTGATTTAAATGTTATACGATGACGTAAGCGTTCAGGATGTGGTGGACTCTGAATCCGCATTGGAATTCATGAAGGAAGCGACAAAGTTAGCAACATCCGGTGAACTGGAAAATATCGGGCAAAAATTAGAAGAAAAAAGCAATCTTTTTAATGCCATATTAAATTCTGAAGACATTGCAACCATGTCTGAAGATGATTTTAAAAAAGTTGTCGGAAAAATATTTTCTATTCGAAGAAAATCAAAACGATTATTAAAAGCAAATGGGTTTGAAAATTTACGAAACAAGATGGATGCTCTCTTATATGGAGATGATCCTATCGAAAATCGGTTTAATCAGTTTGTTGATTCCATAGAAAACATCGAAGAAAAAATGCGTATTAATTTTGCCAGTGAACTATTGCATTTTACTCATCCAAAAAAATATTGGCTTTGGACAAATTGGATATGGGATCCGGATGCAAATACAGGCGCACTACCTTTAGTTGTCCAGGAAGATGTAGATCTTTTATCAGAAACGAATGGTGGCATCTATCGTAAAGTAGGGGAAGCGATTATATATGTAAATGCAGTCGGGCACGCCAAAAGTTTTTCAAGCATGGGCAGGGGATTATTTGGCACGGATGTTTTGTTAGCCTGCGTGTATGCTGTTTATATGTATACTGTATTTAAGGTAAAACTTTCCCAGGAGTTCAATCGTATTTTGCCAGAATTACCAGAACTAACACAACGGGTTCTTGGCGTACATAATTTGGAGAAAAATTAGTTATGGCTGATCATAAATATGAAAAATGGATAGAAAAGGATAATGTAGTTATCGATGGAATTGATGTTTCCGGTGAATGGAACAGAATGTATGAACCGCGAGAAATCATGGAATACGACCTGACCTATATGGACAAAGTTACGGAACTGGATGGTGGCGAATCCATGGGATGGTGTTACCAATGCGCCCAGTGTATTGGCGTGTGTCCTATCGATAATGTAGGCAGTTATGGTCCCCGGAAAATTTTTCGCAAACTTCAAACGGGTCTAAACCTTTTTGAAGATAAAGATTTGTGGTTATGTACTACGTGCACAAATTGTTTGCGTGTGTGCCCGAAAGAAGTGGACATGATGAAAATCATGCCGGCGGTTCGAGAGCAAGCTGTACTGAATGGTCATGTTCCAGATGAACTTCAGGATATGCTGCAAAATGTCGCGGAATATGGAAATCCCATGGGTGAATCGGCTCGCAAGCGCGTGAAATGGATGAAGAAGTTTGAAGAACCGGTTCGAGATTTATCCAAGGAAGATAATCCCCAGCCAGTGGATGTTCTTTGGTATGTGAGTGACTATTTTTCGTACCATAATCGCGGTAATGATGCGGCAAAAGCGATGGTTCGTGTTTTTAACCGTTTGGGGATTGATTACGGTATTTTAGGGAAAGAAGAAAAGTGTGATGGCGATTCCCAGCGATTGGTTGGTGAAACTGGATTATTTGAAGAATTAGCCGAGCATAATGGTGCACAGTTTGAAAAATATGAGCACAACAAACTTGTGGTGAGCGATCCCCACGCTTATAATGCTTTCAAAAATTTCTATCCGAAAGTGACAAAAAGAGAATATAACGTCCAGCATTATACCCAATTTTTATCAGAGCAGGTTGATGACCTTCAACCTCTGATGAAACGGTCTTACCCAAAGAAAGTTACATTCCATGACCCTTGTTATCTCGGTCGCCATAATGGCGAATATAATGCACCGCGGACGCTACTTAATGCGATTCCCGGTATTGAGTTTATGGAAATGTTTCGCTGTAAAGAACAAGGCTATTGCTGCGGCGGCGGCGGCGGCGGAATGTGGCTGGATGGTTTGGTTGCGGATCATACATCAGAACGCCTTTCCGAAAACCGTGTTAAGGAAGCTATTGAAGTAGGTGCTGAAGTATTAGCAGTATGCTGTCCGTATGAAGTTTCCCGATTCGAAGATGCGGTAAAATCCACTAATAATGATGGAAAACTTCAGGTACTTGATATTATAGAAATCATGGATTATTCCATGGGCAATAGTGATGCATTGGGCGATGCTTAATCATTTGAATTATCTTAATTAATCGAGTATATAATTTTGGCAAACTTATTCATTCGTATCGTTCAAAATCCAATATTGCGAAGTCACTTGGACCGTGTTGCTTTCAAAACTGGTATTGAGTTCCAAGATATGAACTCGACGTCAGAATTACCTGAAGAAAACATACCGACCATGATCATCTTTGAAATTGAAATAGAAAATGCCATTGAATTCATTTCAAAATGGAAAGAAAAGTGGCCACGATGTTTTTTGGTAGCTTCTGTAACCCAGCCTGATAAAGAATTATGGATGGCAGCCAATGCTGCCGGATGTGATCTCGTATCGAATCGGGGTGCTTTACCCAATTTATTGAGAAAAAAAATTGTCTCTTTTCTTGATGGCGTTGAAAGTTTAACGCCAGAAACGGTATGCTTATTGGCAAAGTCAGTAGTAAATGAAGGCGATGGATTGGTGGCTCGGTTACCAGATAATCCAGAAGATCCAATTTGTGTTTTCAGAATAGAAGATGAGTATTATGGGATTCGCGATGTATGCCCCCACGCCGGTTTTGCTTTAGCGGACGGTGAATTTGATGTAACCACAGGGATTGTCACCTGTCCGGAACACGGCAGTCGTTTTGATGTTCACTCGGGTGAACGAATCCAAGGCCCCGCGGATTATTCGATTAAAACATATCCCATAAAAGTGGATGGGGATGATATCTATGTTTATGTGTAAGCAAAACCTTTTTTTAAAATGATCACTGATAAAACAAAAGAATTAGAATTAATAAAATTGCTGTCGGACGCAGCTTGGGAACGAATTCGATCTTTGGCTTTATCCACAGCAAAATATGAAAATTTTGTCCGATTAGGCTCTGCCCCAACTCCCGATATGGGCGAATTAAAAAAGGCTGTTTGGAATGGGCTCAATTCAGAAGATAATCCCAAATCTATGGCGATTGATTTTGTTTTATTATCACTCGGGTGCGCATTGGAAAGAGATAATTCAAGAATATTAATGAAAATGGGTGAGTCAGAATCAATTACTCCCAGAATGTTGGCAAAAGAATTGAATTTGACCGAACTCATAATTCGAGAACGGATGAACGCCCTATTCCAATCAGGTTTTGTGGGCAGGAATTATGAAAGCGGTACCAACTTTTTAACGGATGCTGGTAAATCATTGGTTAGGATGATTAATCAAATAGTGAATCTGTTGGCAGAAACAATCAATGAAAAATTACCAGATTTGGTAAGTAAAGGATATGAACCCCGTCTATGAAAGTTGACGCACACATTGAATCAGGTGCTTGCGGTATGGGCATGCCGGTGATCCGTTCGTGGCAGGCCATGAAAAATTTATCTATAGGCAATGTGCTGCAATTAACAAGTTCTCACCCATGAGCTGTACCTGATATAGAAGCCTGGTGCAGGTTGGCTGGACATAAATTATTAGAGATAAAAGAAGATGGACACACACGACAATTCTTTGTCAAAAAAATGAAATAAAAAAGGATATAAAATGAAAATTGTTGTCATGTTAAAACAAGTCCCTGATTTGGTGGAAGACTTGGAAGTAGATGCTTCCGGAATATCACTGGATACGGATGATATAAAATTTAAATTGAATGAATTTGACGACCATGCATTGGAAGAAGCG
>Ga0257111_1000689_pt1 | contig 13847 bp, 12 predicted proteins | sample LP_taG_6_FD_191567 | JGI IMG/M metagenome (GOLD analysis project Ga0257111, IMG submission 191567) | Marine microbial communities from Northeast Subartic Pacific Ocean, Canada - LP_J_2015_P26_500m | ecosystem: Environmental > Aquatic > Marine > Oceanic | place: Canada: Northeast Subartic Pacific...
GGCGGCGGCCCGATGGTGCCCGGTGGACCTGACGATCTCGTGGCCCGGGCGTTGCGTCTGGTCGACCGGACGGCCGATGTAGTGGTCCACAAGGTGATTCCGATGGGTGCGGGCCTCGGTGGCGGATCGGCCGATGCGGCAGCGGTGCTGCGCTGGGCGGGCCTCACCGATCTGGTCGCCGCGGCGCGCATCGGCGCCGACGTGGCGTTCTGCCTGATGGGTGGTCGGGCCCGGGTGACCGGCATCGGCGAGATCGTCGAGCCCCTTCCGTTCGAGGAGCAGGTGTTCACCCTGCTGACGCCGCCTGTCGGTTGCCCGACGCCCGCTGTCTACCGCCGGTGGGACGACATGGGTGGCCCGACCGGCGAACACGGCAATGACCTCGAGTCGGCGGCCGTGGACCTCGTGCCCGAGTTGGCTCGCTGGCGCGACGTGCTCGGGGACGCGACGGGTCGGCGTCCAAGGCTGGCCGGCAGCGGTAGTACGTGGTTCGTGGAGGGGGATTATCCGGGAGACGGTCGCCGGGTCGTGCGGACGATTCCGCAGACGGCGCTGGCCTGAGACAGGACTACTTGCCCCGCTGCCGCTGGGCGCGGGTGCGCTTGAGCATCTTGCGATGCTTCTTCTTGCGCATGCGCTTACGGCGCTTCTTGATCAGCGATCCCATGACGGGCCGCAGACTAACGGCGCCGTCGGGGATTGCGACGGCCGTCGTGGTGGGAACCGATCATTAAAATATTAGGTAGCGCAGTCCCTCTTGGACCCCGTTCCCCCTCGACCGCTTGGCGATGGGAGGCTAAGCCGATGGATGCTTTGAGGACCGAGGATGAATCCCTCCTGGATCTGGCTGTTGTCGAGGCCCGTGTCGGTCTTGCCGAGGGTGGCATCCCGATCGGAGCGGTGCTGGTGGTCGACGGCGAGGTACTGGGCGCTGGCCACAACCGACGGGTCCAGCAGGGCTCGGCCATCCTCCACGGCGAGACCGATGCCCTCGAGGCGGCCGGCCGGCTACCGGCGTCCACCTACGCCCGGGCCACCATGGTGACCACGCTTTCGCCGTGCCACATGTGCACCGGCGCGGTCCTTCTGTACGGGATCGGGCGGGTGGTGGTCGGCGAGAACCGCACGTTCCTGGGTGCCGAGGACCTGCTGCGGTCCCACGGCGTCGAGGTGGTGGTCCTGGATTCCGAGGAATGCATCGAGATGATGACGGACTTCATCGCGGCGAATCCGATGCTCTGGAACGAGGACATCGGCGAGGTCGACCGATCGGAGACCTGAGTCGACCGGTTGCCTCCGGTGCGCTGATCGGGGCGGCCATTATCATCGGGCATGCGCAGTGTCCGGTAGTTCAACTGGCAGAACGCCTGACTTTGGATCAGGAGGTTGGAGGTTCGAGCCCTCCCCGGACAGCCACTACCGTGCCAGACGCAGTCGTACCGCCACGGCCGCCGCACCGGGGGGTGCGTTAGCAGGGGGAGGTTGGGCGATGACGCCGGACGAGTTGAAGGCCCGGATCGCCGACGACGGGGTGGAGTTCATCTATGCCATGTTCGTCGAGATGCACGGCAAGCCGTGCGCCAAGTTGGTGCCGGTCACCGCCATCGACGACCTGTTGGAGGTGGGCGCCGGGTTCGCCGGGTTCGCCGCCGGTCCGCTCAGTCAGACGCCGGCCGATCCCGACATCCTGGCCATCCCCGATCCGGATTCGTACGTCCAGTTCCCGTGGCAGCCCAACGTGGCCGCCATGCAGTGTGACGCCACCGTGGAGGGCGAGCTCTGGCCTTACGCGCCGCGGGTCATCCTGCAGCAGGTGCTGGCCCGAGCCGCCGAGCAGAACCTGGTGCTCAAGGCGGGAGCCGAGGTGGAGTACTCGCTGCTCCAGCGTCACGAGGACGGCTCGCTGAGCGTGGCTGACGAGCGGGACGTGTCGGCGACGCCCTGCTACGACGCCCGGGGCCTGACGGCGGTGCTCGACCACCTGAGCACGGTGTCACGACACATGGATGCCATGGGGTGGGGGAACTACGCCAACGACCACGAGGACGCCAACGGCCAGTTCGAGCAGAACTTCCAGTACGCCGACGCCCTTACCACCGCCGATCGCCTGATCGTGCTTCGCCTGATGTTGCACACGCTGGCCCGACGGGATGGCCGGTACGTAACGTTCATGCCCAAGCCGTTCGCTGACAAGACGGGCAATGGGTTGCACACCCACCTCAGCCTGTGGACCGCCGACTCCGACGAGCCGCTGTTCCACGACGACGACGACCCGAGGGGACTGGGCCTCAGTGAGATGGCCTATCAGTTCACCGGCGGGATCCTGGACCACGCCCAGGGCCTGACCGGGATCGTCTGCCCGACGGTCAACTCGTTCAAGCGCATCGGTGTCGGTCCGCCTGACTCGGGGGCCACCTGGGCGCCTTCGTACGTGGCCTATGGGGGGAACAACAGGACTCAGATGATCCGCATCCCCGAGGGTGGCCGCCTCGAGGTCCGGGTGCCCGATGGGGCGACTAACCCCTACCTGGCCCTGGCTGCCCTGTTGGCCAGCGGCCTGGACGGGATCGATCGGGCTGTGGATCCGGGTGAGCCCAACACAGACAACCTGTTCACGCTGTCACTCGACGAGATCGCCGCCCGGGGCATCACCGCGCTGCCGCCCACCCTGCTGCACGCCATGGATGCCCTGGTGGCCGACGACACCCTCCGGTCAGCGATGGGATCGGGTCGCGATGGCGACTACGTGGACTACTTCGCCGAAGTGAAGCGGGCCGAGTTCCGTGCCGTCAACGACCAGGTCAGCCCGGCCGAGATCGACCGGTACCTCACGCTGATGTAGGGCAGCCGGTGGTGCTTGATCGGGTACCCCGGTGGCCTGTCGCCGTTTCCGCCGCGGGGTCAGGCCATCTCAGTCCACTGGCCGTCGACCCACTGGTCGCGGAGCACGAACTTCTGGATCTTGCCGCTGCCGGTGAGTGGGTACTCCTCCACTTCGAACCAGTGCCTCGGCGTCTTGTGGGGCGCCAGGTGCTCTCGTAGGTAGGCAAACAGCTCGCCCTTGTCGATCAACTGGCCGGGGGTCGGCCGCACGAACGCCGAGACCACCTCGCCCCACTTGTCGTCGGGCAGGCCCACCACGGCCACCTCGGCGACCATGGGATGGGCGAAGAGCAACTCCTCGAGTTCCCTGGGGTAGATGTTCTCGCCGCCCCGGATGATCATGTCCTTGAGTCGGCCCTCGATGGTCAGATAGCCCCGCTCGTCCATGGACGCCAGGTCGCCGGTGTGGAGCCAGCCATCGGCGTCGATGGTCTCGGCGGTGGCGTCGGGCATCTCGTAGTAGCCGTGCATGACCAGATAACCGCGGGCGCAGTACTCGCCGACCGTGCCGGGGGAGACGGTCTCACCGGTCTCGGTATCGATGATCTTGATCTCGACGTGGGGCATCGCATTGCCGATGGTCGAGGCCTTGTCGGCAATGGTGTCGGTGGCATGCGTCATCGACGAAACCGGCGACAATTCGGTTTGGCCGAACACGATGGTGAATGGGGCCTTGAGTTCCTTCTCGAGGCGTTCAACGAGAGCGGCGGGCACTGTGGAACCACCCGAGCAGATGGCCTCGATGTGGGACAGGTCGCGGGTGGTGAAGTCGGGGTGCTCCAGCAGGGCCACGAGCATGGTGGGCACTCCCAGCATGGCCGTGCCCTCGTAGACCTCGAACAGTTCGAGCACCAGACCGGGGTCGAACATCTCGACGAGCACGATGGTGGCCCGTGCGGCGACAGCGGTCAGGACGCCCAGTACGCACCCGCCGGTGTGGAACAGCGGCATGGTGAGGATGAACACCGATCCGTCGCTGATGCCCATACGTGCGCCCGTGTGGGCCCCGTTGTTGACCAGACCCCGGTGGAACAGCAATGCACCCTTCGGAAATCCGGTGGTTCCCGACGTGTACTGGATCATGCAGGGATCCATTGGGTCGGGGTCGGGGAGCTCGCCATCGAAGGCGTCGCCCGACGCCAGGAAGTCGTCCCACTGGTCGAGGCGGATGACCTCGCGTAACTCGGGGCACTTGGGTTGGACGTCGGTGGCTGTACCCAGCATGGGGTTGCCTCGGAACTCCGGCAGCAGAATGAGTCCGACGGCCCTCGACTGGGTCAGGACGTACTCCAATTCGCGGGCCTGGAAGCCCGGATTGACAGTCACCAGGATCACCCCGGCCATGGCGCAGGCGAACTCCAGCATCACCCACTCGGGAACGTTGGGTGCCCAGATGGCCACCCGTTCCCCCGGCTCGAACCGGGCCCGGAGGGCGCGGGCTGCCCGCTCGGCATCGGACAGCAGTTCGGCGTACGTCCACTCGCGGCGGCCCGCAGGGTCGGGTACGCCGGCCACCAGGGCCCGCCGGTCGGGAACCTGTTCGGCCACCTCGCGCAGCAGGTCGCCGACAGTCAGGTCGCGTAGCGCCGGCTCGGTCGGGCCGCTGATCTCTGAGAGGGTGAGCGCGTTGGTCATGGCCGGTGACCGTAACGCGACCCTCTGCGCCGGTCGGGCGCCGGGGCTACATTCCGCGGGTCGCTGGACCGGAGACGTGGAGGCGTTGATCGTGGGGGCACTACAGGGGAAGTCGATAGTGGTGACCGGGGCCAGCAGCGGTATCGGCGAGGCCATCGCCCGTCGCATGGTCGCGGAGGGCGCCCGGGTGGTGGTGGGCAGCCGGTCGGAACCGTCGGTGGAAGGGGCGGTCTGGGTGCCGACCGACGTCGCCGATCCGGTGGCCGTCGATGCACTGGTCGCCGCGGCGGTAGACGCCCACGGGGGCCTCGACGTGATGGTGGCCAACGCCGGGGTCCAGGTCGAGAAGACGGTGGCCGACACCACCGATGCCGACTTCGACCTCGTGATGGACGTCAACGTGCGGGGTGTCTTCCACTGCTGTCGGGCCGCTGTGCGCCACATGCGCGACCACGGAGGGGGATCCATTGTCAATATCGGATCGGTGGCTGGCGACACGGCCGACCACGGGATGGCCGTGTACAACGCCTCCAAGGGAGCGGTGCACTCGCTGACCCGTTCGGTGGCCGTCGACCATGGGCGTGACGGGGTGCGGTGCAACGCCATCCGCCCCGGGTGGATCGCCACCGAGATGGCTGAGGTGGTCTTTGACGGGGCTGATGATCCGGCGGCCATGCGGGCTGACGCGGTGGGCGCCCATCCGGTGGGTCGCCTCGGGTCGCCTGGCGACGTCGCTGCGTTGGCCGTGTGGCTGGCGTCTGATGAGTCGACGTTCGTGTCGGGGAGCCTGTTCACCGTGGACGGGGGCCTCACCGCCCAGAGTCCCATCGGGGGCTGATCCGGGGGAGGGTTATCCATCCATCCGAGGAAACTGGACGTTCGTTCAGTCCATCGGTAGCGTGCGCCCATGGCCGGATCACCCACCACCGGGTCACCTGTTGCTGGGTCACTGGCCGCAGTACAGGTCGCGGCCTATCGGGACGAGGGGTACCTCTTCCCGGTGCCGGTGTTCGACGCTGACGAGGCGACCGAACTACGGGCCGCCTTCGAGGCCTTCGAGGCGCGCTGGAGCGACGACACCAACCTGCCCCGCCCCTTCGCCCAGTACCTGCGCGACGGAATGCAGGTCATCAGCCCGACGGCCGACCGCATCGCCCGCCACCCGGCGGTCCTCGACGCCATCGAGTCGATCCTCGGCCCGGACCTCATGGTCTGGACGTGCGAACTGTTGGCCAAGGAACCCCACAGCCCGAAGATGCTGACCATGCACCAGGACCTCAACTACTGGGGCTTCGACGCAGTCGGCCAGCACGTCACGGCATGGATCGCTCTGTCGGAGGTGACCGACGAGAACGGCGCCATGCACTTCGTCCGGGGAAGCCACCGATGGGGCAATGTCGACCACCACGACACGTTCGGCGCCGACAACATCCTGAGTCGCGGCCAGGAGGTGACGGTGGCCCACGACCCGGCCGACGAGGTGGTGGTGGCCCTTTGCCCCGGCGAGATGTCGCTGCACGACGGCCTGATGGTCCACGGATCGGGACCCAATGTGTCCGACGGGCGGCGGGTCGGCGTGGCCATCAGGTACCTGACGCCGTCAGTTCGCATGCATGCCGGGAGGGACGACTACGCCACACCGGTCCGTGGGGACTGCTCAGGAGCCGAGCTGCTCATGCTGCCGGTGCCCGCCGTCGACTTCGACCCCGACACGGTGCCGTTCCACGAACGGATGCTGGTGGCCCACGATGAGACGCTGGGGGCCGGGGCCGCCCAGCCCATGGTCTACGACGGGGTCAGAACGGTCGAGCCAGCCTGACGCCACTCGGCGTCAGGAGCCGGCTTTCAGGAGCCGGCGGGGTAGCCGGGGTAGGAGTCTTTGAACACGCCCTGGTGGAGCAGTACCTCAGCGGTCGGCTCGTCATCCTCGGTGTCGGTCAGCACGGTCCGGGTCCAGTAGGACTCGGTACGGCGGCTGGCACCCATGGCCACGATCTCCCGGTCGACCCGGTACGTGTGTCCGACCAGCACCGGTCGGCCCAGCAAGCACACCTCCAGGTCGATGAAAAGACCGATGGACGGCTGGCGGGCCGCGAACCCCGAGTGCTTGGACGCCGAGTTGGTCAACACGCTGAGCATCTCGATGGGCAGGATTGGGCCGCCCCAGGTCGTGTCGGCTCCCGGCAGATACCACGGCGACGGCTCGGTGATCCGGTCCAGTTTGTGGGCCAGCGAGAACGGGTAGAGGTCGCCGAAGTCCTCGCCGAAGGTCACGGTGACCGACTCGTCGCCCGGCCCGGTCATGCCGACGGACAGGATGTCAATGACGTGGAGGTCACCCGGCGGCTCAGCCGTCGCTCGGGCCAGCCGAGGAGCCAGTGCGGTGTCCGGATGGTCGGGTCCGACCGAAGCCGACCCGGTCAGCACCGGCGTGCCGTCGGCCTTGGCGGTATGGATGGTGACCCGGTTGGCGTCGGATTCATCGGCCGTCACACTGGCCCGGACCTGCTCGCCCTCAACGACCATGGTCTGGAAGTGGGCGCTCAGGCACCCGTGGGAGAACCACCGGTCCCCCCACCGGTCGACCAGCAGTGGATCGAACTGGCTGAAGTGGGTCGGCCCCTCGATGGGTCCGGCGGTCAGGCCGAGGGAGGCCGCGGTGGCGTCGTCATGCACACTGGCGTGCCCGCCATAGGACTGGTCGGCCAGCATCTGGGCGGGCGCTCTCAGCGGTCCGGAGACCGTGTCGTCGACTCTACGGTCCAGTTCGGTGTCGAACGGCTGCGGGGTGGAGCGGGGATCGTCGGTCATGGGCGGACGGTATCGGTAGGCCGGTGTTTGCGCCGGGTTGGCGACAGCAGGAAGGATGCGCGTCATGAAGACCTTGACAACAGTGGACCGCGACGAACCGATCGATGAGTTGCTGGCCCATTTGCACCTTGACGGCGGGGTGATTGTTCGGGATCTGCTGTCCGACGAGGCCCGTCTGGCCATCATCGAGGATCTGGCCGGAGCCATGGAGGTCATTGATCCGGGGTCCCGAAGCGGCCTCGAGCAATGGGAGCTCTTCCACGGTCGGGAGACCATCCGGTTCTGCGGACTGGCCGCCCGGAGTCGGGCCTTCGTCGACTACGCCCTTCTGGAACCGGTGTTCGGTGCGGTCACCGACCACGAGCTGCTCGGTGGGTGCACCTCCTACTGGTTGAACACTGGCCAGGTCATGGCTGTCGGCCCGGGGGAGAAGGCCCAGTACCTCCACCGCGACGAGAACAACTGGCCCGAGGCCATCACTGCTGAACGGGAGGTCACCGTCAGTTGCATGTTTGCCCTCTCGGAATTCACTCGGGCAAACGGGGCCACCGTCGTGGTGCCCGGGACGCAGACCTTGCCGCCCGGGCTGGTGCGCGGCCACGAGGTCACCGAGGACGACCTCGCCTACGCGGAGATGCCGACCGGCGCCGGCCTCATCTACTCGGGCAAGGTCATCCACGGTGCGGGCGCCAACACCACCGACGAAATGCGGTACGGCATGCACGTGAGCTTCGTGGCCGGGTGGCTGCGACCCGAGGAGGCCAGCCCGCTCCACGTCGATCGGGCCCGGGCCGCTGAACTGCCCGAGGAGGCCCGGAGGCTGCTGGGTTGGTCGTCGTACCACTCTGAGGGTGGCGGTCGGACGTGGCTGGTCGACTTCGAGGACGCCGCCGACCTGTTCGCCTGATCAGGACACGAGCTTCGCGGTTACTCCAGGGTCGAGTAGGCGCCGGCCTCCGGTTCGGAGCAGTGGTCGCCGGTTGACCGCACCTCGTCGACGGCATCGGCCAGGTCGGCCAACCACTCGTCCACGATCGGTGCGTTGCCGGCGCTCACCGTCAGGTGTAGGCCGTCCGGTGGTCCCTGTCGGTCGTGGTGCCAACCCCGGGAGGCCAGGGCATCGCCCACCGCATACGGATCGAGTGGTCGATCGGCTACGACATCGGCTGTGATGGAGAGCAGGTGGTGGCGTGGGTCGCCGGGCACCGTCAGCCCGTCCACGGCCCGCACGCCGGCCCGGATTTCGTCGGCGGCCTCCAGCGCGGTGCGAACTAGGCGCTGGTAGCCGTCGACGCCGAGGAACCGGACCACGGCCCATGCGGCGGCCATGGGCAGGCCCGACCGGGTGCCCTGCAGGTTCGGTGTGACGTACCGCCCACCCAACCAGCCGTCGAAGTCGAACGTCTGGTGATGCCGCAGCGCCCGGGACCGGTGGAGCAACACCGACACCCCCTTGGGGGCGTAGCCCAGTTTGTGGAGGTCGGCCGAGATGCTGGTCACGCCTTCGACGGCCAGATCCCACGGCGGAGCCGACCACGCCTGTGGCTGCTCCATGGCGGCGAACGGGAGGACGAAGCCGCCCATGCAGGCGTCGACGTGGCACGACGCCCCGGCCTCGGCGGCCATTGCCGCGATCTCGGTTACCGGGTCGACCACCCCCTGCGGGTACTGGGGTGCTGAGGCCACCACCAGGGCCGTGCGATGGGAGATGGCGTCGGCCATCGCATCAAGGTCGGGCGTCCAGTCCTCGGTCACGTCCACGACACGGGTTCGCAGCCCGAACAGGTGGGCTCCCTTGTGGAAGGCCGCATGGGCGCTGGCCGCCAGCACGATCTCCGGCTCGTTGACGCCGCGCTCGGCCCGGGCCCGCTCCCGGGCCGCCTCCACCGCACACAGGATGCTCTCGGTCCCGCCGCTGGTCACGAAGCCTGCCGTGCCCTCCGGGCCGTGGAGCAGGTCAGCTGTCCAGGCGCAGAGTTCGGACTGAATAGTGCCCAGTGACGGGAAGGCGGCGGTGCTGAGCGCGTTCTCATGCAGGAACGCCCGGGCCGCCCGTTCGGCCACGTCACGGACCTCGTCGCCACCGTCGAACACCAGACCGAAGGTGCGCCCCTCGTCCCAACGGACGTCGTTGTGGCGTTTGGCCTCCAGTTCGGCCAGCACCTGATCGGCCGGCGTTGGACCTGTGGGGAAGCGCTTCGAGTCGGGAGGAGGCGTGGGAGTGGCGATGGGAACGACAATAGGGTCGAACCCGTGGATGGTTCCGGGCTCTTCTCGTTTCCCCATCCGGTCGACGAGGTGTCGGCCCGGCTGGTGGCCACCGGGGTGGTCGTGCAGTGCGCGGCGATCCTGGCCACCGGGTGGACGCTGCTGCTGGTCGTGCTGGCGTGGGGGTTCGTGGCCCGGGTGGCCACCGGACCGACTCTGAGTCCTCTGGGCATGCTGGTCACCCGGGTAGTCCGACCCCGCCTGCCGTGGGCCGTCCGTGAGACGCCGGGGCCGCCCAAACGGTTCGCCCAGGGGATCGGGGCCACGTTGTCGGTGGGTGCGTTGATCGCGGTGGCCGCCGGTGCCGACGGCACGGCCATGGTGCTGGTCGTCGTCGTGCTGGCCGCCGCCTCGCTGGAGGCGTTCCTCGGTCTCTGCCTCGGGTGCCACCTGTTCCGCCTGCTGATTCGGTTGGGACTGGTACCGCCCGAGGCGTGCGAGGCGTGCGCTGACCTCTGGGGGACGCGCTGAGCAATCGTGGGTTGATCCGCCGGGTCGGGCCGGCTGGGGTACCCGAGGCCGGCGAACTTCCCGGCATGGTTCCTCCGAGACCGGTCTACATCGGCTGATCCGCGCCACCAGTCGTCCCGTATGATCGGATAAGGAACCGCCCCCGACGAGGATCCCGCCGCATCCCATGGAACTGGTCACGCACAAGAAGTTGTACCTCGTCTCCGGTCGGGCCAGCCGCCCGTTGGCCGAGGCCATCGCCGCCGAACTTGGGGAGCCCCTCGGGGAGCCCAACGTCGCCGAGTTCGCCAACGGGGAGATCCACTGCAGGTTCTCCGAGTCGATCCGAGGCTGCGACGCCTTCATCATCCAGACCCACTGCCACTCCGAGGGCATGTCGATCAACGACACCCTGATGGAGCAGCTGATCATGGTCGACGCGGCCCGCCGGGCCTCGGCCAAGCGAATCACCGTGGTCTGCCCGCACTACGGCTACGCCCGTCAGGACCGAAAGGCATCGGGCCGCGAGCCCATCACCGCCAAGCTGGTGGCCAACCTGTTCAAGGAGGCCGGAGCCAGCCGCCTGGTGGGGATCGACCTCCACTCGGGTCAGATCCAGGGCTTCTTCGACGGGCCCGTCGACCACCTCACCGCCATGCCGGTCCTCGTCGACCGCCTCCGGTTACTTGAGGGAGACCTGGCCATCGTGTCGCCCGATGCCGGCCGGGTAAAGGTGGCCGAGCGTTATGCAAATCAGCTGGACGCCGATCTGGCCATTGTTCACAAGCGCCGCAGCCATACGGCGTTCAACACCGTGGAGGCCAAGGAGGTCGTCGGTGAAGTGGAGGGCAAGGTCTGCGTCATCGTCGACGACATGATCGACACGGCGGGCACCATCTGCGCTGCGGCCGAGCAGCTAGTCGAACGGGGTGCCTCGCGGGTAATCGCGGCGACTACCCATGGCGTGTTCTCCGGACCGGCACTGGAGCGACTGTCTGAGTCGCCCATCGAGAAGGTCATCGTCACCGACACGTTGCCGCTGCCCGACGGTGCCGATCTCGACCTGATCGAGGTGCTGTCCGTAGCCCCGCTCATCGCCCGAGCCATCGACGCCGTCTTCGAGGACGCGTCGGTCAGCGAGATCTTCGGCGGCGACAACCTGTCCTGACGCCCCGGGGCCGTGGGCCGGTAGGCTTTTCTGCCGGTCCCCACAAGACCACCTGTCCGAACCTGCCGACCCGTGCAGGCCGGTTGAACGCACCTCCAGAAAGCACTTCCATGAGCGAGATCGTCCTCTCCGCAGAGACCACCAGGGAAACCGGAACCCGGTCCAGCCGCCGCCTCCGTCGTGAGGCTCGCGTCCCCGCCGTTGTTTATGGCCTCAGCCAGGACCCGGTCAGCATCGACGTCGACTGGCCGGACCTGCGTCGTGCGTTGACCACCGATGCCGGCGTGAACGCGGTGATCCACCTTGAGTTCGGCGGTGACAAGCAGATGTCGATCGTCAAGGACATCCAGCGTCACCCGGTACGCCGTGACGTGATCCACGTCGACTTTCTGCGCATCGACCCCAAGCAGGACGTGACCGTCGACGTGCCCATTGTCATGGTCGGCGAGGCCAAGGAGGTCTTCGATGCCGACGGCATGGTCGACCAGAACCTGTTCAGCCTGACCGTGAACTCCGCGCCGGACAGCATCCCCAACGAGCTCGTGATTGACATCTCTGACCTCGTCATCGGCGATTCCAAGCGTGTCGGCGATATCGCCCTCCCGGCCGGCGTCACTACCGACGTCGACGTCGAGGAGACGGTGGCCGTCGGCATGATCACCCGCTCTACGTTGGAGGCCATGGCCGCCGACGAGGCCGCTGAGGCCGCTGAGGAAGAGGCCGAGCTGGAGGAAGGCGCCGAAGGCGCCGAGGCTTCGGACGGCGAAGGCGGCGAGGGTGGCGACGCTGACGAGGCCGCCGACTCCGAGTAGCGACTAGGACCGACACGACACGTGCTGCGTCGGTCCCGCACCGAACGGACCGGGGAACCGGCGGCCCTACTGGTCGTCGGCCTCGGAAATCCCGGAGACGACTACGACGGCACGCGCCACAACGTGGGTGCCGACGTCATCGCCGTCCTGGCGGACCGCCACGGTGGCTCGCTGCGTCGGTCAAAGGAACTCGCCCTGTCGTGCGAGGTCCGCATCGGTGGTCAGCGAGTGGCGTTGGCTTTTCCGCAGACCTTCATGAACGAGTCGGGTCAGTCGGTTCGAAAACTGATGCACCGGCATGGGGTAGACGACCCGGCCCGGATCGTCGTTGTCCATGACGAACTCGACCTGCCGGTCGGCGGCCTGCGGGTCAAGGCCGGCGGTGGCATGGCTGGCCACAACGGCCTGAAGTCGATAACCGCACATCTGAAGACGCAGGACTACCTGCGGATCCGCATCGGGGTGGGCCGTCCCCCCGGTCGCCAGTCGGGCGCCGATTATGTGCTGCGCCGTCCCGGGAAGGCTGAGGCGGCTGAACTCGGCGTGATCGTGCATGAAGCAGCCGACGCGGTGGAGGCGATCCTGGCAGAAGGTGTCGACGCCACCATGGGTCGCGTCAACGCCCGTTCCTGAGAAGTCCTCCCTTGAGAAACCTTCGCTAAGCAACATGTCGACCCTCCTGGAGCACCTCCCCGCGTTGCTCGACGATGACCCGTCGGTGGCCGCCGTGCTGGGTCGCCGGACCGCTTCGCTGGCCGTTGCCGAACCGGCCCGGGCCGTGGTTTTGGCCTCCCTCGTGCGCCGGTCGGGACGGACGCCCCTGGTGGTGGCCGTTCCCACCGGGACCGAGGCCGAGCGCCTGGCCAACGACCTTCGGCTCTTTCTGGGGGATCGGGCCGTCGAGCTGTTTCTGGCATGGGAGACGTTGCCCTTCGAACGCATCAGCCCCGGAGTGGAGACCATGGGTCGCCGGCTCCGTGCCCTCCACCGGTTGGCTTCGCTCGACGACCGGCCGTTGGTAGTCGTGGCATCAGGACGGGCGCTCGTCCAGCGACTCGGCCCGGGTGCCGGGCGGATCGATCCGGTTCGCATCGGACCCGGTGACACCGTCGACCAGCCGTCGCTTGTCACGGACCTGGTGGCCGTCGGCTACCGACGTGAATACCAGGTCGAGCATCGAGGCGAGCTGGCAGTACGTGGTTCGATCATCGACGTCTGGCCGTCCACCGACGACGCGCCGGTCCGGATCGACCTGTGGGGCGACGAGGTGGAACGCCTGACCGAGTTCGGCGTGGCTGACCAGCGGGCCACTGTGCCCCGCTCCGAGGTCGAACTGCATCCTTGCCGCGAACTGCTTCCCGACGACGAGGTCCGGGCTCGGGCCGCCCAACTGGTGGCCTCCGAACCCTGGGGGCGGGAGCAGTGGGACCGGCTGGCTGACGGCGAGCTGTTCGACGGAATGGAGTCATGGCTGCCGTGGCTGTCCGGCGACGAGCGGGTCCTGTTCGATCTCGTCGACGATGACGCCCTGGTGGTGGCCGTCGAACCGCGGCGACTGAGAGATCGCATTGCTGACCTGCAGGCTGAGGAGGCGGAGTTGGCCGCCACACTGGCCACCACGTGGGGTGCCGACGACACGGTCTTCCCCCGACTACACACCGACTGGGAGCGTCTGCTGGTCCACACCGGCGCCCCGGTCTGGACAATGGACGCCGTACCGGACGGGCCCGGTGTGGAGACCGTGCAGGCTTCCGGTTGGGGCCGTGATGTCGCAGTGGCGGTGATTTCCGAAGACTCCGAGGGCCCGGCCGGACGGCTCC
>Ga0257111_1000693_pt1 | contig 13815 bp, 18 predicted proteins | sample LP_taG_6_FD_191567 | JGI IMG/M metagenome (GOLD analysis project Ga0257111, IMG submission 191567) | Marine microbial communities from Northeast Subartic Pacific Ocean, Canada - LP_J_2015_P26_500m | ecosystem: Environmental > Aquatic > Marine > Oceanic | place: Canada: Northeast Subartic Pacific...
ATGATGAGAATTGTCTAGTAGGAGTTCTTACTCCTGCCATAATTGGGGTTGGTAGAGATATATAAAATTGAGATATAGCATTATAAAATTCTCTAATGAACTTCATACGTCTACCATTATACTTAGCAAACAATGTCATAGCAATCATAATATATAATACTTGTGGTGTTTCATATAGTGTACCATCTGTTCTATTTTGAACTAGATATTTTGACCTCATTTGTTCCATACCAGCATAAGTGAATTCATCATCCCTAGAATGATTAACTATATTATTGTTTATATAATCTATTTCAGCCTCTGAATATTTATTTAATATATCTGAATCATAGACACCGGCTGCAATATTATGATTTATAATATCAATAAGAGGCCAAGGGTCTTTATCACCATACACTAATTTTTTAAGCTTATAATTAATAAGCCTTGCTGCTACAGTTTGATAGTTAGGTGTTGCCTCAGTTATTAATTCAGCTGAGGATTTGATAAGAAGGTCATGAATCTTTACAGATTCCATTGCCTCATATACTTGAACGTTAGCACGCATCTCAATTTCAGAAACGGATACGCCGACTAAATCATTACAAGCCCAGTCAAGTACACGGTGGATTTTATTAATATTAAACGGTTCAGTTTCGCCTGACCGCTTTGTCACAAAAATAGACGTCATGTCACTCCAATTAAGTTATGTATTACAGTATGTTACTAACAGATATAAAAATATTTTCTTTTGTTTTATATATAGGGACACCTGCAAAATAATCTACAGGCTCAATAGAATCTAAATTAACAATACTTCCTTTTGTATAATCAAAAATATCATGATTTAGTATGTGTTGACCTTCTTGAAGTTCTTTATGTTCCTCATTAAGGTCAATGGTTGTGTCATAACCTAATTCTTCTAGTACTTTTAAGATATCTTCTTCTTCCATACCAGTTTCTTCCTTTAATAGGTAGAGCGCAGCGGCATATGATTTTATCCTTGAGCTACCAAATGGTATTTTTTCTAGAATTCTTTTTATATTAAAGACTAATCTATGAAAGACAGTATAAACTTTCTTTTGAGCATTTGTCTGGTCTTTTATTTTAACTAATAACTTGCCTTTGTTATCAATCACACCTTCATCAAATGCCTCGGTATCACTCCATTTAGTTACAAGTAAGCGAATAAATTTATATGTAATAAATAAATCTACTGCGCTTTCTTTAATATATTCTGCCATTTATAATTTCCTTAATACATCTATAACGGTCGAGTCTAATGGGACCTCAACATAATCTTCTTCTGGTAAATAATTTAAATATACCAAAAAGGTTTTAACAATACTTTGCAAAGTATCATCTGTCTTAGACATTAATATTTCTGCACATACATCAGGTCCTAAAACATTACCCAATATAATAATATGATTTAATATTAACCGTTCTTTTAAATCATCATCCCGATAGTATCTATTAATTAAGCGATTGATATACTTAAATCTAGATATATCCTCTTTAAAATCCTCAGTTGTTGCCCACTTATCTCTTTGGTAATGCTTTGCAGCATATAACTCGAAGTTATTTTTACTTAATTCCATAATATATATTTATGTTTATTTTTTAACGAACGCTTTTAATTGTTGTAATAATGTTTTTTTACTTTTACGTTTATCCAATTCAATTCCAACTGTTCTTCCATACTCTTCTAAGTCATCCTTTGAGGACCTATTGGAATATGATTTAGCTTCATCAACTTTTTTCTTCTTTGGTTTCTTCTTAACACCATTGAATTTATCTTGCTCTTCTTGAGTTAATGCAGCCGCGACCAATCTTTCTCCAGTCGGACTTAAAATACCTCCGGCATCAGCTGTTCCAGTTGATAACCAACCTACTCTTTCTAGTGGCATATCTTTCTCCTATGTAGTAATAATATCTGAAAGCCAGAAGTTTTTAAATCTTCCATCCCCTTTCAGTTTCACCTCAACGTGATTGCTCCCTAGTTTATTGATTGTACCTTTTTGTCCATCATTAGTTACTACGTCATCATTCACATTAAATAATTTGCCAGCTGCATACTTCTCACGAAGTTTTGAAACTGGACTTAATTTGATATCTTGTCTAAAAGATTTCTCTTCTTTTAAACCCATACCAGCTCGGACTGCATTCATAAGTCCCTTGGCATCTTTAAATCTATTTGGTAGACCGCTAGTAAATGCAGCAAGGTCATTTTTAGATGCAGCATCTCTCATCTTAGAGGCTGACATACCATCTGCACCATCAGCATCTGGGTCTCTTTCACCTGCACTTATAACTTTTATAGATGCAAATTCATAAAAACCATGTTTAGCTTTAATACCATTCCACTTATTAATTAACTTGTCAAATTCTGTTACTCTATCTGAGCCAACAAATAATTCTAAATTCTTATATCCATCATTATGAGCAGTTACTAGTGCATCCCAAATCACTTTAACTTTTCTATCCATAAGAATATGTCTAGCATGCTTAGGAAATACCTTACGCATGTATTTAACTTTAGTCTTCCATTCTAATGGATTCTTATTCTTATCTTGGGATTGGGTTGCATACACTCTATGGTCACCACTACCTTTAGCCATACTTGCATCTAAAAGTTTTTCATGTCCTATTGTTGGAGGATTGAAACGACCAAAGTTAATAGTCACGGTTATCTCCGCGGCTTCTCCTAGGTAGTGTTCCTTAAATGTATATAAATTACTCATTACCAATTAGCATTTTTATATTTAGTTTTACCGTCAATTCTTACAATACCAGCATCTTCAGCTGAACGAGAAGAATACAGACCGCCAATTACTAAATCATCATAGAATTTTTCCATTGATGCCACAAATCTTTTATCAACTCCAGATTTCTTTAATGTTTCATATGCTTTACGGAATTCTCCAAGGCCTTTAATAGACATCTTTTCATTCCATTTTTCTTTTAATTCTATTGCTTCTTGCATTTCTTGTAATGCTGCTTGTACATTTATTGCCATTATCTTATCCCCGCTATTTTTTTGAGTGCATTTTTCATTATTTTATCATCATCAAAGTCAAGGTATACTGCAACATGGTCTTTACGTTTCATCATACGAAACTTAACACCTTTACCTTCGGGGCCACGCTTCATTAGACCCTTAACAGCTTTTTGAATTTCTTTTGCGCTGGCAGCATCTGTTTTAACAATTGCACGTGGTTTATCAAGTTTATGTGCATCACCACCATAACTACCACCAATTTCTGTAGGTAATTTAATATTAAATTTGCCAACTTTAGTTTCACCTGGCGCAGCAGCTTTACTTTTATCGCGTGGAATAGGTGAAAGTTTAGCTTTATAAATAGCTTTCTTTAAGTCACCCATTGTTTCATTACCATCACCTTTAACAGATATTACAACATCATTACCTATAATTAAATCAACATCATCCCAATATAAACTTCTACCACCTAAGATTTTTTTTACTTTACGATCTTTTTTAAGATATCTATTTGTTTGAAGTTCACCCATTTGATTTATCTTAGTCTTATCGTTAAAGGCCTCGTTTATTAGTGTTTTTAATGATTTCATATCTTCACCCTTTTTCCTTTTTTAATTTCTGATTGAGCTTCTTTTTTGTCCATGCCATAATCATTGACTAACCATTTTAGAAGATTTTTGTCAGTTCCAGAAATGGTAATGCTGCCACTATCTTCTGAATCTACATATACACCAGCATCGGCCCAATCATCTACATGCATAAAGTCTCGACCCATATCCCAATTGACTTCAATTTGGTGGCCAGCAGCTTCTCTTAATTCTTTTATTTTTATCATCCGTATTTCCTTTTTAATTCTTTTCCAAATGCTGGTGTCCAATCTGGATGCTTCGGCAATGCTTTTCTTTTTAAAACTAATTTGATTAAATCATCAACAGTAGTATTTGCTTTAGTACGTGCAACTGTCGTAGAGTTAAATACTAATGCATCGTCATCAAAATAAATATCTTCACTATCTTCATAACCAAATTTAGCTGCGTGCAATCCAAATCTACGATCTTTTAGCATGTAATCTATTACCTCTCCTTTATCGCTATCCCAGACTGTATCTCTGCCACTAACCCTTTCGTTTATTGAGGTAAATTCTTTTACCAGTTTGTCTATTAATTTCATCGTGATTCGGACTCCCACCCTTTGATTATGTCTTTGCTAAAGTTGTTATAACTGAATTCCATTCGGTCTACAATTTTAACTGCACCGTTTGTTAAATGGTCAATAGCAACATATCCTTCGGCGCCTGTTACCCTAAACCCGTCTTTAGTCTTTATAAATGTATTTATACTATCCATGCTATCCAAGTGTGTTAATAGCTTTTTCTTGGCCATTACTAACTCATTTTGCATATCAAGCATACTTATAAGGCCATCTTTATTGTCATCTGAGAAGAATTCTAATGCTGCAAGCTTCGCTTCTTCCTTTCTATCCTTACCAGCATCGCTTTTAAGTCTCTCTTTTTCTGTATTATAGCGGTTAGTAATCCAGTCAATAAGTTCTCGTACATAGGCTGATGAGTCTGTGACTTCATCTTGTGCTCTAACCTTCGTATTTCTAAAGGTATTGAAAAATAAATTAATATCCGTATTTGTAGCCACGTCATTAAGCGTCGTAGAGGCGATCTTCTGAAAGAGCTTTCCTGCGTTTGATATGTGTTTCGTAATTTCATCTGTTTCCTTTTTTGTTAATGTGGCTAAACCAGATATGTCTGGTAGGTTAGCAGACTTCTGCCATACCGTTCTGACATTTTTGAATGCACCAATGGTTACACCAAAGGATGCACTCATATTTTCAAAGGTTGCGCCTGAGTAATAAGTATGCCACACTACTCCAATCTTCGCTCTCATAATCTCTTGCGCTGCTGATAATGGTACTGCATATACTATAGTATTAGGGTGGAAAGTTACATACTTCACACCATCAATTGTTTGTTTTTTGAGGTCTTTTTTAGTGAACATAATGTCACCTTGGTAGACTCCTTTTTTTATACCAAGTTTACTTAATTCTTGAAATGCTACTGTAAGCTTTGCTGCTAAATCACCTCTTGTATCGGCTTTAACTTCTTTAACGCTCTTATATACTTTTGGGTTCTTATTAAATATACCTTTTTTAGCTACAAAGAATTTACCATCAGATGGGTCAATACCAGCAAATACGGCAGGTGCTCCATCCCATTTGACTGTAACTTGTTTGGTGTCATTCGTATGACCAGCTAACATATCTCTTAAATCTCTTAAAGCAAAAATAGCTCCGCGTGCACCTTGTACACCACCATCTATAACCATATCTTCGATATGGGTCATGTGCGTATTTTTTGCTTCTGCTATGTGTGTCTTTAGATTCATACTAATGGGAAATCTCCTCCGCCAGAAACTTTAATCTTATCAACTTCAAAATTAAAAAATTCAAGTAAACCTGCCATCATTTTTTCACCCATTTTTTTCATAGCATTAAATGCTTGACTAACCCTAATCATAATACGATCTATTATTTTTCCAGCTTGATTCTTTATTGCATTGCTTACATTCCTAGCTTGTTTTTTTAATCTGTCAAATAATGCAAACTCATCTAGTTGTTCCATCTCTTCAGTTAAGAATTCTGCACATTCTGACTTAACTATATCAGCAAATGATTCATTTTTTGCTCTTGTAACTAAAGCTGGTCTACCCCCACCTTTAAATGCTACATAAAAACTATTCTTTTTTGCTAATGTCATTCCAGCACCTTGTATAGAGTCTAATATTAAGTCAGCCTCTATATAACCTTTTGGATGAAATGTTACTACATGAGTTGCTGTTGCATCAGCACCTATTCCAAATTTTGTTTCTCCTGTTGCGGCTTCCCAACAAAAATGACTTTTGAAATCATCACTTGTAAATATTTTATTCATTTGTGCAGTCAAATCTTTAGCTATTTTATCAAGGCCTTTAAACTCTGTAAGTTTATCTTCATCAGCTTGGCTTAATTTTTTACCTGAATCTCTCATCTTTTTAAGAGCTGTAATACTTGTTTTAGATGTCATCTTACCCATATCTGTTTCTATTTTAGACATAAGTTTAATTAGACCTCTTGGATTTTTTCCTGAATATGTAGCCATTGCAGCATTAAAGGTACTTAAAGTTTCTGCAGCTTGACCACTCATTAATTGAGAACCACCAGACTTTTTAAGAGATATATGAACTTTATCATTTATCATATCAGTTTTTGGTGTTCTATCATTTGCACCTGTTTTTTTCCATTCAGCACTTGTAGGGGCAGTTGAAGCTCCTAATTGTTTTAATCCTTTTAATTTATAACGGGTTTTAAATTCTTCACCAAGTTTCATTGCAAATGGTCCATAGTCATCCCAGAATTTTTCAATATTATTCCATTCATCGCTACCTAATTTCCATGAGTTTCCTAGTACTGCTCTGTTTACACCTACAGATATAAGTGCTTCCCATTCAGCACCAGTAGGTTCTTTACTTGCTCCTTGTCCACCAAATTCAGCAGTCTTTTCTAAACTTGCCCAAGTAAGTATATTACCATCTACATCTTTTGGTTTATTTGGCATATCAGTAGTTGGATTACTATTTACTGTAATTCCAGCTATCATATCTTTATGCAATACAACTGTATCATCAGTATTAATTAATTTAAATCCATCACCCTTTTTAACTTTTTTAATAAAAGCATCTAATCTTACTGGATTTCTTGCTAATACAGATCTAGATAAATTATTAACTTCTGTTATATATTCTACCGCTTCATTCTTTTTCTGATTGTATATAGACCAAGCAAGAGCGAATGCTTTATCGGGATCCATGCCATCTGCTTTAAATTTTTTTACTGTGTTTGACATTCCTGGAGGAGCTTCTTCGTATCTTGTCTTACGATTAAGTATTTTGTCAAACTCTTTATGATCTAAATTAAAATAGTCAGCTGCAATACTTTTTATTTTGTTATTAGATAACTTTCTACTTTTAATATCTTTATTCTTTTTTAATTCACGATACATTGCTAAAGCACCTTTATACTTATCTTGGTGAGCATATCTTTTTATAGCGTGTCTTACCTTTGGAGGAAGCAAGGAAATAAATTTGAGACCTGAGGCCTCGTCTACGTGATCTTTGAAGGAGTGCATTAAAAACCCTAAGTTAGTTATAAATATAGAACTATTTATAAGTTATAAATTCTTGATGATTTTATTAATGTTTTTTATTTTGCTATATTTTTTTAGCTTTTGAAGCTTAGGAATTATACCTTCTTGTATATTTTCCATCTTGACATAGCCATAATGTTCTAAAATTAATATCACAGCTATAACATCTGCTATTTCTTTTTCTAGCTCGGCTATATTGTCTTCATCATATGTGCCAAATCTAATTAATTTAGAGTTTGCTTGTATTACTTCTGCGCACTCTTCTGACAAAATTGTCAGCGTTTCTTTCATATTCATTACTTTTTACCTAGCACATAGTCCTGTTTTTCCATAGCATCATCTAATATACTTTTTAATATATCACCTAATGCTAAATTAAATGCAGGCATTCCATGAGGATTATTCGTTGGATATTCTACTATTTCATAATCAAAATTTATAGATTCAGTAGTTTCATTTAATTTTACATCTAAGTATCTATAGATAACTCCATGGTATTCACCACCTTCTAATCGTACATACCAATGTTGGTCATCTAAATTATTTTTGTCTACAAATGACCATCTTTTAAATGGGATTTTTTTCTCTGTCATTCTTCTTCCACATCTATTAAATACATAACCTCGGCTTCTCTAAATATAGCTTCAGCATTCTTATTTGATTTATCCCATTTAGTATTATATACTGTAGGCCTCATTGCAACAACCTTTTTAATACCAACTTGGATTATACCTTTTGCACATTCATTACATATAGGTAATCCATATACATATAGCGTAGAATCTTTTAAAGATACTCCATTAAGAGATGCATTATATATTGCATTCATTTCTGCATGGACAACTAATTCATATTTTCTCTCACGGTTATTAAGTCTCTCATCAGAATCTTTTATTCCTCTTGGAAAACCATTAAATCCTTGTGATAATATTTGACCATCACAACCTACAACTATAGCACCAACTTTAGTGCTTGGGTCTTTAGACCATGTAGATATTTCTTTAGCTAAGTGTATATATTTTTCTCCCCAAGCTTTACCTTGCATTAAAGTACTCATACATTAAACTCCTCATATTTATTTTCTTTAGGTGGTTCGTCCCTTACATTGAGAGTTTGGGCAGTATCTTCTACATCATATAATCTCATTTTAGCCCTGTCAACTCCAATAACAAACTTTTTATTTTTACCCGTTGGGTCATTATATCTATTCTTAAGTTGTTTAATCATTAATTGATTTAAATCTTCTAACTCATCAGTAGATATAATAGCAAACATTAAATCAGCTGTGGCTGGTAAACCAAATGATTCTGATGTATCTGTCAATCCAACATCTGAACTACCAAAGCCTGAACGAGTAGTTTGTGTGGCAGTGACAATAGGTAAATTAAACTCTACTGCCATGCCACGCAATTCTTCAGCAATTGCTTTCACATAAGTATATGAATTAATAGCACCACCCATTGCTTTCATTCTTGAAGAGGCACATATATTTAAATAGTCAATACAAATTAGATTAGGTATGAAGTCACGTTTAAGTTTTAATTCCTTAAGTAATGCTCTAAAATGAATAGTACTTGCTGCTCCTGTAGGATATTCTTTTACAATTAATTTGCCTACACCTTTATCGGTGAGCTTATGCATCTTCTTATCAAACATATCTTTTGACAAATTTTCTAACTGGTCAAGAGGTACGTTCATAAGGTTAGCATCTATTCTTTCTGCGATGCGTTCTTCTGCCATCTCCATAGTAATATATAATACATTCTTCATTTGAGTCAAAGCACCTGCTGCTACATGACACATAAATAATGACTTACCAACGCCAGTACCTGCAAGAGCTACATTAAGAGACTTATTAACTAAGCCACCTTTGGTAATTTTATTAAACATTTTTAAATCAAATGGGAGGTGTTCTTCTGCTCTATGATAAAATTCATAACGAGCATCAGAATCATCTACATAATCATGCCCAACTCTTAAATCAAAACTAACTGAAAGAGCTTCACTTAATACTTCAGGTAATGAATTTTTATCTAACGTATCATGTCTACCTTCAATAATATTAATAGAGTCCATAATTGCCAAATAGATTGCTCTATCTTGACACCATTTCTCAGTTTTTTCTGTTAACCATTCAACAGTTTGTTCACCTTCTTTAATACTTATTTTAGGAATAAGAGCTAATGAATCAGAACCAATCTTAGGATTATTCCTCATTTCAATTGATAATGCATCAGCACTTGGTAGTGCATTAAATTTAGTTACAAAATTAATAATCTCATTAAAGACTGCCCTATATGGTTCTTCAAAATATCGTAATTTTAAATGAGGGATTACACTTCTAGTATAATCCTCATTGAGCATTAAGTTACGTAAGATTAATGTTTCAATCTGCACTCTTAATCATCTCCGCATGACCTATTTCATATTTACGTTTAAGATATTCTTTAAAATCTGTATTAGCAAAGATAGGTTTCCAAAATGATTCTTTAAGTGTATCAGCTTGACGAACTTTTTTATCTTCTATCTCACCAGTTTTTTTATCAACTTTAGAATACCAACCTACACTAGGTTTAACTACATATCCACCTTCCATTGCTGAATCTAATAATCCAGAGTATTGTTCAATACCACCTTCCCATGTAACACTAATAGGAATTTTAGATTTCTCTTTAACAAATCTAGATTTCTCTACGTTAATAATAAAATGATAACCCATAATTTCTGTACCCTTTTTCTCTTGTTGTCTACCGAGAATCCAGATATTATCACTTGAATAATAGATACCCGTACCTCCAGATACAATAGCTCTAGGGAATAAACCAATCTCTTGGTATGTATGGTTAACAGCAAGTAATGGTATATCCCTCATTGTCAAATAAGGTGTAGTCATTCTAAATAAACCTTTAAGAGCTTTTGCTCTTGACATATCTGCTACAGATTTCTCTGCAAATGTATCATCTAATTCTTTTTTAGAAGCAAGGTTACCAATAGAGTCAATCATAATAATGACTTTGTCTTTGCGTTCGATATTCTCTAATTGATTAATCAAATCAAACTTCAGTTCCTCGACATTTTTAATTGGGCTGTGGAGTACTCTTGAAGTGTCGATACCGAACGACTTAAAGTATTGTTGGGGTGAACCAAATTCTGAATCATAGAATAATAAAATAGCATCATCATATTTTTCTAAGTATGCTGCTGCTATTAATAATCCAAATGATGTTTTAAAATTCTTTGATGGTCCTGCTAATACAGTTAGTCCTGATGTTAATCCACCATCAGGGTCGCCTGATAAAGCAACATTAATCATTGGAACCTTTGTTGGTACCATCTCTTGGTTAGAAAAAATCTTGGATTTATCGAGAGTTGCTGTCTCTTTAATCCTAGAATTCTTCTGTAATTTATCCATTATTCCCATATTTTCTCCTTTTACATGAATTTATCTAAAGTGCTTGGTGTGGTTTGAATTGAATGGGATTTATTACATTGTATAACAAAATCATCATATATCATTTCTGACCTACCATATAAAAATCTTTTAATATTATATGCCATATCCATTGCAGTAGTCACTGGAACATTTTGACATAAGTGATTAAGATTTCTTTTTGGGTCTATCATATTAAAATCTTCTGGTAATTTCATAATTTCCATACATTCTCTATATGTCAAATATCTATCCTCATCTGGATGAGTCAAATTCATTGGCATATGACCTACGAATGCGCCTATATAATCAGCTGGTATTTCACTTGTACGTCTCATTATATTAGTACCTTTAACTGATAATTTCTTATGCATAGCTCTAGCTTTTTTTGCTTGTTTGGTTTCACCAAAAGTTTCTAGCCAATCTGCATAGTCATTATAATTACTATGTTTTTCAATATAGCCTTGAACATTAATACTTTTTTCTAATGTCTTTTGAAAATCATTATGACTCATACCATTATGTATTACTTCCAACACATACTTATAATATAAGTCATCCTTACTTGGAGTTTTGGTATTAGCCAGTGCAGACATCGGGTCTGTCGGGTCCCTTTTAACCCTACGAATTGTATCTTCTATCTTTTCATTAGGCCTATCATACCAATCAAACATAGGTACACTATCACCTTTCCAGAAAAAATAAAATGACCTGTCTCTAACTTGACTTAATCCATGTAATAAGCTTTTTGTTTTATATAAAGAAAGTGTATATCCATTCTCTTTTGCTAAAGCTCTTAATTTTTTTACAACTGGCTCACCTAATTTAGTGGCTAATCGCGGTGCATTTTCTCCCCATAATACTTTTGGACCTATTTCTTCTAAGACATACTTAGCAGTCTTGGTCATATAATCATTTACTTCTGCATCACCAGATGGTTTAACATTTAATGAAGAAAGACCAGCACATGGACATATAGTATTAACAACATCAACATATCTTCCATTCATCTCGCCTTCGGGACCTTCACCTTGTTGTCGACCATGCCAGATAAATCCATTCTTACGTTTATTTTCTAATATATAATAAGGAACATAATTGGCACCATCTTCAGGGTCACTACATTGCTTTCTATAATGTTCTACTATATGAGCATCATTAGCTTCAAATTCGTTATATGACATCATATAAGCTGGTCTTTTCTCAAAGACCTTTTCCATTGCTATTGTTTCACCTCCAATAAGAGGTACTATACTTGCCCACTTCATAAGTTTTTTATATAATTCTTTACATTAACTAATGGACGCCAACCCAATTCTTTCATTGCAGTAATATCTGCAGTATTGTCTAGTGCTTCGCATTCATCGCCTGGTGTTCCTTTAACATCATACCCACCCATTTGAGCTAATTCTGATACTACATAACCAGTACCAGTACCAATATCATATGCTGGTAAAAGTTTAGGAGAAGGTTCAAGTTTATATGATGACATATCTGTTTTACTTAAATACATTAAAAGAATAATTGCATCACATACATCATCAATATGTACAAAATCACGAACATGATTTGTTACCCATTTAAGACTACCATCTTTAAGATTATCCATAAACATACCTCTATTAGCACCAGCTCCACCATAAACTGTAGTAAATCTTAATGCAATTTGTCCTGGGAATGCTGTCTCCTCATTTACTTTTTTACTTATTCCATAAGGTGATTTATGCCATTCATGAATACAAGAAGAAGATGCATATATTAATGGTACTTTATATTCATTACATTGTCTTTGTATATTAGTAGTATTAGTCACATTGTTTTCCCAATATTTATTAGGGTCTTTTATACTTGCTCGAACATCAGCCCAAGCTGCCATGTGTACTACATAATCAGCATTATCTAATTTAAAATTTTCAATTGCTTTCTCAATCTTATGGTCCCATTCAATAATGGTATGCCCATCTTGTTTTAATCTATTTTTTAAATGTCCACCTATAAAACCACGTGACCCTGTAATTACTACTCTCATACGAAATATTCCTCTAATGTTACTTCTTCTGTTAATTCTTCATTACCCCATGCATCCCAGCCTTTTCTTATATTCCTAGCAAATAATTCTATCCTAGGACCATGTGATTGATTTTCAATTTTAGTATAAAATTCTATTGGTTTCTTACTATGTTCAGCTTTATTAGCTTTAACTAAAGTACTTTCATTTTTTACTAAAGGTTTTAAGTTACCCTTTTTGCCAAATAAACAAAGTTCATGTTGACCTCTAAAATAATATCCAAGACCTATAGTATTTTTTGCCCATACTAGATTAGTTATATATTTAAATCCCCAATGTTCCATAATGTCAAGACCATCTTTTAAAAAATTATTAGTGACCCACATATATAACCAACACTCATCATCTGCTATATTTTGAACTGGAAGATTTTTTATGTCTTCAGTTTTCATTAAATCATAATGCCTATCAGCACCTCTTTTTATTTTGCCTCCTCCTTGTTCATTCCACGGAGGGTCAGCATATATAGTTTTATATTTTTTATTTGGAAATGGTATCAAAAGAATGCCTCCAATCCAACATCTTCTGTTTTGTTAAAGTTTAATGTTTTATTTATAATGTCATTATATACAATGTCTGCATTACAATGGTCTTTCCAAAATTCAAACATTTGCTCTCTCCATTCAGCTCGCATATTATTCTCATGTCTTAATAGGAGCATTAATTCTGTCATTTCAGCTGCGTTAGTATGGTCAATACCTATTGTTCCATTATTTGCGCATTGACTAATTGGACAATCAAGCTTACGATGTATTACATTATCACATAAATGTTTATGGAATATTGGTATAACGCCTGCAGCAAATGAATCTGTATGACAATATTCAAGATTGTTCCCATAAAGATTTTTCTTAAAGTACATAAGATCTGAACCAAATCCACCAAGACTCATACGTTCCATCATTTCAGAATGTGTATATGATGAATAAAGATATGCACCCATATCTTCTTCTTCTGAACCATACACAGGATGTCTAGTTTCATTTATATCTAAACCCTTTTCAGGCCTGAAGAAATTGATAACATCTCTACGATCTTTTAATTCTTTTGAATTCTTATATAATACCAATGGATATTGTATTGAAGCTTCTAAACCTTCAAGCACTGTAATAAATCCTGCTTTACGAAAGTGATCATTATGTATA
>Ga0257111_1000697_pt1 | contig 13798 bp, 15 predicted proteins | sample LP_taG_6_FD_191567 | JGI IMG/M metagenome (GOLD analysis project Ga0257111, IMG submission 191567) | Marine microbial communities from Northeast Subartic Pacific Ocean, Canada - LP_J_2015_P26_500m | ecosystem: Environmental > Aquatic > Marine > Oceanic | place: Canada: Northeast Subartic Pacific...
TACAAAATTGGCTATATCTAGAAATCTTACTGATAATTCTTGCTGCATAATAATCCACAGTGTCTAAAGCATGTTCTGGTGGTGTAAAACCAGTTTCAATTTCTACTATAGTACTAGTATCAGATTTTGTGCCAAATATATCACATGTAAGTAGTTTGGAAACTGATTTCTCAACATCAACAAAATAACCATGTGCAATTAATTCAGAGGCACAGATTAGTTCTAGGACGGAATGATTGATTTTGACTAAATTCTCCTTATACATGTCAATTAGTCTTTGACGAACAAAATTGAGTTTTGGTACATCCTTGATATCTAACTGTTCTGAAAGAAGTTCAGTTATTGCATAAACATCATCTTGAAATTTTTCTACATCCAATCGTGATAACACTATAAAATTGGGTATTTACAAGCTTAACTATCGTTAATTGTATAAAAGAAAAAGTGATGACAGTTTAGATTCTAGGTGTGAAACTAAGTCTGCCTTTTGCAGATAGTATTACAATTGAGGTGATTGCAACAACTAATACTAGTGATGCTATTGTACCAAATTCTGGTACTACTGCACCGTCAGCAATTTCTACCTCAACGCTAGAACCATAAAGTGCTGATGAGCCTTGCTGTGCTTCAATTGTGTACACGCCATCTTGTTTCCAAAGTGGACCGCCTGTTCCAATTTCGCTATCAAAGCTACCATCTTCACCAACATTAATCTGATCAATTGAAACCAAATTTCCATTTGGTGCCAAGACCTTTATGATTACGGGTGCTTGTGTTGAGTCAGTTGTTCCATGAATATGGATTGTAGTTGCACCTTCAACAGCATCTGCTTCAATTTCCAAACCCTCTGCAAATGCTGCTGGAGCATATGCTAGTGATGCTACTAACATCAGGCCTGCTAAAACTGATAATGTGTTTTTAGATTTTAGACTCACTGGTAAAAGTACTGAAGATTATCTATATAAACAATCTGATTGATTGTTACTGCTTATAATATCGATTTCTTTTTTTAAATATATCAATTATATCTAATATGATAGTTAGTTTTAGCCATTTTTTATGATGAATTTAGTTCTAAAATTTAACGCTTGAAAATATTTAAAATTAGGTAATAGTATTTTAAGAAATTATATAAAAATTTAAGCAATTTATTGCTTTTTTATATTACACTAGAAGTGCATTATCCAGTCCATCCAGAATAGCCACCTTCAAGGTTAACTGCCGAGAATCCCGCTTTAACCAATTCATCTGCAGCAATGTTGCCACGATAACCAGAAGCACAGTAAACACAGATTTTCTTATCTTTTAGTTCTTCTAACTTCATCTTTTTTGCATTTCTAATGGTTAAACCTAATGGCATGTTCTGCGAATTCTCAATTATACCGTTTGTGAGTTCGTCTGGCTCACGGACATCAATTACAACATATTGTTCAAAATTCTGCGTTAGTTGATCTTTTGAAATATTTTCTGCCATGACATTAGTAGACGTATTAACATATATTTTTTGTTTATTACTAAAAATTATCATGAATGATGAAGATTTACAGAAAATAGTAAAAGAGAATGATACAAAATTTAACCTGTTACTCGACAATAAAATCTTTAAAATTAATGAAATCAAAGTGTTTGAAAACGAAAATCCTGTTACAGAGCCGACAACAAGAGGTGGTGTTTATTTTAGTGATGTAAAAGAAATGAAAGTTCAAGTAGTTATTTCTGATACAAGTGTAACTAAACATCTCTCTAATACAATGCTGGGACCAAATAAAACATTTCTTGATATTTTAGTTGAAGCTGAGATAGAGGATAATCTAAAAATCTCACTTGTTACAAATTTGACAAATACTATACAAAGATCTTCCAAAATTATATTGTATTTTTTAATAAAAGATGCCAGAATAAAATCAGATTGATTTACAGAATTTATCATACTCAATTTTGAGTTTTTCATCTGAAAGAACTTCATATGCCTTATTAATTTCTGACATTTTTTTTTCTGTAGATTCATTATTTCTGTCTGGATGATATTTCTTGGCAAGTTTTCTATATTGATTTTTAATCTCTGTTGTTGATGCATCATTTGTCAAACCCAAAATTGAATAATAATCTGGAAGTGATTTTTTGTTATACATTTCACGAAGTTCATCACTACTAATAGTTGATTTTCGTGAACCAAAAATTTCTTCATCTGTCCACTCTGAATGATATTTTTCATAATCACGATCCTTTTTTGATGCTAGATCTGCATCGTCATATTTTGTTTTTTTACGTAGAATTATGTTTCGTGCCAAATAAACAAAAACTATTCCTACCACAGTACATGCAATTGTGAATGTCAGTATAAGATCTTCTTGACTGATATAATATTCATCAATTGCAGATGGTGGATTAACTTGTGGACCTGAGTCATAAAAGAAAGTTTTTGTTTCGGTAATTTGGCCAGATTCTAATATTACATTGTAATTACCGCTTATAGACCAATTAGAAATTCCGGCAATTACCAATGTTGTAAATTCGTTTTTTTCATCAAGTGACAGCTTTTCAGTCCATACAGTATTTCCATTAGAGTCTTTAATTGTTATGAATACTGAATTCTGGGGATTTGGTGGTGACGTTCCCCAAATTGAAATTATATCAGATTTTTCATAAAAAGTGTTGTCTAGGTTTATGCTAGAAATCTGGGCATATGAATTTCCAATAACAGTTATAGAAAACATTGAAAAAATAAAAAATACTAGAAATTGATTTTTCATGTTCATTACTAGATATCTGAAAATATAATGTAATCTAAGAGAATTTGTTCGTAAATAATATAGAAAAACTTTCAAATGGAAAAAAAACTGTAGTTTGTTAATTAATTTTCACTGTTTTTTGCTAATATCAGAGTTATGAAACACAATCATGACAATTGGTTACTGCGTAAAATGCAGAGACAAAAGAGAAATGCAAGGAACTTCGGCAATTACCATGAAAAATGGTAAGCCTGCAGTAAAGGGTACTTGCCCATCTTGTAGTACATCGATGTTCAGAATAGGCAAAGCTTAATCAGAACATCAGATAACTTTTTTCAAGAATTTTTTCTACTAATAGTTCCATTCTTCACTTATTCCATTCCACAAATTTCTGAATGGTTTTGGATCTTTTTTAATTTCACCAATAATTCTATTCTCAACTACAAAAAAGAAATTTTCCATAGCATCAACTCCACCATCACTGAATAATGCATTTCCAATTTCTTTTAATCGCTGTTTTTCTGATTCAACTTGTTTTGAATCTGGATTTTGGAGGCAAAATGTTAGAATATCAATCATTTCCTCCTCTAATAAAAAATCCAAATGTATCACTCACTATTTGGATTTAATTTATCATGGATTTGAGCCAAAATTAATTTTGCCCTTTCTTTATTTTCAAATGATTCAGTTTTTGCATCAAGAATTGAATCAATTTCAAAAGTTTTGTCTGTCAGTATATCTACAACATGTTCATCAAGTGTGCCGTTTCCAACCAAATAATATGCAAAAACTGTATTTTTTTGTCCAATTCTATGAAGTCGGTCTTCTGCCTGCCTATGAATTGCTGGACTCCAATCAAGTTCAGCAAAAATCACATAACTGGCGGTTGTTAAATTTATACCAACGTTTCCGGCACGTAATCCTGCAACCATTAATTTTGTTTCTCCATTTTGGAATCTTGTGATTTCATTATCTCGATGTTTATCAGTTTGCCCACCAATTATTGATGCAGGATTATATTTTGCGAGATTCTGATGAAGTAGATTATGAATTGCTCTATGATGACAAAACACAACAACACTTTCATTAATTTCCATTATGTCGTTAACAAAATTTGTTACATGTTTTAATTTTGCAAGACCGGCTGCCTGTCTTTCACTTTCTATTGCACGATGATATGATGCCGATTTATCAAATGCAGTTTCTGCATATTTCTGTTCTTCTTCAAGTTTTTTCCAAATTTTATCTAATTCAGATTTATAGAAATTTTCATCTGCAGCAATTACTTCAGGATATCTTACTTTGTCTTTTAATTCCTTTAATACATCTGATTTTTTTCTTCGTAACATTACATGTTTAGTTAGTTGATCACGTAAACTTTCTCTTTTATTTTCTAAGACTATTGCTTTACCTTTTTCATTAACATAACAAAAATACTCACAAAATTCTTTAAAACTACCTAATAATCCAGGTTTTAAAATATCAACAATTGGCCAAATCTCTGAGCCTCTATTGTAAATTGGTGTTCCTGATAGCCCGACACGAAATTTAATACTATCTTTTGCTGCAATTTTTTTAACTGCAGAATATTTTTGTGTTGTTTTTGAACGCAGATGTTGAACCTCATCACAAATAACAGAATGTATATTTAATTTTAATAAATCGGGCAATCGTTTGTGTAGTAGTTCGTAATTTATTATGTAAAAATCATATTCGCCTATGGAATTTTGTTTTCCTTGTCGAATCATAAAGGAACTTGGTGATTTGGTCTCTATAATTTTACCATTTTTACCCTTCCTTTTTAAAAACTTCTCAATCTCCTTTTGCCAATTAGTAAGAGTAACTAATGGTGCAATTATTAATGCTGGAAATGCACTTTTTTCTTTAGATAGATATGCCAAAGTTTGTACTGTTTTTCCAAGACCCATTTCGTCTGCTAATAATGCATTTCCAGACGACTTCATTAAAAAATCAAGTCCTTCTCTTTGAAAATCAAATAGTTTTCCACGGAATTGCTTGCTAGGAATTGCCTGTGATAGTTTTTCAATCTTAGGAGTCCGTTGTTTTTTAATAGTAAGTGGTATGATTTTTCGTTTCCATATTGATTTTGAGAGAATATTAAATGGGTATCTATCATTAATCATTTTTAATTTTTTTATATTTTCATCATTATCTGAAATTATTACTTCGTTAGGTTTATCGCCATACCATCCACGTGGTATTAGTTTTGAAACCATATTCACAGCACGTGTACCAGAGATTTTCCAACACCAGCACTTGGCATACCGATCTAATACAAATTCAAGTGTTCCAAAGTTTGTCATATCATCTAATCCTAATTTTTAGCTTGTGTGTTTCTGGAGTTTATGAATCTTGGGGTCTAAAATGCCCTAACTAAGCATCGAAACTAAGGATTTTTGAAGCGCGATCAATAAGATGCTCAAGAGTTGCTGATTCTAACAATGGTTGTAAATCGTTAGGTGATGATGCACCTAATGCACATAGTGAATACACGTATTCTAATGTCGGTGTATCAGTTTTTAGATAATATTGTTCAAGCATCAGATCCAATTGTTGTGACGAAATAATATTGGGTGCAGCGATATTAGATATCTTTTTTTTCCAAGATTCAACCAGTGTGTTCCAATCAGTAGTTGTAATTAATTGATCTATATCATCAATTAGTTCAACTTCAGCTTGAAGATACATTTTACCTAATGATTCAGATTCTTGGTGAAGATCATCGATCTTTTCTTTTCCCTCTTGTGTGTATGGGTCATAATCCATTGGTTTAGATAAATTAGGTGGAATTATACGAATGATCCTAAATTTTCGATGTCCTTTAGTATTGATCATAAGATGACCACTTGTTGAATCAACATCTTTACAATCAATTATTTTTGCAATTGTTCCAATATCATGAGATATCTTCCAACCTGAAACTGTTTTTGTTGAATCAGCCAAGCATACTCCAAACTCCTTCTCTGTCAGCATACAATCGTCTATCATTTGCTTATATCGTGGTTCAAAAATTCTTAATGGTAGTTCTTGATTAGGAAATAATACAAGATCTAAAGGAAATATAGGAATGATCTTATTTTTCTTCATAATATCATAATTATTTAATCATATAAAATTCAAATCAATAAATCCAAAAATATTTTTACAATGGCATACAATCTACTTTATGGAAGAAGAAGCAAAAGATCTCATAGTGTTAGGTGCTATAAATAACGATGCTAGGCAATTCAATAAAATTTCTAAAGTGACGAAGATTAAACCAGAAGAACTTAATGGTATTTTAGAAAAACTTGAAGATCGTGGACTCATTAATATCCAAGAAAAAAAAGGATTGTTAGGAAAAAAAATTGAATTGAATGTAACAGAAAAAGGAAATAGTGAGATTGAAGAAAGAGTTCATGAGTTAGAAGGGAAATGGGAAAATATGAGAGATGCTTATGAATCTGGTAATAAGCAAAAATTACAGCAAATTATGAAAGATGAAAAATCATTTCTTCCTACAATGATGTTTTTTGGAATTATTGATATTATGATGTTTAGTATGATGTTTAGTATGATGAGTATGGCTATGTCGAGTTACATACCAACTGAAGATATGTCACAGTTTGGTGATGGTGCGTCTGGTAATGGTGTTGCTGATTCTGATATAGATGATAGCGGATTTGATTTTGATATAGGATTCTAAAATTGATCTACACATCATTTGATAATATAGGAATGCTGAAAACTCTGTCATTTCTAAAATCTCATAAATCTGAGTATTTATCTGGACAAGACCTGAGTGATGTTTTAAAAATTAGTAGAGTTGCAGTGTGGAAACATATCAAAAAAATCCGTTCACTTGGTTACACAATAGAATCAAAGCAAAAACGTGGATACCGATTTATGAAAACAACCAAGCAATTACTACCCTGGGAAGTCATTTCAAAACTCAAAACAAACTACATTGGTAAACGTGTTTATTATTCTGAAGAGATTGATTCCACACAGAATTTTGCGTTACAAATAGCACAAAATAAAAAAGAAAATGGCACTCTTATAATAGCACAAAAACAGTTAGATGGAAAAGGACGATTAAATAGAAAATGGTTTTCTCCTAAAGGTGGAATTTGGTTTTCAATTATACTACATCCGAATCTCACTATTGAAGAATCAACATTGTTGCCTATAGTATCTTCATTAGCATTATCAAAAGCAATTCAAAAAAGTCTAAAGATAAAAACTAATGTAAAATGGCCAAATGATGTTACATATAATGGAAAAAAAGTTGCAGGTATGTTGATCGATGCATCACTTCAGTCAAATTCAATTGAAAGTATTGTTCTTGGAATTGGTATAAACTATAAAATTAATACAAAACAAATAGAAAGGAAAATGAAAAATAGTTCAAATTTTTATGGTGTTGAAACACTACTAAATGAATCACAGGATGAAAATCCAATTCATCTTATGAAAGAATTCATTTATGAATTAGAAAAAATTATTGGTGAATTGATAAATGGTAAAAAATCTAAAATAATCAATGACTGGACAAAAAATTCAGAGACTATTCATAAAAAAGTCATAATAAATACAACAAATGGAAAAATCTCAGGAATTGCAGAAAAAATTGATGCTGACGGAGCATTAAAAATTAAAACCAAACATGGAATTGAAAGAATTTTTGTTGGAGATGTGACTGTTAATTAGTTTAATTTTTTCATATGCTATTTCTTGAGTTATTTATTACAAAAAGAACATGAATTTCTATAGAAAAGTGTGTAGATAGGCTTATTTTAGATTTTTTTCGATTATCTGAAATGAAGCAAATTACAATGTTTAAGATAGTTTTATTTGCATCTGTAATTTTTGTGATATCTTTTTCATCAATCAACAATACTGTATTTGCTGATGACATTTCTGATACCGAGATTTTGTATAACCAAGCTAACAAACACTTGTTGAATGGGGAATTACACGAAGCGATTGAACTTTATGATGAAATTTTGAATATTTCTCCAAATAATATTGATGCAATGATCATGAAAGGAATTTCACTTGGTAATTTGGAGAGGCATAAGCAATCAATGAAAGAATTCTACAATGTTTTAGAGCAGGAACCACAAAATATTCAAGCATTACTTGGAATGGGTGTTGGATTTGGAAATTATGGTGAGTATAAAGAGGCATACAAATATTTTGAATCCGCACATGTATTAAATCCAGAAAATCATGTTATTAATAACTACAAACATTTTGCAAAGAATGTTATTGATAAGTATCCATATAATGAAGTAGAAAAACCAGAGATTTTTACAATTGATGTAGTTGAACAAATCCCAGAATGGATAAAAAATAATGCGGGATGGTGGGCAGATGGGCAAATTGATGATCTCTCCTTTATTTCTGGAATACAATTTCTGATTAAAAATGATATAATACAATTAGACACAACAAAAGTTCAAAATAATAAATCAGATGAGGTTCCAGAATGGATAAAAAATAATGCTGGATGGTGGGCAGATGGGCAAATTGATGATGCTGAATTTCTGACAAGTATGCATTTTCTGATAAAAAATGGTATAATTGTGATTGAGATTTCTGATACCATTCAGTTAACTGAAGAGGAGACGAAAATTGCAGACAGAAATGAGTGGCAATTTTTTAGATACCTAGATAGAATTGAAAAAAGAGTTTATGATGATAAACGCTACATTGAATATCCAAACCCAAGCAATGATGTCATTAAGAAGTTCCTAAGAGATTATGTTAAATGGAATTTTGAACAGCAACTTCAAATTGGAAATAAGAATTTTCCAAATCCTGAATATTTTCTAATTGATGGTATATACCATCTAGAATATAAAATCTATGTCAATGATCAACCAAATGGACTTCCATTAGATCATGTTGGTACATTGACTAATTCATTCAGGTATTGGGAAGCAGAAGAATTCAATGCAAATGATGGGAAAGTAGTAAAAATACATTTTGTTACAACAAAATCAAAAGCAGATGCAAATCTGTGGGTTACTTGGGTAGTCAGAAACATTGGAGAAAATGTATTAGGACATGCAAATATTGGAAAAGGTGTAGTTGAGGTTGCACTAGGTAGTTATGGATGTGATGGAAATTTTCAATTATTTCATGTAGATACTGTTGAAACTATAATGACACATGAATTGGGGCATGGAATTGGATTAAAACACACTTCTAATATAGATGACATCATGTATCCTACAATTAAGAAAACAGCATATGCCTACTGCCTACTTGATGTTATGAATTAGGTGTCTGGTTTCTAATTTTAAAAACAATCATAAAAATTAGGAATGTTATCCAAGTGCTCTTGAATGTTTTTGTGTATGAGGTCTTTCACCAGAGTATTTTCTACGCATGTGACCAGACGGTCTTCCATAAAGTAATTCCAAGAACCAACTTTCATGTTCAATTTCCTCCATAAGAATATCTTTTGCAATATCATATGTTGCAGGATCTTTGTTGTATGTCATTTTACAAACCCTATTCCAATTTACAATGGCGCCTTGCTCTGCTTTAAGACATTTTTCTAGAATTGCTTTTAGATCTGTAGGGTTTGGTGGTAATTGTAAGAATTCACATCCTGACATTTTGATGAATGCCTGTGCATCGTTTGGTATACTTCCACCTAACTGGTAAATACGTTCAAGACATGATTCAAAGTGACTTAAATCTTCTAATCTTGCGTCTTCTATCACTCCTTTGATTCCTTCACCTTCCAGTCCAGTACAATGCATTCTGAGATTTGTAAAATAATAGTAAGCTGTAAACTCTACAGATGCGTTTGCTACTAATTCTTTGATAAGTTTGGTAATATCTACACCATTTTTTTTAAGTATTTCCAGACCCACTACTTTTGGCTCTTTTTTCTTTACCAAGGGTTAACCTAAAAAATAGTATGATAAAAATTGATGTTTTGAGCGTGGATTACATACCATTAACCAGTAGAATTGTAGAATAAGCATTTTAAGTTAAAAAAGTAGATTATGATAATGAAATCGTCTAATTTACAACGATGTCCTTTTTGTAATAATTCATCTCCATTCTTAGATGTAGATACTGGTGAATTGGTATGTACTAACCCAAAATGTGGTAAGGTAATTTCGGAAGATAGAGAATCGGGAGGTCCAGAATGGAGATCGTTTACGAATGATGGTGTTGATAAAAGTAGGGTTGGTTCTGGTACGTCAATTACCATACATGATATGGGATTATCAACAGTAATTGGTTCAGCAAATAAAGATGCAACAGGAAAACCACTCTCATCTACAATGAAAAAATCCATTGATAGATTAAGAACATGGGATTCACGTTCACAAGCAAATACATCATCAGATAGAAATTTGAGACAAGCGTTGAGTGAGATGGATAAACTCAAAGATAAATTATCATTAACTGATGCTGTAATTGAGAAAGCTGCATATATTTACAGAAAAGCAAATGAAAAGAAACTTGTGAAAGGAAGATCCATTCATGGGTTGGTTGCAGCATGTCTTTATGCAGCATGTAGAGATACAGAAACCCCACGTACATTAAATGATGTCGCTGATGGAATTAACATAAGAAGAAAAGATGTGGCTAGATGTTATAGGCTAATTTTTCGGGAACTCGATCTAAAAGTACCTGTTGCTGATCCAATAAATGGGGTTGCAAGAATTGCGAGTATTGCAGGATTGGGTGAAAAAACTAAGCGAAAGGCTATTGTATTATTAAACAAAGCAAAAAAGATTGGTATGGTTGCTGGAAAAGATCCAATGGGTCTAGCAGCTGCTGCATTATATCTTTCATGTATAGCAGATGGTGGTGTTACAACTCAAAAACATATTTCTAATGCATCAGGTGTAACAGAAGTTACAATTCGTAATAGATGTAGTGGGTTAAAACCACTATTGGAATGTAAAAATTAGCATTCAATGTGTTTCTCTTACAATATATTCAAAAAATTATTCTAATTCATCTAATTGATCATTAACCTTTCTTCGCATCACCAGAAACATCCCAATTGTTAATCCTAACTGGTATATGGAATATAGAATTATTTGAAAAACTGTTGGTACATAATCAGTGAATTTCCCAAGTAGTGACACAATTAATACAATTACACTAATTGTAAAAATAAAATATCTTGCAATCGGAGGAATGTCTGCAAACTTAAAGATCAAAATCAATGAAATTGTTATAAAAATTCCTACTACTGCTAATACTCCTGCGTTTAAGCCTAACAAATCAACTATCATTGTAAATGCTCCTTCTGGAGTCTGAGGAATTTGGAATTCTGTTACTAATACTTTAGATGGGTCTGCAAATTTAGATATGTTCCCTGATGCATTTATTGCGAATAAAATTAATAGAGTGATCGATATGCCCTTTGCATATTTCTTTAATTTAGGAAATTTTTTTCTTATGCCTCTTGCTAAAATTGCACCTTGTAATGATCCAATTCCAAAAACAATACCAAATGTGATAAGAAAATTTTCTTCTGCAATCTGTAAAATATCCAAACTTACCATCATATCAAATATTCAATCTTTTTTAAAGACACGGCTTGCAAATATCAAACAAATTGAGAAGCTGGCAGTTAGTACTTTTAATAAATTTTTAACGTACGCCTAACAAACTAGATTAAATGACTGATTTAGTAAAAAATGATCCATATCTGAGAATTAAAAAACTATTTGATGGAAAGAAATTTGAGGATATTATAATTTATTGCCAAAAATTATTAGAAAAAGATCCGAAAGACAAATTTGCACTACAGAATCTTAGCACTGCATATAATATGATTGGTGCGTATAATGATGCGTTAATACATTCTGATACGGTATTAGAATTAGATTTTACAGATGAATTTGCTCTAAAAAATAAAATGTTTGCATATGAAAAATTAGAAAATCATGAAGAAGTTATAAAATGTTGTAAACTAATCTTAGAAAAAAATAATGATGATGTTAATACACTAATTGCAAAAGGAATTAGTTTTAACAAGACTGGGAAGCATGAAGATGCAATTTCTACATACAAATTAGTTCTGAGTGTTGATAGAAGAAATCTAGATGCATTAATGAATCTAGCAATAACATACAATCATCTTGAGAAATATCATGATGCAATAACATATTATGATAAGATTCAAGAATTGACTACAAAGTTTTCAAATATTCCAATTGATAAGTCAAAAGCATTTGAAGCATTAGGAAAAACAGATGATGCTTTTCTAGCGGCACAGGGAATTAAAATTGATGAGGCTGAAAATATCAAAAACGAGGCAAAAATAAAAAATTATTCAGTTCAACATGCGTTCGAGCTAAAAAGATTTCATATGTCATCAAGAGTGAAAGATAATGATACAAACTGATAAACTTTGGAATGAAATAGTTCACTATTATATTGACAAAAAAGGATACAGTAAAGAAGATGCAAACAGTATTGCTCAAAGAATTATCACTAGAGAGATAAATAGAAAAATTTGTCAAAATGCATCATGTAATCACTTGATGGAGCAACATATTGATAAAAAAGAGCATTGCCTAGTTTCCGATTGCACATGCAAAAAATTTCTAACGAATAAGAAATAAGATTACATTCGTTCTGGTGTAGATATTCCCAACAATGATAATGCATTGCTAAGTGTTCTTCTATACGTGTGAATAAGACATACTCTAGAGTTTTTTAGCTCTGGAGTTTCAGCTGAATTTACTTGAACATTCTCATAAAACGATGAAAATGTGGTTGAAAGTAAGTAACAATATTTTGCAATAATTTTTGGTGATAGATTTTTTGCGGCATCATTAACATGAATGTCAAACATTGCAATGCGCTTTAGTAACTCAGTCTCATAAGGACTTTCCAAGTTTGCAAAATCTGCATCAAAATTTGGGTCTACTCCAGATTTTTCTAAAATTCTTGTTGCCCTTGCATAAGAGTATTGTATGTAACTGCAAGTGTCACCTTCTAATTTCAATGAATTATTAATATCAAAAGTTATGATTTTATCAAGATCAGGTTTTATCATTTCGTATCGAATAGTTCCAATTGCAACATCTTCTGCAATTTGTTCTAAACTCTCTTTACTCAGATCATCATTTCGTTTTTTTGATTCTTGAAAGATTTTCTTCTTTAAATTTTTGATTACTAAATCGGCATTTATGTAGAGACCTTTACGACCTGACATTTGAGCGGATTTTCCGTCAGCAGATAAACCAAGTGCCTTTACAGTGTCATAACTAAGTGTCACAGATTCATACCCAAGATGGATATACGCCCCCTCATTCTTGAATTTTGACATTAAATCGGTCACGATATTTTGGAGGCGTTTTTGTCTATTATCAATAACGGTAATTACCTTATCACCAAAAAAATCAATCTTTCCATCCACATTCTGATCAAGATCATCCAAGGTTGTTTCGTATAGTGTTTGATTATTATTTTGCGTGGAATGAATCTTGTATTTGAATGGATCATCAATAAGACCAAGCTTCCAAGCTGCATAAGGAATATCTTTTGCAATGTATGTTGCAACACCATTACTACGAACTAGAATTTTGTCATCCTCACCGTCTGCTGGAATCACCCAGCAACCTGCATTTTCACCAGATGATTCTAATCTTATTAGATTATCAGATTTGAGCTTTTCAAATATTGTATTCCAAAGTTTTGAATGAATAATTTGTGATTCAAAATTAAGACAGTCATAATACACTCCCAATCCCCAGACTGTTTTTAATTGTTCATCTAAAACCTTTCTAGTTATTTTCTTTGCATATTTTGAAATCTCACTATTTTCATCCTCAATTTCTTGTAATACCTCATGACGTTTTTCTTCTAAAGATTTATCTAATTCATATGATTCAGTAATCTTTACATAAATATCGTCACCACAATAATGATCAAATTTTTTGCCCTCTGGTGAAATGTCTGAAAGTCCGCCAAACCTAAATCCTACAATGATGTCAGCTACTTGTAACCCTGAATCATCAATATAGTTTAGTACATTAACATCATAATTGACTTTCTTTAAAATTCTAGCA
>Ga0257111_1000702_pt1 | contig 13731 bp, 15 predicted proteins | sample LP_taG_6_FD_191567 | JGI IMG/M metagenome (GOLD analysis project Ga0257111, IMG submission 191567) | Marine microbial communities from Northeast Subartic Pacific Ocean, Canada - LP_J_2015_P26_500m | ecosystem: Environmental > Aquatic > Marine > Oceanic | place: Canada: Northeast Subartic Pacific...
TATACCTGTACCGGGCGTTGACCCGGCAGCTTTGGCTTCCTTTTTTGATCAGCAAGCGGGCAATATGTTGGCGCTATTTAATTTGTTTTCAGGCGGAGCATTATCTAGATTTGGTATATTTGCTCTTGGAATTATGCCCTATATCTCATCATCAATTATTATGCAGATGTCGAGTATGATAGTTCCTTCTATGCAGCAACTACGTAAAGAAGGCGAATCAGGAAGAAGAAAAATTACCCAATACACTCGTTATGGGACAGTCATGCTTTCGCTATTTCAAGCAGTGGCAGCTGCTTCTTGGTTACAAAGTCAGCCTGGGGTCGTTGTAAATCCTGGTTTTATATTTTTAATTACCGCTATTATAACTTTGGTGACAGGAACAATGTTTTTGATGTGGCTTGGAGAACAAATAACAGAACGTGGTATCGGTAATGGTATATCTATGATTATACTTGCTGGTATTATTGCCGGTTTACCAGCTGCAGTTGCCGGTACTGCAGAACTTGTTAGAAATGGCGAAATGTCATCAGCAACGGCAATTCTTTTTCTAATTGGAGCCATAGCAGTTACTACCTTTATAGTCTATATGGAAAGAGCTCAAAGGAGAATTGCAGTAAATTATGCTAGAAGGCAACAGGGACGAAAAATGTATGCCGCACAAAGTACTCATCTACCATTTAAGATAAATATGTCTGGAGTTATTCCCCCGATTTTTGCTTCTAGTATCCTAATGTTTCCAGCAACTATAGCTCAGTTTTTTGGGCAAACAAATGATCCAAATATAGTACAAGGCTTCTTACAAACTATCGGGGCAAACCTTGGTCCAGGTCAACCAATATATGTAATTTTTTATGCAGTAATGATTATTTTCTTTTGCTTTTTTTATACAGCATTAGTTTTTAATTCAAAAGAGACCGCAGATAATTTAAAAAAATCAGGGGCCTTTGTTCCAGGCATAAGACCAGGTTCTCAAACTGCTGATTATATTGATAAAGTTTTAACCAGGATTACTTTCTGGGGAGCTATTTATATCGCCTCCGTATGTCTTTTACCAGAGATTTTCAGAATGTTTTATCCCAGTGTTCCATTTAATTTTGGCGGTACATCTTTATTGATTTTGGTTGTAGTAACAATGGATTTTATGTCGCAAATGCAGGCTCATACGATGAGTAATCAGTATGAAGGAATGATGCAAAAAGCCAATTTAAGGAATTATGGGCGTAATAGATAACCTAGGGAAACAAAATAAAGATTTCCTTTTAGGAGAGATAAAAATGAAAGTAAGAGCATCCGTAAAAAGAATGTGCAGAAACTGTAAAATTATTCGAAGAAATGGTGTCGTTCGGGTAATTTGTTCTGATCCACGACACAAACAACGTCAAGGTTAATAAAAGGAAAGGAAAAAATAGTGGCTCGTATAGCAGGAATAAATATTCCAATAAATAAGCATGTTGTTATTGCATTAACGTCGATTCATGGGATAGGCAGGGCTCGTGCTGAGCAGATTTGCGTACAGGCAGGAGTAACTCCTCAAATCCACGTAAAAGATCTAGCAGAGCCAGAGATTGCCGGACTCAGAGAAGCCGTAGCCCAATTTATCGTTGAGGGTGATTTAAGACGAGAAACAGCTATGAATATCAAGAGACTTTTGGATTTAGGATGCTATAGAGGGATACGGCACAGACGTGGATTACCTCTTAGAGGGCAAAGAACAAAAACAAATGCAAGGACCCGTAAAGGTCCCAGACGAAGTATCAAGAGATAAAAAGAAAAATATATAATAGGAAATAATGTGGCAGAGATTAAACGAAAGAAAGCTAAAAAAAATGTTGTGGATGCGATTGTCCATATTTATGCTTCGTTCAATAACACGATAATAACAATTACTGATCAGCAGGGTAATACTTTGTCTTGGGCAACTGCCGGCGGATGTGGTTTTCGTGGTTCTCGAAAATCTACCCCATTTGCAGCTCAAGTAGCATCAGACAAAGCAGGTAAAGCTGCACAAGAATGTGGAGTAAAAAATATTGATGTTCGAGTTCGTGGGCCGGGACCTGGCAGAGAATCAGCAGTTCGGGCATTAAATTCGTTGGGTTTTCGTATTCAAAGTATTGAGGATGTTACACCAATACCACATAACGGGTGTCGTCCTCCCAAGAAACGTAGAGTATAGAGGTTAGATAATGGCAAGGTATATTGGTCCAAAGTGTAAATTATCCCGTCGAGAAGAAACGGACTTGTTTCTAAAAAGCGGGGTAAGAGCGATTGAAACAAAATGCAAATTTGAGGTATTGCCGGGAGGGGGTCCTCAAAGACGAGGTCGATTATCCGAATATGGTACGCAATTACGTGAAAAACAAAAATTGCGACGCATGTACGGTATTCTCGAGAAACAATTTAGAAATTATTATAAGAAAGCCGCTCAACTTAAAGGATCAACTGGCGAGAATTTACTATCTTTACTTGAAGGAAGATTAGATAATGTTGTTTACCGAATGGGATTTGCATCAACTCGTGCTGAGGCACGTCAATTGGTAAGTCATAAAGGCATCGAGGTTAATGGAGCTGTTGTTAATATACCATCGACTCAAATTTCTTCAGGGGATTCTGTTGGTGTACGCAACAAAGCAAAGAAACAACTTCGGATTAAAAGTGCATTAGAAATAGCAGATCAAGTAGGCACACCGGAATGGCTTGAAGTCGATATAAAGAAAATGTTTGGAGTTATGAAATCTTTGCCAGATCGGGGGGACATCCTTCCTGATGTGGATGAGAATCTTGTTGTCGAATTATATTCAAAATAGTTAGGAGGGTCTTTACCCATGCAGGAATCTGTTAATGAATTTTTAAAACCTCGCGTCGTAAAAGTCATTGAAGTTAATGATTTGCAGGCAAAAGTGACTATCGAACCATTCGAACGCGGTTATGGGCATACTTTAGGTAATGCTTTGCGAAGGATACTTCTATCTTCAATGCCTGGAGCGGCAATTGTTGAAGTTATGATAGACGGTGTTTTGCACGAATATACAAGTATTGAAGGCGTGCAAGAAGATGTAGTTGACATTCTTCTCAATCTAAAAAAAGTTGCTGTTTGTATGCATGATCGTGAGACGGCCGACCTTAGTCTTTCAAAAGTGGGGCCAGGCCCAGTAACGGCAGGCGATATTATCCTCGATCATAATGTAGAAATTATGAACCCCGATCTTGTTATCGCTAACCTTACAAAAGTAGGCAAGCTTAATATGCAACTGAAAGTTGAACGTGGTCGAGGGTATCGCCCAGCAAATCTAATTCCCGTTTTTGATGAAGAGGTTAGACCAATAGGTCAGTTACAACTTGATGCATCATTTAGTCCAGTAAATCGCGTTACTTATGACGTTGAGGATGCAAGAGTTGAACAACGAACAGACCTTGATAGATTAATTATTGATATAGAAACAAATGGAACAATTGACCCGGAGGAAGCGATTCGCCACGCTGGTAGTATTCTCAAAAGTCAATTATCAGTTTTCATTGATCTTGAGGGCGAAGATGATTCTGCTGCAGATGAAGCAGAGAACTTGATTGATCCAACTCTTTTACGCCCTGTGGATGAGTTAGAACTTACGGTTAGATCAGCAAACTGTCTTAAAGCAGAGGAACTTATGTATATAGGTGATTTGGTTCAAAAAACTGAGGTTGAACTTCTTCGAACGCCAAATCTTGGAAAGAAATCACTAACTGAAATCAAGGAATTATTGGAAGAAAATGGATTAACCTTAGGTATGCATCTCGAACATTGGCCCCCTGCGAGCTTGCTTGTTGATGAAGAAGAAGAAGATTCTTAAGAGAGAAGAAACTTATGCGTCATAAAAAATCTGGCCGTAAACTTGGGCGTACGAGTTCTCACCGAAAAGCGATGTTTCGTAACATGGCTGCGTCATTATTGCTGCATGAAACCATTAAAACTACCTTACCAAAGGCCAAGGAATTACGTAGGGTAGTTGAACCCCTAATTACACTTGCAAAAAAAGATGATATTTCTAATCGTCGACTAGCGTTTAGCCGTTTACGTGATAAAGTAATTGTCGGTAAATTGTTTAATGACTTGGGTCCTCATTTTAAAGAAAGACCTGGGGGTTATCTAAGAATATTAAAAATAGGACAGAGATCCGGTGATTCTGCCCCAATGGCAATAGTCCAACTAATAGATCGTCAATTTTCTGATGACGGCAACGATGTGCCTGAAGAAAAAACAGAATAAGTACTATGTATTTCTATTCTTATGCTATAGGGTAAAATCTACTTAATTTTACCTCTCCTTTGTATATACTTATACGTTTATACACTTTATTAAATGCTAACAAATTGTCTTTGTGAATAATTATTTTCAAGATAAAACTGTAATTGTTACCGGCGCCTCTAAAGGAGTTGGTGCAGCAACCGCTAGGATTTTTGCCAATGCCCGTGCAAATTTAGTAATAGTAGCTAGGAACCCTGCTGCACTTAAAGCTATATCAGATGAACTACAAGTCAAAACCAGAGTTATGCCGGTAGCTATGGATGTTTCGAATTATAGTGAATGTGAAAATCTCATAAGCCGATCCATTATAGAATTTAGCAGTATCCATTTTCTTATTAATAATGCAGGATGTCATAAACGTGGTTTAGTTGAAGATGTCGATCCTATTGATCATGGAGAAATGATTGATGTCAATCTCAAGGCACCGATTATTTTAAGCCGTATGGTTATTCCTCACATGAGAAAGTCAGGCGGTGGAGCTATTATAAACGTTTCTTCTTTAGCTGGCAGAACACCGGTCCCTGGTTCAGCATCATATTCGGCGAGTAAATCCGGATTAAGAGCATTTACTTATTCATTAGCATCAGAACTAAAAGATAGCCAAATAAAATTAGGCGTAATTTCTCCAGGTCCAATTAATACAGGTTTTATCATGTCCAATATTGACGCGGTTTCTGATATTACATTTTCACAGCCAATAAGCACACCAAATAAAGTTGCAAAAGAAATTTTAAAACTATGCGTAAACAAAAGACAAGAAAAATCCATTCCAATGATAAGCGGTTTTCTAACAACAATTACATATCTTTTTCCTCGGTTTTCAAGTTTCTTGCAACCACTTTTGGAGGCTAAGGGTAGAAGAGTTAAAGAAAAATTAAAAATTCGTAATAAAAATATTTCTTTATAGTTAAAATTATTAAGTTTTATTTAAAGTGCTAATCTATAAGAATTGTAGGCACCACCTGTATCTTTAAATCAGTATAATGAGGAAAGAAATGAAGAAAGTAATTTTTATAGGGTTGATTTTAATGGTAAATACACATGAGTCTTTTAGTTATGATCGAGTGACCGGTTATCTGTCAACATCTAGATCAGAAATTATTGCAACGAATGGCATGGCTGCAACTAGCCATCCACTGGCAACACAGGTGGCTCTGGATATACTTAAGGCCGGAGGAACAGCAGTTGATGCTGCTATAGCAGCTAATGCTGTTCTTGGGCTCATGGAGCCAACAGGTTGTGGAATTGGCGGTGATTTATTCGCAATTATTTGGGATTCAGAAAAAGGCACGCTGGAAGGATTAAATGCTTCTGGACGCTCACCAAAGGCGCTTACTTTAGAATATTTGAAAGATCAACAATTAACAGAAATACCATATCTTGGACCCCTTTCAGTAACAGTGCCTGGTGCAGTAGATGGTTGGTTTAAAATGCATCATAGGTATGGAAAATTAACCATGTCAGAACTTTTAGCGCCAGCAATTTCTTATGCGATAAATGGTTTTCCAGTTTCAGAAGTAATAGCCTGGCTATGGTCTGAGAATGCTCAATCTAGAGCTAAATATGATGGCTTTAGATCAATTTTTATGCCCAATGGTAAAGCACCCGAAAAAGGGCAGATATTTAAAAATCCATCGTTAGCTAAAACATATAAAAAAATAGCTGAAGGGGGCCGTGATTTCTTCTACAAAGGAGAAATTGCTGAAAAAATAGATACCTATATGAAGGAACAAGGCGGATTTCTGCGTTATGAAGATCTCTTTTCTCACACTTCAGAATGGATAGAGCCCGTATCTACAAATTATCGTGGCTATGAAGTGTTTGAATTACCACCGAATACTCAGGGGATAGCAGCTCTTCAGCTATTAAATATTTTAGAGGGGTTTGATTTAAGTCAAATGAGTTTTGCTAGTACAGAATATATACATACCTTTGTTGAAGCCAAGAAAATAGTTTATGAAGATCGTGCAAAATATTATGCAGATATGGAATTTGCTAGTGTTCCGATATCAACGCTGATCTCAAAAGAATACGCAAAAAAACGAAGAAATTTAATTAATCCAAATAAAGCAGCTAAAATATATCATCCTGGAGATATTACGCTTGAGAATGGCGATACTATTTATTTAACAGTTGCTGATAAGAACGGTAATATTGTTTCGCTTATCCAGAGTAATTATGGAGATATGGGTTCTGGTATGACGCCAGATAATTTAGGTTTTAGTCTTCAAAATCGAGGAGTGCTTTTTAGCTTGGATGAGAAGCATGCTAATGTTTTTGAACCGGGTAAACGGCCTTTTCATACGATAATTCCTGCTTTTGTAAAAAAGGATGGTAAACCTTGGTTATCATTTGGTGTTATGGGTGGGTCAATGCAACCTCAGGGGCATGCACAAATTTTAATTAATATGATTGATTTTGGTATGAATCTTCAAGAAGCTGGGGATGCTGCTAGAATTCGACATATGGGTTCCTCCCAACCAACTGATCAAAAGATGATAGACGGAGGTATCTTATATTTAGAGTCCTCAATAGGAAAACATGTGAGAGATGAATTGATAGAACTAGGTCATAATATTGCACATGAGAGTACATTATATGGTGGATATCAAGCAATTATGCGAGACGAAATAGAAGGAGTTTATTACGGTGCATCTGATTCAAGAAAGGATGGGCAAGCAGCCGGATATTAAATAATGACTAAAGATATTTTTTTAACGGGTATTACAACTACTGGAACACCACACATAGGTAATTATGTTGGTGCAATTCGTCCTGGTATAGAAGCAAGTAAAGATAAATCTAAGCAAAATTACTATTTTTTAGCTGACTTGCATGCGCTTGCAAAAGCTGAAGACCCTAATCGAATTGCCCGATCATCTCTTGAGATATCCTCAGCATGGCTTGCCCTTGGTTTAGACACAGATAATGCGGTTTTTTATCGGCAATCAGATATTCCAGAAATTCCTCAATTAACTTGGATTCTTACTAGTATGACTGCCAAGGGATTAATGAATCGCGCTCACTCATACAAAGCACAAGTTCAAGCAAATGAAAAGCTAAGCATTAAAGATCCTGATCAAGGTATTAATATGGCACTTTATAGCTACCCCATTCTTATGGCCGCAGATATTTTAATGTTTAAATCTACCAAAATTCCTGTGGGAAAAGATCAGAAACAACATGTTGAAATGACACGAGATATTGCACAACGTTTTAATCATAATTTTGGAGACATCCTTGTAATTCCTGAGGCAGTTATTGGGAAAAATACTGCAGTTTTATCTGGCCTTGATGGAAGAAAGATGAGTAAAAGTTATGATAATACAATACCGCTTTTTGCCGAGGAAGATCAACTAAGAAAACTTGTAATGAAAATCAAGACGAATAGTTTGGAACCCGGTCAACCCAAAGAAACAAGTGATTCTACACTTTTTGACATCTATAGTGCTTTTGCGACTTCAGATGAGATCAGTGTCATGGAAAAGCGATATAAAGAAGGAATAAGTTGGGGTGAAATGAAGAAAATTCTATTTGAATATCTAAATGAACATCTAAAATCTTACCGAAAAGATTATCAGCAACTCATTAATGATCCAACCGAAGTTGAAAGAGAGTTACGAAAAGGAGCAGAAAAAGCGCGTGAAATTTCAGCGCCTTTCCTTGACCAGATTCGCTCTGCAGTGGGTATACGTACTCTTATTTAAGATCTTTATAGAAAATTAATATTGATTAATAAATAGCTGATCTAAACCAATTTATAAGGCATATAATGAAAAAGATAGGTTTACTTGGAGGTATGAGTTGGGAGAGTACCTCTTATTATTATGATGCTATAAATAAAAGAACAAAGGAAATTCTAGGCGGTTTTCATTCTGCAGAAATTATACTCTATAGTGTTGATTTTGAAGTAATTGAAAAATTACAACGTATTGGAAACTGGGATGGACAAGCAAGTATTTTAAAAGAAGCTGCAAAGGTTATTGAATTAGCTGGCGCAGATTTTCTTGTGGTTTGCAGTAATACAATGCACAAAGTGGCTTCTGAAATAGAGCAAGCAATAAAAATACCACTTTTACATATAGCAGATGCAACCGCAGATCAACTTCTTATCGATGGTATTCATAAAATTGGACTTATTGGCACATCATTCACTATGAAGGAAGATTTTTATAAAAAAAAACTTGAAAATAATTATGGCATAGCAGTTATTGTTCCTAATCATTCTGATCAGAAGAAAATCAATAATGTTATCTATAGTGAGCTTTGCCAAGGAATTATTAATCATAATTCAAGAGAAGATTATCTAAATATCATCGAGAAACTTGCCGCTAAAGGTGCGCAAGCTGTTGTTCTAGGATGCACTGAGATTGGTATGTTGATTAGTTCCGAAGATGCGAATGTACCCCTTTATGATACCACTTTAATTCATTCTAGATGCGCCGTTGATTTTGCATTAGCTTCCAGTGGAATGAGGAACGAGACTAAACATATATGAAAATTATGACAAGAGAGAAAGGGCCAATGCCACCGGTAATTATATTAATCGCAATACTATTTCAAATTGCTTTACACAAATTATTACCAATTATGATTATTTTCGAAAAAATGTATTGGATTGGGATTGTTGCGGGGTTTTTAGGCTTTTTTATTTCTACTGGTTCAACACTACTTTTTAGAATTAATAAAACCACCATGATTCCATTCCAGGATTCATCTTTTTTAATTACTAATGGTATATACAAATACACAAGAAATCCGATGTATTTAGGCATGCTTTTTATACAATTTGGCATAGCAATTTATTTTGGCAGCATCAGTCCATTCATAATACCATTCTTGTTTATACCAATAATGAATAGTCGTATTATTCAACATGAGGAATTAATGCTAGAGAAACAGTTTGGAGAGTCTTATATGATCTTTAAAAATTCTGTTAGGCGTTGGATTTAGGAAAAGGTGAATTATCATGAATATGAAAAATCTTTCCTTGGATGAAACGCTAAATCTAGCGCGCTATCCATTAGAAGATAGTTCTTTTATTTTACAGTGTAAAGAAACAATCAATAGAGACGGTTGCCTTGTTTTGTCTAATTTTTTGGCAGAAGCAGCCATTAAAAGTATAGCTCAAGAGAGTAATAGTAATAAGAACAAGGCATATTACTGCGAGCAAGAGCATAGCGTTTACATTGCTCAATCAGATGAAAATTATCCATCAGATCATCCGCGTAATCGGCTAGTTATATCGACGAAAGGCTGTATAACTGATGATCAAATATCAGAGAACTCACATCTTAAAGTGCTCTACAAATCTGAACTATTTCGTGAGTTTCTTTGTCAAACTTTGGATGAAAAAATTTTGTATGAGTATGCCGATAAATTATCATCGATAAATATTCATTATGCTTCAGAAGGTCAAGAACTTGGATGGCATTTTGATAACTCATCATTTGCCGTGACCCTGCTTATTCAAAAACCAGAAGGGGGTGGAGAATTTCAATATATTAGAAGTTTTCGTAATTCGGAAGAAGGCGAAATGAACTTCGATGGGGTGCATCGATTGCTTAAAAATGAAGTTGAATATGAAAGCCTAATGATGGATCCAGGAGCATTGGTTTTATTTAGAGGTCGGAATTCTATACATCGGGTTACGCCAGTGGAAGGAAATAAGACAAGAATATTGGCAGTATTAGCATATAACTCAGAGCCAAATATCTCTTTATCAGAAACATCAAGAATGACCTTCTATGGTAGATTAGGATAATATTCTTGGTAACCAATAGGGTAATTTTTCAATGCATGATCTGAGCTGGGAAGAATTTGAACGAGTAGATCTTAGGGTAGGAACGATTCTTGCGGCGGAGATTTTTGAAGAGGCTATTAAACCGGCGATAAAACTTAAGGTAGACTTTGGAGGTGAGATAGGAATTAAGAAATCATCTGCACAAATCACTGATCATTATCAACCGAAAGACTTGATTGGCAAGCAAGTGGTAGGGGTTGTAAATTTTCCCGCAAAACAAATCGGACCATTTATATCTGAATGTTTAATCACAGGATTTACTCAAGATGATGGTAGTGTGATATTAGCGGTTCCTGATCGGCCCTCTAAAAATGGGTCACGACTGGCTTAGTATTTAGTTAAGTATCGATAGCCACTTAAATGAAAAAAAATATATTGTCCCTGGACTAGGAGATGCCGGGGATAGATTGTATGGAACTTATTAAATAATAAGTAGATTTTTAAATATTATTCAATGAAATACTGTGGAATTTCTTTTTGTTAATTAAAACTAATATTCATATTTCTCTTAAATTATAGATTATTTTTTTTTATTTTATTTGCACTAATTAAAAACTCGCGTACCATACCCATAATTCGAATAAATATTAGTTTGTTAGTATAAAATATTAGCATTACACTTATGCTTTTAAGTATTGGTGTTTTAGATAATTTATTTGATAATACGTAGTCCAGCTAAGCTGGTTTTTCATAATAAAGAGAAAGAGAAAGATATGTCAGAGCAAGTAGAAGGTACCGTTAAATGGTTTAATGATGCCAAAGGTTTTGGGTTCATTGAACGAGAGGATGGCAAGGATGTTTTTGTTCATTATAGTTCTATAAACAGTGAAGGTCGTAAAAGCCTGCACGAAGGTCAAAGTGTTACTATGGTGGTAACGGATGGGGATAAAGGGCCACAAGCAGAGAATGTTACTCCCCAGTAAAAAATAATCACTCTAGTCTCCAAGAATTTCTTTTTCGTTGGAATAATTACCCCTAGATTATTATAAGTTTCAGTTTTTACCTGAAATGTGGTGGTCTGTCCGGTTGATCTGATTTTTTACTAAAGATTCTATTCTATGGGATATTGCGACGCTAGATTATATTAGCTCAACAAGAAATTTGTATAAGAGCTATGGTATCTTCGTATGACGTTACTGACCTTATATTTTGAGGAAGATACCAATGCATGATACTACTTATCAATATTTTACTAGATCCTTTATCTTATTGTTGTTCTCACTATTTTTTTTACATGGCTTTTCCTTAGGTTCTGAAAAGAATGTCGATATAGTTATGACTACTATATTTGGCGATATTGATATTGAGATATATTTGGAAAAAGCACCAATAACTTCAAAAAATTTCCTTAAATATGTTGATGGCGGACACTTTAATGATAGTTCTTTTTATCGGACGGTTACTTATGAAAATGATAAAGGAAACCCAAAGATTGAAGTCATACAAGGAGGATTAGGTCAGAACGTCAGTTTATTTCCTCCAATTGATCATGAGACAACTCAAGCTTCAGGCGTAAAGCATTTGGATGGAGTAATTTCAATGGGCAGAGGTGAAATTGGGACTGCGGCATCCGAATTTTTTATCTGTATAGGCGACCAACCCGGATTAGATTTTGGGCAATCACGTAATGCTGATAAACAAGGTTTTTCAGCATTTGGTAGAGTTGTCAGCGGCATGGAGGTTGTTAGAAAAATACACCAACAATCATCAAATCGACCAGCTGATAACCCTTATGTAGAAGGTCAAATGATAGACAATCCGGTAGTTATTAAGAATGTGAGAAGGAATTAAAGGCATTGTATTCTATCAGGCAATCTTGATCTTTTCTTTTTGATTTAAGAGTGGTTTAAGATACCTTCCTGTGAAGGATTTTAAATTCTCACTTACTTCTTCAGGCGTCCCATCGGCTATAATTTCTCCTCCCTCATCCCCTCCTTCTGGACCAAGATCGATTATCCAATCAGCTGTTTTAATTACATCCAAGTTATGTTCAATAACAACGATTGTATTTTCTCTATCACGTAACCGATGAAGAACAGATAAAAGAAGTTTTATATCATGAAAATGAAGCCCAGTTGTTGGTTCATCCAAAATATAGAGAGTTTTTCCTGTATCGCGTTTAGATAATTCCTTTGCTAATTTTATGCGTTGCGCCTCTCCACCTGAAAGGGTGGTGGCATTCTGACCAAGTAAAATATAAGAAAGACCAACGTCGATGAGAGTTTGTAATTTTTTATTAATTACCGGTATATTCCTAAAGAAATCAAAAGCATCTTCAACGGTCATTTCAAGAACTTGACTAATATTTTTGCCTTTAAAAAATACTTCTAAAGTTTCCCTGTTATATCTTTTTCCATTGCATGTATCACATTGAACATAGATATCCGGAAGAAAGTGCATGGCAACTTTTATTACCCCATCACCTTGGCAGCTTTCACATCTACCGCCTTTAACATTAAAGCTAAATCTCCCAAGCATATATCCACGAGATCTAGCTTCTTTAGTTGCGGCAAATATTTCTCGAATTGGAGTGAATAAACCACTGTAGGTAGCCGGGTTTGAACGTGGAGTTCGTCCAATTGGGCTTTGACTGATTTCGATAACACGATTAATATTTTCTATCCCTTCTATTTTGTCATGAGGCGCGGGATTTCGGTTAATTTTATTCAGTTTTTCTGCTACTGCTTTATATAAAGTATTATTAATTAAAGTTGACTTACCTGACCCCGATACTCCTGTAACACACGTCATCAGTCCCAGTGGTATGGTTGCAGTTATTGATTTAAGATTGTTGCTACGTGCACCAATAACCCTAATATACTTATTTACATTAATTTTTTTTCTATCCTGTGGAATTTCTATGGAACATCTTCCGGAAATGTATTTACCTGTTAGGGAGTTATTGCACTTTTTAATTTCATTTGGCTTTCCTTGAAAAACAATTTTTCCACCATGTAATCCAGCTCCAGGACCAAGGTCAACGACATGATCAGCAGACATGATTGTTTCCTCATCATGTTCAACTATTATTACTGTATTTCCAATGTCACGAAGATGAGTCAGAGTTTTCATAAGTTTTTTGTTGTCTCTTTGATGTAAACCAATTGATGGCTCATCAAGTACATACATTACTCCTACTAACCCAGAGCCAATTTGACTGGCGAGTCTGATTCTTTGTGATTCGCCACCAGATAGACTATCAGCGCTTCTATCAAGTGATAAATAATTTAAACCAACATTGTTTAAAAAACTTAGTCGATTTTTTATCTCTTTAATGATTCTTTCTGCTACTTCGGATCTCCACCCTTTAATCGTAATATTTTCGAAAAAATTTAATGCATAACTAACGGACATCGCGCTGATATCGGGTAATATTTTATCATTTATAAAAACATTTCTTGCTGACTTATTTAATCTGGTTCCATTACAATCGGGGCATTGTTGACTATTCAGGAAGCGGCTCAATTCTTCTCGAACAGCATTGGAGTCAGTTTCTTTATAGCGACGATCAAGATTAGGTATTACCCCTTCAAAACTATGCTTTGTTCTCCATCTAAGATCTTTAGAGCTAGAATAAAAAAATTCAATTTTTTCTTCACCACTTCCATATAGGATAATATTTTGGAATTTTGTCTTTAATTTTCTG
>Ga0257111_1000703_pt1 | contig 13727 bp, 14 predicted proteins | sample LP_taG_6_FD_191567 | JGI IMG/M metagenome (GOLD analysis project Ga0257111, IMG submission 191567) | Marine microbial communities from Northeast Subartic Pacific Ocean, Canada - LP_J_2015_P26_500m | ecosystem: Environmental > Aquatic > Marine > Oceanic | place: Canada: Northeast Subartic Pacific...
AATACTATCATTAGCGCGCGCAGTTGCTGAAAGAGAAATACCTATTCTAGGGATACACCTAGGCGAATTAGGATTTCTTGCAGAAGTTGTTTTGAATGATATGTTTTCTAGGTTAGATGATGTATCGAATGGAGATTTTCTAATTCAAAAACGTATGGCTATTAAATGCTCGGTATTAAATGAAAATGGATCAAAAACCTTTCATGCGTTAAATGATGTAGTCGTTGATAGAGGAAAATCACATCGTCTACTCAATTGTGAATTATTTGCGAATGGTAATTTTGTTGCTGACTATAAAGCAGATGGATTAATAGTTTCAACTCCAACTGGTTCAACTGCATACTCTTTATCTTCCGGGGGTCCAATTGTTATTCCTACATTTGGTTCAATGGTTGTTACTCCTATTTCACCACATACATTAACCTTAAGACCTATTGTTTTTTCTGATGATCAGATTTTAACAATTTCTTTTCCAAATAATGGACATGAGGATATGGCCTTGGCAATAGATGGACAGGTCAATGAATATCTTAATCCATCTGCTAAAGTGGAGATACAAAAGGCCCCGTTTGAAGTCAATATGATAAATTTTTCTGATTCAAATTATTTTAGCACTCTTCGTAGTAAGCTAGGATGGGGAGTGAGGGGGTCAAATTAAATTTGTTAATTATAAAATAGTTAAATAAAAAACCCTGTTTAATAACAGGGTTTTTTATTTATAATACTTATTGAAATATAATTATGGTCTATCACCTTCACCATCATTGCCCCAACATTCTTCTTCTAGGGCATTCATTTCTTCTTCATTATTAATCGTAACAGTAGTTTCTTCGCCTTCATCATCAAATAGAATAATATTTACTGGATACTGTAATAAAGGTTCTTCTTCAGTTTCACTATTATTCACATACCATTCTCTTAAACTTAACCAGCCTTCTTCATTCTCAACTGTAATTGTGGTTCCATCAGGCATTGTAAAGGAAATAGGCAATACAAATTCAAAGCATTCATCATCATCTCCCCATTCTTCCCAGCAACGGCTTTTTACATATTCCATTTCTTCATCATTATTAACAGTAAGTGTAGTATCACCATCTTCAGTTTCATAAGTAATATCAACAGGAAATTGTAGTGTAGGCCGTTCTTCAGAATCAGGGTTGACATTATACCAGTCCTTTACGTTCTGCCATCCATCATCATCATCCGTTTCAACAGTAATCGTTGATCCATCAGGCATAATAAATGTTACAGGAAATACAAGTTCAAAACATTCTCTTTCTTCGCTTTGATCTCTCCAGCATTCTTGCGTTAATTCGCGTAATTCTTCTGCACTATTTACAGTAATTGTTTCATCATCAAACTCAACATTTACAGGGAATTGTAATTCTGGTTTTTCATCTGATTCTGGGTTTGCTTCATACCAGTTTCTTATTGCAGTCCAATCTTCCTGACTTTCAACAGTAATGGTTGATCCATCAGGCATCGTATAGGAAACAGGTAAAACTAAATTAAAACACTCTCTATCTTCATCATCTCTTCCACCACCACAGCGGGAATACATTCCACGCATTTCTTCCTCATTACTAACTACAACATTAATAGTTCCTTCTCTATCGTCAAACTCAACATTTACAGGGAATTGTAACTCTGGTTTTTCATCTGATTCTGGGTTTGCTTCATACCAGTCTTTAAGAGCAGCCCAATCGTTTTCATTTTCAACAGTAATGGTTGATCCGTCAGGCATTTCATATGTTACCGGAAGTACTAAATCAAAGCATTTCCAATCACCTTTATCTTCATCACGATCCCAATCAGATTTATCTTTATCACCATTTCTACCATACGGATCCAGCCTTTTTCCCTCTATATTAAAATATATTTCACAGCGACTACCAACTTTATGACCTTTTCCAGACATATTGACTTCATATCCTAAACCGTATGCTTTCTTTGCACTTTCGCTTTCATATTCAGTATAATCGTATTCAATAACTGTTTTAGAATTGGAGGGTAAGGCATCTATCCCGATACTAATTTTATCTGCATCAATGATTGCTTGAATTAATTCAGAATCAGAAATTCCTTTTGGGTTTGTACTGCCATTCTGACAAGAAACAACAATTAATAGAATAGCTGAAAAAATAATTTGAATTGAATATTTCATTTCACTCCTAATACTTATTTATAATCTTTCACGCATTAAATAAATGATAGTTTCAGTCAATTTATATAAATTTGCCTTTTATAATAAACAACTTTAATAAATTTCTTCTTTTGGTATGATTTATAATATATATGACAAAACCACCACCTTTGCACTGTGCTCATTTTTGATACTCTTTTTCATATCCTCTTGTAGTGATGAAGTGTCAATTAAAATGGAATATGGTGATAGAGATCAACTGTATAAACAAAAATATGAGCCAATTCCTGGGTCAAGAACTTGTTTCTGGAGACGAGGACCTGTAAGTAAAGACCCGTATATTAATATTGCTTATCCTGATGCTGGTGTATTCTACTGGAATGCCGCCTTTACAGTTTTTCTTTTCACTATTTATTATTCCTTGGGACATACCTGCAATACTTAAACTAATTTTAATCATTATGAGTACTTTGATTTCAAGTTTTGCGATTTATGATCTAGTCATTAAGCGCCTGAAATGGATAAGACCCTTATTTGGATTGAAAATATAATGTGGACTTATATTAATCTAATAATCTATGGTATGAATAATTGTATAGTAGTGTAATATTTTTAGTATTATTTCTAATTCTATTTATGTTATTCTATCAAAAAAATCTTAAAACTATTATTTATTCAATCTGTTTATCGGCTACTATTTTATTTGCTCAGAATTTAGAAGATTTATCTTTTGGAGATGATAATTCTCTTGATATAGCAACATGGAATATCGAGTGGTTTCCTAAAAATGATCAAGTCACGGTTAATTATGTTACTGAAATCATCAACCTTTTAGATTTAGATATTCTTGCCATTCAAGAATTAGATGATACTACTATGTTTGATCAAATGCTCGATGGCTTACCAGCATATTCGGGGTATTATCAATCCAGTTGGTTTGCAGGTTTAGCATATATCTATAAAACAGGACTAATTGAAATCAATGATATTTATGAGATTTATACAACTTCACCATATTGGAATGCATTTCCTCGCTCCCCGATGGTAATGGATATCAATTTTATGGGAGAAAATTATTTTATAATCAATAATCATTTCAAATGTTGCGGAGATGGTATAATTGATTTTGATGATACATCTGATGAAGAGAACAGAAGATATACTGCGATAAACCTTATTAAGGAATATATTGATAATAATTTTTCAGATAATAATGTATTCGTTCTGGGTGATTTGAATGATAATATTGCTGAGGCTCCACCAAATAATGTATTCCAGGATGTATTAAATGATTCCACTCATTACCGTTTTGCAGATTTTGAAATTGCTCAAGGGAATAGTTCTGAATGGTCATTTCCAAATTGGCCCTCCCACCTTGATCATATTTTAATTACTAATGAAATGTTTAATGAATTAAATAATTTTGACGTACAAACAATAAAAATTGATGAATATCTTGATGGAGGCTGGAATGAGTATGACCAAAATATCTCAGATCATAGACCTGTTGCAATAAAGTATAGTATTAACCCCGCTGCATCTTATGATATAAATAATGATGGTATAATAAATGACGCTGATTTTATAATGTTGTTGTCTTTTATAATGAATGACAATGGATTAATGGATTCAGCAGATATTAATTTTGATTCAGTAATAGATATTTTTGATTTATTGCTTTTATCTGATTTTATCCAAAACATGTAAAAAAGAATCTTTAAATGTATTGAAATGTGGAGAATAATATATTTTATACCTTTACTACCCTTTGTTGCCGGTTGGCTATTATTACTTTTTACTGAGCAGTTTTTCGTTTTGTCATTAGTTAACGGGATTGCCCAATTAGTATTATTTGCTTTTGTTGTTTGCCTGCCGACATGGCGCACCGGTCGAATGTCTTATGTTGATATCGGCTGGCCATGGGGTCTCACTGTTATCGGAGTGCTCACCTGGATGTATGGTGAAGGTGATAGCCTAAGGGTAGCTATTGTTAGTATTGCCTATATCTTTGCTGGCAGTCGTATGGGGATAGGTGCAATAAAATTACTTATATCTGGCCATTTGGATGAAGAACTACCCCGATACGAATTTCAGAAGAAACGCTGGAGAAAAGCGGGCAAAACAAATACAGCCCTGGCAATGCAAATAGAAGCAATTGTGCAAGGCGTAGCAAACGCTGCTTTTTTAGCCTTTCCTGCGTTCATAATCGCTAGTAACCTAAGCGAAGAAATATCTATTTTCGAAATGATCGGGATCGTTATTTGGCTAGTTTCATTTATTATGGAATCCGTGGCTGATGTACAAAAACTCAAATATCTGCGGGCCATGAAAAAGTCAGGTGCACGCAATAGTGTATGTAATATTGGTTTATGGAGATACAGTCGCCATCCGAATTATTTTGCTGAATGGATGGTTTGGAATGCTTTAGTGATTGCATCAATACCATCTTGGTTAAAACTTTATCCTAACATGTCTGTAATTATCTTCGCGCTATTTGGTGTAGGTTTGCTTATGACATCAAGGATAATGTATCTCACTTTAGTTACTTATACAGGAGCGGTACCCGCCGAGTATTACTCGGTGCAGAAAAGGCCAGCCTATAAAGACTATAAGCAAACGACAAATATGTTTTTTCCAGGCCCAACAAAGAGAAATTAAACTTTTTTAAAAATAACCTCGAACATGGATTGAAGCAAGAACCCTGCAATAGCAGTTTATTTTATAGACTTAGGTCAGTCTCATAACCCGATTGGAGCTTTATTGATTCTAAACGGAGTTTTTGTTTGTGGGCTAATATGTAGATTCATCTTGTATAATGAGGGAACTAGGGAAGCATGAAGAATATCAATATACTAGGGCTTTTGGTGTTTTATGGATTGGCCGCGGGAGTCCAATTTGGGCTTCGCCATGGAGGATTGGATTTCTACGATCACATGGATTGGCCATTCCTGCAAATGTTTGCGGTTGCGGTTCTGTTCCTCGGCGGCAGTATCGCTGTGGCTGCTTTTGTGTCTTGGATCATATTTGGACCACAGAACCGGACCTCCAGTCTTTTCGGTACAAAACCACTACTCGCAGTGTTGATGGCCATTGTTCCCATCATCGTTGTGGCTGCGCTTGGTTATGAAAATGATTTTGAGATGAACCCGCATTTGGCTGGCGCGGCGATGGCGGGTCTTCTTGTCTTCTATGCATTGGGTGAAGAGATTGGTTGGCGCGGCTATATGAATGATGCTTTGTCTCCAGCGCCTTACATTGTTCGGGGCTTGTTGATTGGGGTCGCTTGGTGGGCTTGGCATTTCTACTTCCTGGATGAAGGATCCACCATGCAGGAACAAATCCAGTTGCTGGCGATCTTGACTGCGACCAGCTTCCTATTCATCAGCATCATCGGCATGTCGCGGTCATGGTTGTCCGTTGCGGCATTCCACTCGGTGGCCAATATTGGGATGCTCGCCGGTGCATTTGATGTGCCTACGAATAAGCGGTTATTGATGGGTGGGATTGCGCTCGTGATCTTGATTGCGATCCACTCTTATTGGCAGCACGGGGATAAATCGACGCCCAATCGTCCTCCAGCGAATTAAAATAGAAGAAGCTGCGTGAGGCTCATAACCTGATTGGATAGTCTTTAATTCTAAACGGGGGGTTTTGTTTACGGGATTATAGTTAGATCTTGGAAATGGCCCTATGAATAATCATTGTCTTTAAAAAATTGCAGTGCTTCATCTCTTTGGGTTTTATTTCTTATTTTATTACACTTGTCTATGATTTCTTCTCTGTCAAAAATATGTTCTTCAGGCTCTTTGCGTATGGCCTTAATGAAAGAGTAGACCGGGTTAGTCACTGCTTGATAGGTCAACATTAAAAATGTTTTATACAAATAGTATTGAATTGGTTCTGTAAAAAAATGACTGTAGCTAATATTTATATCATAAGAGTAGGTGTAATGAAACCAGTATGCGGGCATATACAGCACGTCCCCGGGATCCAGCCTGAGTGCTATTTCCTTTGTTGGATCTTTATCGGTTACATAAAGCGGATTTGGGTTGAGGATGCTTTTATATTTTATGGATCGAAACCGCTCACGTGATTTTGATATATACCATGTTTTATTCCCATATAAATGTATTATCAGACCTGAAATAACATGGGCATGTTTGGAAAAGGTACATTCTTTGGTACTTAAAAATAGTGTATTTTGCCTGGATGTTTTACCAAATGACAACAAATAATCAAACAGGTGTTTTTTGTTTCCTCTTACCTGATCCAGATAGTGTGTATCTATGTGTTCCTTCAGTTGGTTGCCAATTTTAGTGTTTGCCCTTAAGCGATATTTTTTGCCCTGATTTACTTTGTTGATTAACTCTGACATGGGCAAAATTTCTTTATCTGAGTTTTCATTAAGAGCAATCACATCCTGGTTGCTGAAGTGTCTTTCCAAATAGTTTAAATCTATATTGCTGCTGAAGGCGTTTTTTATAACAAAAGGTTTTTTTTCACTGTTAAAATAATTTTGTATTACAGCAAGATCAGTTGTGTGTTTAAAAGTTTGTATTTGGTCTATATTTTGCTTTATCGGCACAATCTGCTTGTTGTTTAATTCAATGCTGATTCCAATTCCAGTGAATTTTAAAAAGAAGAAGTTAAGTTAGTCTCATAACCTAATGGGAAAGTTTTTAATCCTAATCGGGGTTTGTATTTGTGGACTTAGGTCAGTCTCATAACCCGATGATTTTTTTACTTTGATTTATAATATAATATATGTACTATTAGTACATCTGGTACATATGTAAATAATATTAATGAGAATCAAAATAGATACTAATCTTTCCACGCCGCTGTTTAACCAGTTGATGAATCAAATTAAAATAGCTGTGATAGATGGATTATTAAAACCCGGTGATCCCATACCATCCATTCGTCAATTAGCAAATGACCTGGAGTTAAATCATAACACGGTTGCAAAAGCTTACCGATTATTAGAGAGAGATTCTGTAATCGAAACCAAAGGGTATCGCGGTACATCCATCCATGCAGATGCAATACAAAATAGTACTGTCAATATGAACGATTCCATTACAACAAAATTGAGCGAAACCATTAAATCATTACGTGAATCGGGAGCCACCGATTCCGAAATCCGCATTGCCTTTAGTAAAGTGATGAAAAACCAATAAGGATCTTTAAATGAATATTGACCTTTTACTTTATATTGTTCTTTTCAGCCAAATTATGTTTTTTTCCTATTATTTTCCCAGAAAAATGCTGATTCGGATTCATACAATTTTTAAAAATTATCCGCCCAGCGAATTCCCGAAACTCTATCCTGAATCCATCGAGAAATACAAAAAATCGGTTAAACGGTATCAAGTCATGAATCATCTCATTATGGTTTTAGGATTTGGTTTGATTGTGTGGTTTTATGTTACACCGAGAACTGGAGATTGGGATCAAGTCATTATTTTCTGGTATTTTATGATTCAATTCCTTCCCAACATGGGGATTGAATTGTGGACTATGAAATATCACAATTCCATGCGGCTTTTAAATCAAGATGCACAAAAAGAGGCTGTCCTTATACCACGGCGATTAACTGATTTTGTCTCAAAGGAATTTTTGGGAACTGTTGTTGTGATCTATGTTATTTTTGTCGGGTTTATTGCCTACGTTGATCAGTTTAATTATCCATGGTTCGGGGGTTACTTAAATGTGTTGATTATTTCCGGTACTTATTTATTTTTTGCATTTATCATCTATCGAGCGATGTATGGTAAAGTTAAAAATCCACATCAGTCTTACGAAGATCGGAAAATAGATATACAAACACTTATACGTCAATTGCTCTCTATTGCAATAGCAGTAACACTTTATGCTATGTTGCAAAATTCATTTATAGTATTTGGGTTAGAATCCTTTAAAGCCATATCTATATCACTTTATTTCCATGTGATTGGGTTTCTCTCTATGCAATGGCCTCGCTTAGATTTCATCAACTTTGATGTGTATAAAGACAAACCTGCATTAACAAAATGAATAGTAAACCTATAGCAGTTGGACTTGTATTTGGTGTTGGTTTGGGGTTAGCCTTAAATAGTTGGCTACTTGGAATTATGTTTGGAATAATTTTTTATGTTGCACTTAATGAAACAGATAAGAAGGAAGATTCTTCAAGCCAAGAAGAAGAGTAGCCCCACATTCGTGAGATTTTTGTTTATAGAATAATTCGACGCCTATTCGTCATCCAGTCAATTTAAAATAGAAGAGAGTGCGTGAGTCTCATAACCTGATTGGAGAGTTTTTGAGCTTAATCTTGGTTGCTATAAACCTTCGCAAGGATATCATCGCAATATTTATCCTTTATACAATCCTTTCACCCAATCTTTATCTTCATTAGATAGGGCCTTGCCCAGTTGGTGTGGGGAGTTATGCCCATTAAAGTGGATAAATACGACAATGTTGACGAAGTTCCTGATGTGTGTAAAGCTGTTTTAGACAAAATAAAACTCATCGAAAAGGGTGAACGTTTTATCATCACAGGTGGTGTGCCCATGGGCGTAGCAGGCACCACAAATTATCTGTCAATTCAAACATTATAATAAAGGATTAATCATGAATACAAAAAAACATATTTTACTTTTCATTGTTGCCGGCTTTATTGTTGGGTGCAATAATGATGTAACTCTAAAAAAACGTGCTTATGAACTGGCCCATAAATTCATCATAACTGATGGCCATATTGATGTTCCATGGCGGCTGAATGAAGGTTATGAAGATTTGTCAATCCGCACCGAAACTGGTGATTTTGATTATATCCGAGCGAAAGAGGGCGGCTTGGATGCGCCTTTCATGTCTATCTACGTCCCTTCTTCATATCAGGAAACCGGTGGGGCAAAAGAAAAAGCGGATTCTCTGATTGACTTGGTCCATCGGATTGCGAATGACCATCCCGATAAATTTGAAGTGGCATACAGTGTGGCTGATGTGAACCGTATTTTTGGAGATGATAAAATTGCCCTCCCAATGGGGATGGAAAATGGTGCGCCCATTTTAGATGACCTGAGCAATGTGGCTTATTTCCATAAACGGGGCATCCGCTATATCACCCTGACCCATGCCAAGGATAATCTCATTTGTGATTCGTCTTACGATACCACAGGCACATGGGGCGGCTTGAGTCCTTTTGGCCGAGAAGTCGTGAAAGAAATGAACCGGGTGGGCATTATGGTAGATATCTCCCATGTGACTGATGATGTAATAAACCAAGTGATGGATATGACCGATGTGCCGGTAATTGCATCCCACTCTTCCTGCCGTCATTTTACGCCGGGATGGGAACGCAATATGGGCGATGCTGAGATCAAACGTCTTAAAGATAATGGGGGTGTTATTCAAATCAACTATGGTTCATCTTTTATCACTCAGGTGTCTCAGGATAAGGGCAAAGTCAACAGTGAAAAAATCGAAACATATGCCAAAGAAAATGGTTTAGAGGAGGACGATGAAACATTAATAGCCTATGCGAAAAAAGTGAACGAAGAAAATCCCATGTACGCCGATATTACGGAAGTCGTGGATCATATAGATCGTGTCGTGGAATTGGCTGGCATTGATCATGTGGGCATTGGTTCAGACTACGACGGCGTAGGAGATTCTCTCCCTTACGGACTCAAAGATGTTACCTCTTATCCTAACCTCATTTTTCATTTGTTGAAGCGAGGCTATTCAGAAGATGATATTCAAAAGATTTGCTATAAGAATATCTGGCGAGTCTGGTCGGCGGTAGAAATGGCGGCGGATGACAGTTAATCCATTAACTTAAATCTATTTTTAAGAAAGAGATAAGGATGTTTCTTCCACATTCGTGGGGTTTTTTGTTTGTGGGATGATGGTTAGATTTAATTATGAAAAAGTATATTGCAATGAACAGATTTAGAACACTGTCAGCTGTAAATATTCCAACAAATGCGAGAACCCGCTAATGGCAATATACACACAACTCAATCAACAAGACATCCAGTCATTGGCTGACAATTATGATCTGAAAATCGTCGAATATTCACCGCTTGATGGTGGCAACGGTAACTCCAGCTACATACTAAAGACTCAACAAGTCAGTTATGTGTTAACGGTTTGTGATAACAAAGAATTCGATGAAGTGTTTAAACTGGGCCAGTTGCTGTTGTTGCTTGAAGCGCACAACGTGCCTTGCAATCGTCTGATATCGCCGGTGAACAGCGAGATTCTGACCACCTTCGCTACCGCCGATGGGGTCAAACCAGTGATGCTCAAAGACTACATTGAAGGTCAGGTTGTTGAGCAACTGGATGAAACCATGTTATCGCAAGTCGGCAGACAAGCAGCTCGATTGAATAAGATACCCTCACCGGATTATTTGCCGACCAATCATCCATACGGACGTCAACTTTTCCCAAGGGTTGTTGGCCTAAACATTGATGCCAAATATGAATCCTGGCTGGCCGAAGAAATTGACTATTTGGAGCAGCATATCGCGGCCAATTTACCCCGCGGGTTGATTCATGGTGATTTGTTTTATGATAATCTATTGTTTGACCCATTGTCGGGTATGCCGGGAGGATTCAAAGCCATTATCGATTTTGAAGAAGCCTGTCATTATCATCTGATCTTTGAATTGGGCATGGGCATATTGGGTGCCTGCGTAAACGATATTACGGTCAATCTGGATAAGGCACGCGCCTTGGTTGATGGTTACCAGCAAGTCAGGCCGTTAGCACAGATAGAAAAAGAAAGCTTACAGTTGTTTGCGCGATATGCGGCAGTGGCGACGTCCTATTGGCGTTTCAACAAATACATTATAGAAGAATCCAGCGAAGACAGGGCAGGTCATCATTGGCAAATGGTGCAGATTGCCAAGGAGGTCGCCGAAATCTCGACAACCCGCTTTTTTGACGCCATTTTCAGCAGGAGTGTGTCTCTATAGAATTGAAGCAGTGGAGTTCAGGCAAACAAAGTAGATAATACTTCTTAAAGAATTCGACGCTCATTCGTCTTCCAGCCAATTAAAATAGAAAAAATTGTGTGAGTCTCATAATCCGATGGGTGGATTATTGCCTAATAGTGGGGTTTTTTGTTTGTAGGATGATTGGTAGATTTGGATATGATTAGGTGCATCATACTACCGCTATTATTTGTTGGGTTGGCTCTTACACAAGAATCTGGAAGAGAATTTTTAGAGTATAAAAAAATTCAGAACGATCTCCAGCGGGGATGGAACACATGGAACACTCGGTCTGTGTTACAACAAGTGTTACTACCACAAGGATTCGCCATCAATATCGCTTTCAAACAGCACTATTATTTGGAAGAACAGTATTTACGGGAAGCTCTCATTGGTAGAAAAGGAAAGGATGTTGAACTGATTCGTCCTGGACCACACACATATGATGGTAGTTATACTCAATTAGATATCAAATGGGAAGAATTAGACGTCCGGGTGCGTTCAGCCCATATTGATGACGACGTAGTTATTTTAATTTCCCCAAATTTAATTTCTGATAACAGGGTCAAGATTATTATAGAATCAGGAATGCTTTGGAACCGCAAAGGTACATTACATAGAAATGAAGATCATTTGTTAGCCAGAACTTCAGGTACACTGACTGTGGTCTACACCACATCTAAAATTATAGATAACGATCCCTATCTAGATATTAATACACCATACATGGCAGTTTGGTTAGATGGTGAGGTCGGGATTTCAACTGGTAAATTTCGTTCCTTGGACGAGATTAAGGATGCCATTGATTTTCAGGAGAGAAAACTCCAAACTGAAGCTGAAAAATATGGATTGTTAGCTGAAACTTTTATTGCTATACAAGCCGGGATTGCCTGGAACTTAATCTATGAACCAAAACATGATCGAGTTGTGTCTACAGTTGGGCGTTTATGGAACGAAGAATATGGGGGTTTTTGTTTATTTGGATGGGATAATTTTTTTCTAGCCTATATAACTGGACTCTCCAGTCGTGAACTTGCTTATGCCAATGTGATTGAACATATTCATGGTAAAACAGAAAACGGGTTCATCCCCAATGATAATCGTGGGAATGGTAGTAAATCTTTTGATCGTTCTCAACCACCAGTCGGGGGAATCATGGTGAAGGAAATATATAAGAAATTTTCTGAAAAATGGTTCTTGGAAGCTACGTTTGATGATTTATTAGGTTGGAATCGCTGGTGGTTAAGCGATAGGATTAATAAAGGGTTGTTAAGTTATGGTTCTTCACCAGCAGCTAATCCATTTAATGAACCAGTTTTTGGGACCAGGGTTGCAGCGGGCTATGAATCAGGAATGGATGATTCTCCAATGTATAAGGGTGTCCCATTTAATAAAGATAAGAAAACATTAGAATTGCAGGATGTTGGACTTAACAGTTTATACATTGCTGATTGCTATGCATTAGCTGAAATGGCTGGGGTTATTGGTCGCATGAAAGAACAAACCGAATTAATCAAAAGAGCAGAACAGTTTTCTTATAAAATGCAAAAGATTTGGGATCCTGATTTTGGAGCATTCCTTAATTACCGCACAGATGTAGATACACTTTCTTCACGTATTTCACCTACAATGTTCTATCCATTGCTTGCGGATCTGGGATATAAAGATCAAACGGATCGTATAGTTGAGTATTTCTATGATACCAATAAATTTTATGGAGAATGGATGTTGCCATCTACCACCCGTGATGACCCGCTATTTCTAAATCAAAAATATTGGAGAGGGGCTATTTGGCCACCACTTAATTTTCTGACGTACTTAAGTCTTCGTAAAGCCGGATATTATGGGGCAGCGAGTGAACTGGCAGAAAAATCACTTCAACTCATCATGACCGAGTGGAATAACAAGGGTTATGTAAGTGAAAATTATTCATCTATCACTGGAACAGGAGATGATGAGCGGCTTTCGTCGGATAGATTTCATTCATGGGGTGCATTATTTGGAATAATGTCGTTTATTGAAAAAGGATATCTACCAAAGACTGAATCGCAATTGGAGTAAATGCATTGAATAAATTAAAATTTTTCTTAAAAAGAGTCTCAATAATGTTTAGTCCGGATATTATTTCATTATATATGATATTTTAAGTAATAACTTTTATTTATATATTTTAGATAACATCTGCCCAGTAGCGGGGTTTTTTGTCCCCTCCCATTTTATGTAAAATTCCTTACATTCCCCCATAAGGTTTAGGAATATACTTGTTGATTTATTGATTATAACCAACTCTGTAGTTTGGAGTTGGGCATTGGAAAAACAGCCCGAACATGGAATTCAACCTGTTAACATGGAATTCGTTTAGCCAGAAGAGATTAAATGAATGAAATAATTATAGAAGTTGTAGCAAGCCTTACTTAATACACCTTAAACATGAAAGATCCTATACAACTCTGGCGTCCTAAAAGAACAAGTCCAATCTGGAAAGAAATAAATGAAATGCCAATGAATCCAACTAGATTTGTTGGGAGCGTTTATAAGTCAGAAATCGGATTCGATTATTAGGCATCTACCCGCCGAGTTTGCTTCATTGGTTAGACGCTTTTG
>Ga0257111_1000706_pt1 | contig 13710 bp, 17 predicted proteins | sample LP_taG_6_FD_191567 | JGI IMG/M metagenome (GOLD analysis project Ga0257111, IMG submission 191567) | Marine microbial communities from Northeast Subartic Pacific Ocean, Canada - LP_J_2015_P26_500m | ecosystem: Environmental > Aquatic > Marine > Oceanic | place: Canada: Northeast Subartic Pacific...
CTATGAAATCTGTAAATATACCCGTAAAGGTGATGATCCGTCCAAGGCCAGGAAATTTTATCTATAGCCACAATGAAATTAAATCAATGGAACAGGATATCGATTTATGCAAAAGGTTGAATGTACCTGAAGTAGTTATTGGAATATTAACTGGCAGTGGAAATATCGATACTATAATAGCAAAAAGACTTGCATCTCAAGCGTTCCCCATGGCTATAACTTTTCATAAAGCAATCGATAAAACGGAAGACATATTATTTGAATTAGATCGATTATCTGGAATTCAAGAAATTTCTAGTATTCTGACATCCGGTGGTGAGAAAACTGCTATTAAGGGCCAAAGCATGTTACGGAAAATCATTGATCAATATGGTAAGCGATTTGATATAATTGTGGCAGGTTCAATAACTCATAAAAATTTTGATGAAATTCATGGGTTAATTAATGCTCGAGAATATCATGGAAAAAATCTTATTGCATGAATTCCCGCCCAGTAGACAACTACACGGACTTTCTAGATTAAACCTAACATTTTCTTTTTTTGTTTATCGTATTCTTTTTCTGTCAAAATATCTCTTTGCTCAAGTTCATAGAGTTTTTCCAACTGGCTAACAGCTTCAGCCGAATTATCTACCTTATTTTTTGGGATTAATTCACCAATACGATTCAATAATCTTTTTTTAACCTTTCCAAATTCTTTTTCTGTGATAACGCCACTTTCTTGCATCTCTTTTAGCTTCTCAATTTGCTCTATAATAAGATCTGCATCGGTTAGAACCATATTGCTTGGTTTAATTATTGCAGGACGATAGTTCCAATAATAATCATAATTCCAATAATTGTGATGCCACCTAGGGTAAGTGTGGTAGCGTACAACTATTTTACTTTTTGAGCGGTGTTTAGAACGGTGTTTTTTGGTTCTTCCATGGGCCTGTAAATTTGAAACAAAAGAAAAAAGTAATATTGCACTAATTAATATTTTCATTTTCATGTCTTAGTCCATTTCTTTGATTTTGTTTGTAATATTTGGACGCAGGTGTATTTAGATAGTTAAATAATTATTTGCTATTTTTTTATATTTAGGTTTTAGAGGGTGTAATATTGATTATATGAAACTAGCCCCAGCACTATTAATTCTCTTTGTCGCAATTTGTGTAAATTATCTGGTCGTATTTATTAATTACAGAAATAAAAAAAATCAAAGGAACAAAATATAAATGAAAGTGTAGCGGGTGCTATGGCAAACAAGATATCCTCTGATGCGCAACAACATCGGAAAAATCGGGAAAGTTTTAATTATATCAAAAGTAAAACAGACAAGAAAGAGTAGAACATTGTACCCCGCCCAGTAGCGGGGTTTTTTGTTTGTGGGGATAGTGCTAAATTTTATCTCACCATGAAAATTATAATGAATAGGAAGGACATTTAATCATGGGCTGTTGTCAATGTCAGGGCATTGAAAATATGTTTGACAAAAAAGCTGCCAAGCGTGAACTAAAACGATACCTAAAAAAAGGTCCAAGCAAAACAACTAGCATGCTGCTGGACGCTATACACAAGAAAGGCGTGCAGGGCCTGGATTTTTTGGATATTGGCGGAGGAATCGGAGCAATCCAGCATGAATTAATCAAAGGGGGCGCTTCAAGCGGAACGAGCATTGAAGCCTCATCAGCATATATTGATGTAGTTAAGGATGAAACACTGCAAAATGGTTTAGTTGAAAGAGTGAGTTATAAACACGGCGATTTTACCACAATAGCATCAGATGTAGACTCGGCTGATATAGTAACCTTGGACAAGGTTATTTGTTGTTACGATGATATGTCTGAATTGGTGGGATTATCATCAAAACTTGCTCAAAAAATATACGCAGTTATTTATCCCCGTGACGTGTGGTGGACAAAATTAGGCTTTCTAATGATGAACTTTTATACCAGAATAAAGGGTAGTTCTTTTCGGACATTCATTCACCCTACCAAAAAGGTGGAAGAGATTATCTTTGGGAATGGACTGAAGCGAAATTATTATGCTACAACCTTAATATGGCAAGTGGCAATATTTACTAGGTAAGAATCAACTGATAAACAATAGCGAAATCAGGGTTCGTCTGGAAATTTTCTTAAGAATGTTTGTTGTGATGGCGGTGTAGGATACAGTAACCCGCCGGAGAAAATAGCCTGAGTCTAAACCCCACAGATCCAGGCCCTCTTTCTTAGCTAGTTAGGGTATATCGCAGTAGGATTGATACTCTGATATCCGAAAAATAAAGGATTTGTTAGATATAGTATAAATAATAGTATATTTAATACCATATTTAAAGGAAAGAGTTATATATAGACTATAGGCATTTTTAAGGGCTTTATTATTTAATAATACAGCCGACTATTTTTTGAGTGCTGTTTTCTTTTAAGTAACGGATTAATAATCAAGTTAAATAAAATAAGTTAAGGAATAACAATGAGTGAAGTAAAACAAGGAACAGTTAAGTGGTTCAATGCCTCTAAAGGCTATGGATTTATAGCTCCATCTGATGGAGACAAAGACTTATTTGTTCATATGAGTGAGATACAAATGGAGGGCTTTAAAACCCTAAGTGAGGGACAATCTGTTGATTACAATGAAGGGACAAGCGATAAAGGTCCTTGTGCAACAAATGTAATCCCCCAATAATCACTCTACCATATACCAGGATAGAGGAGTTAATTTAATTCTCCTCTCCTGGTAAAATCTCTACAGCCCTCTAATGATTGGAGGGCTGTTTTGTTTATAGATATTTAGGACTTGTGAGGTGTAATATTACTCTGCTGGAACAATTCCTTATGGCTTGTACGGTACCAGCAGCACCAACTAATATATAACTTTATTTTAGATGAGTGTTCAACGCATAAATCAGGTAAAATTAATAAAAGCATATTGATTGGTAAGGAAGAAGAGAATATAGTTTTCAAAGTTGGTAGTTTTTAATCAGTATCTACATCTTATTTAACGAACAAGGATCAAATTATGGGTGAAGAAAAATTAAAAGTTGGTGCAATATCCAAACCCAGATTTGAATTTCGATCCTTTGGCCAGGATTTTAATAAGCAAGCCGAACGAATGGCAAGATTATCTGTCCCTATCCCGGAAAAACTCTGGATACGTCATTCTCCAGAAACCTATATCATGTCACGTACCAATGATATTAACAATACTAAAATCCGTGACGGAAAAATGGATATTAAAACATACGTCCAAACTGTTGACGCATTGGAACAATGGAATCCACTAACGAAAACAGAGTTTCCTGTATCCGCTCACTTATTAAAAAGCGACATTTTCCCCGCATTTCAAGTAGAGATACCCGTCTTTGAAAAGACCGAGTACACCATGGATGAATTTCTGGCCATGGTTAAGGAACATCCTGATCTACAAGCGGTGAGTGTGGTGAAAGAACGGTTTGGCTACATGGTAAATGACACTATTTGTGAAGTGGGAAATATTTTGATAAACGGCGCAAAAGTCATGACGATCAATTCTGAATCCACAAAATTAGATGATATTAAAAAAACTATTATTGATGTAGGTCTTGATGGTGTAGAAAACATTAACTATCTACAGACTATAAAAAGAGTAATTGGCTGGACTGATAAACCACTGGCGAATTAGAAAGGAATTATAATGGGGAAAGAAATTGAACGTAAGTTTTTGGTTTCTTTTTTACCTGAAGGCATGAGTGGAATTACCATGCGGCAAGGTTACCTTCAGCCGGAAAAAGAACGAGCTGTCCGCATAAGGACCATTGAAAAAGACGGATCTAAAAAAGGTGTCCTTACCATAAAAGGCATGGGCAGCAAAAGCGGGATGAGCCGATATGAGTTTGAGTCAGCAATCCCTGTCCCGGATGCAGATCATCTGCTTTCCCTATGTGATAAACCGCTGATTGAAAAAACACGATATAAATACGACTATGAAGACTTAACATGGGAAATCGACGAATTCCACGGTGATAATGATGGACTTGTTGTAGCCGAAGTTGAACTGGAAAGCGAAGATCAAAAATTTAAAAAACCAGATTTCATCAGTGAAGAAGTGACAGGGCAAGTAAAATATTATAATATGATGCTTTTAAAAAATCCCTACAAAACCTGGCGGAAATAAACCTCATTGATAGATGTTAGGGGAAGGAATAAGAAACATAAGGTTAGTTTGTTTTAGATATAAATCAATGAAATTGAAATGAACCGTTAGATACAACGTATTCCATTTGAAACGGATTCCACTAGTATTAATCTTCACTGGCTCGTTGTTTGGGCAAGATATTATCCAGATTAAAACGGGGACAATTTTTGGATTTTGTTTTGGATACTGCCTTTCTGAATTAAATATAATTGATACAAACGCTGATTATTATTTAAATAGCTGGATTGAGAATGATTCTGTATACCATCCAGTTGAAATCAGTGATGTTATTGATTCCTCTATTTGGGAAAACCTGAATTCCTTTTTCGATTTTGAGTTATTTATGAATTTGGATAGTGTCATTGGTTGTCCAGATTGTGATGATGGTGGGGCAGAATGGTTTGAGATAGCAACGAGTGATACGATAAAACGGGTTACAATTGAATATGGTGATTCACTGGATGGGTTCAATAATTTTATTGACCTGCTTCGTTCGGTTCGATATAGTTTTCAAGAAATTCAAGCATGCTACTACATTCCGCACATTGGACCTTGTGATGCAGCTTTTCTCCGATTTTATTATGACCAAGAAGAGAACGAGTGCTCAGAATTTACTTGGGGAGGCTGCGGTGGATTAGTACCATTTGAAACAATGGAAGAATGTGAATCAAGTTGTAATGATAGTGTTCAGGTTTCGTCAAATCAAACCCTCGATTATCCTGTTATTTTTAAATTGAACAATTGTTACCCCAATCCTTTTAATCCAGTCACAACACTGCGCTATGAACTACCAGAGAACGGTCTTGTCAATATTACCATATACGATATGCTGGGCAGGGAAGTGAAGACCCTAGTCAACCAAATACAAGATGCTGGTTATAAGTCAGTTATCTGGGATGCCACCAACGATTACAGTAAACCAGTAAGTGCTGGGATCTACCTATACCAGATACAGGTTGGTAATTACATGGAAACCAAGAAGATGGTACTGTTGAAATAACATAAAGCCCCGCCCGAAATGAGGAAGTTTTCATATACTGCTATTATTTGTATTATTCTATATCAACCCCAGTTCATGGAAAATTCAGGTTGTTTATTGGGCCAGGGTAAAGCCGGTGTCGCTGATCGGCCTAATATTATCTTTATCATGACCGATGATCATACGAAACAGGCCATGAGCTGCTATGGAAGTCATATCAACCATACACCAAATATTGACCGGATTGCCAAGGAAGGAGTACGTTTTGAAAACAGCTTCGTCACCAATTCTATCTGTGCGCCGAGCCGCGCGGTGGCTTTAACCGGTAAATATAGTCATATTAACGGCTTGAAAGATAATCGTGACCGGTTTAACGGTGATCAAATGACTTTTCCAAAACTGCTGCAAAAAGCAGGTTATCAGACTGCTCTAGTTGGTAAATGGCACTTAAAAACTACACCCCAGGGTTTCGACACTTGGAAAATTTTACCGGGGCAGGGTGACTATTATAATCCGCGGTTTATTACTAAAGATGATACAATGAAATATGAAGGTTATGTTACCACCCTGATCACAGATTTTGCTATCGAGACATTGAAGAAGTTTGACCAGGGAAAACCATTTTGTCTATTATATTTTCATAAAGCCCCGCACCGCAACTGGATGCCAGACAGCAAACATTTAACAATGTATGATGGTGTTGATATTCCAATGCCCGAAACATTCTTTGATGATTATCAGACTCGTTCTGATGCTGCGCGGCAGCAGGATATGGAAGTGATCAATTTATATAATTCAACTGATATGAAGATCCATTCTACTGGTAAAGAAGAGAAGTATTCAGGGGGAAACGAAGCATTCAGAATGAATGCCCCAGAAAATTGGCGTCGTCTGTACAATTCTTTGACAGATGAACAGAGACAGGCGTGGGATGCGGCCTACGAACCAAAAAACAGAGCTTTTCTGGAAGCGAATTTATCCGGCGTTGAACTGGCAAAATGGAAATACCAGCGCTATATAAAGGACTATCTGCGCTGTGTAGCATCTGTGGATGATAATATCGGCCGATTACTTGATTATCTGGATGAACAAGGATTAACGGAAAACACAGTGGTTATTTATACATCTGACCAGGGTTTCTACCTTGGTGAACACGGCTGGTATGATAAACGTTTTATGTATGAAGAATCATTAGGTATGCCTTTAATCATTCGCTATCCGAGAGAGATATCCGCAGGACGGACATTGGATGAGATGGTTTTGAACCTTGATTTTTGTCCGACCATACTTGATTATGCAAAAGTTGAGATTCCAACAGATATCCAGGGTGAATCTCTGCGGCCTTTGCTCAAGGGTGAATCCCCCCAGCAGTGGCGGCAAATGATTTATTATCATTATTACGAATATCCTCATGGCTGGCATGATGTCAAAAGACACTATGGCATTCGTACCAGAAATTATAAACTGATTCATTTTTATAATGATATAGATACCAGGGAGTTATATGACCTTCAACAGGATCCCCATGAAATAAATAATGTATTCGGCCGGCCGCAATTCAATGGCATTCAGAATGAATTGGAAATACAGCTGCAAGAATTAAAAAAATACTATATGGATTATGAATACATTGAATAATGTATATCTGGTATATTAATTACCATTATTTTTCATGGTGGCTAACTTTGTGCTAATCGCGTATGTCTGATTTAACCCGTCGAGAATTTGTCCGTCAAAGCATCCTGATAGCTGTTGGTATAACCTTAATTTCCTGTGATGATGAAAAGAGTGATACAGTTGATGAATCTCCAGGACAACTCATAGGAAACCAATCACCCAAGGATGTGGTTATTATTGGAGCGGGCATGTCTGGGTTGGTTGCCGGTTACGAACTAACTCGAGCTGGTCATGATGTAATCATTCTAGAAGCACGTGACCGTGTAGGCGGGCGGGTCCTGACTCTTCGAGAACCCTTCTCCGATGGGCATTTTGCTGAAGCTGGAGCAGCTCGTATTCCGCCAGACCATGATTTGACCCTTGGCTATGCAGATCATTTTGGGTTAATACTCGTTCCCTTTTATCCCGAATCCAATTATTTTGTGAATGCGACAAACGGAAATCAAACTTTGATTCCCGCGATTGATTATATCAATGATCCACCTTGGGGAGGCTTTCCATCAGACCGTAAGGATTTTGTAAAAATTCAGGATGGTTCAGACAGATTACCCCAGTCTTTTGCTGATTACCTTACCGAGCAAATTCATCTCTCAACACCTGTTGAATCGATTGAACAAAATGCTGATGGTGTCATAGTACGTGTTTCAGGGGGAACTGAGTTTACCGCAGACAGGGCACTCTGCACTGTGCCGTTGCCAGTATTAAATCGAATTCAATTTACACCATCGCTTTCTGATGAAAAAATAGAGGCCATTAGCGGTGGGTATAATTATGCGCCATCTACAAGGGTGTTTATGCAATTCGTGAATCGATTCTGGGAGAGTGATGGACTGAACGGCTGGGGGAATACTGACTGGCCTGAAGAAATATGGCATCCAACATGGGATCGGGAAGGCCCTAAAGGTATACTCATGTCATATATGTATTACGGCCGTGCAGTTGAACTGGACCAATTGATCGAGGAAGATCGAATTCAGCATGTACTAAATCGTTGGAACAGTGTGTTTCCCGGCGTGTATGATCATCTAGAGAGTGGCGTTTCTCATTCCTGGGCACTCCAGGAGTGGTCCGGTGGTGCTTGGGCTTCACCAACAGCTGAACAGGATGAAGTGCTGGCCGCATACATAGGTGCGCCTGAAGGTCGTGTTCATTTTGCAGGAGAACACGCTTCAGATAATCATGGATGGATGCAGGGCGCACTTGTTTCTGGACTACGGGCAGCCACGGAAATACATACAGGGGATTGATATTGATGATGACCATAGTGGAAGACATAATATTAAAAAGTTTTGATAAACCCGATGAAATCAGAAAATTTGATAAGGGTAGGTTTGAAATAGTTAAGGTGGCAAATATGACTATTGGTAGAGCTACCTACGCGCCTGGTTGGAAATGGTCAATTGATGTTTCTCCACTAGTAGATACAGAGTTTTGTGAGGTGGAACATTTAGGAATGGTGATTGCTGGCAGCGCAACTGTTGCATTTAAAGATGGGAAAGTATATACATTGGAAAAAGGGGATATTTTTTATGTTTCACCACAACCTCATGATAGCTGGGTAGTTGGTGATCAAGAATATGTATCGCTACATTTTCTTGGTGCTGAAAAATATGCTGATTAAATATCAAGCCCCGCCTGGTAGCGGGGTTTTTTATTTACGGAAGAGACTGTTGATTTATTTGGATTAACATGAACTATTTAGAACAATTGATCAAGAATTATGCCCAAGCGAATCCAGAAGAGAAAGCTCCGCATGACATGTTGAAATTTCTTGATGATGAAACCAGTTATTTTTCACGTAATACTTATAATGGTCACTTTACTGGGTCCGCTTGGATCGTAAGTCCTGATAGGTCCAGCATATTAATGACCCATCATAAAAAACTGGGGAAGTGGATCCAGTTAGGTGGACATGCCGAAGGGGAAAATGATTTACTTAACGTTGCTTTACGGGAAGCAAAAGAAGAATCTGGAATTCAACAATTTAAAGTCTTGAGTGAAAAAATATTTGATTTGGATATACACGAAATTCCAAAACACAATTTTGAGCCTGTTCATCTGCATTATGATATTCGGTTTTTACTTGAAGCTGACCCTACTGGGGAAGCAGTAATTATCAGCGATGAATCACATGATGTCACCTGGATTCCTTTAGCAGATGTATCCAAGCTAAATCCGGAAGCATCCATTCAAAGAATGATAAAAAAGACTATAGTTATGAAAGACAAAAAAATGAATAATTAGGGTTAATGTTTTATTATCAGTCCTACGTCGATATTTTGTTTGTAATAGATTGAATGTTTTTTTTCAATAATCATAGTTTATTTTCTAGCGATAATTAAGGATGTAGCATCAATATGAGACAAATGGGCGCATATATCCTAATTCTATTGCTGGCCAGTGTAATCTACGGTCAATTTCAAACATCTAATGCCAAATACAGAGGATTTTCGAAAATTGATTGTCTTGGACTAATTATTTATGGTATTGATGATGATGATTTATTTGATGAAATTGAAAAACTGACCCGTTCAATAGCAGTTGAAACTTTACCTCGAAATGTAAAATTAGATTATTTTACCGAATGTCCTTTGTACCCATTATCCATAGAGTTCCATACCATCGAAAACAAGGATGGTACAATTTCTGGCACAATTGCGGTTGCTGTCGAGGCGACATCCGAATCCACAACTATTGAAGTTCAATATCCGTCAGTCGATGAGGAAAACTGGTATTACCAGATTGGATTCATGCCCGTAATTGAGGATCGGCGAGTATTCAGCAATGCAGATCATAAATCAGTAATCTCATCCGCGGGAATTCTCATACAAAAGATATTGGACCAGTTTTTACTGCGGTGGGTTGAAAATCCATGAGCCGAAGAAAGCAATTGAATGAGTGAGTCATGGATGAACTATTGATTTATTTTTACTACAGAAAACAATAGTAAATTGCTTTCAACCAATAAATAATAAATAACTTTTGGGAGATGAAAAAAATGAGTGATTACATCAATATTGAAACGACGGAGTCTATATTAAAAATAGAAATAGACCGCCCAGATAAAAAAAATGCACTAAACGGTGATATGTATTATGCTATGCGAGATGCATTGATCGCTGGTAGCGATGATCCAAAAGTCCGGGCTGTAATAATATATGGTACAGGTGGTGATTTCACTGCTGGGCATGATTTAAAAGAGTGGTTAGAATTTGCTTCCTCTGATCAAGATACTTTTCCGGGAAAGGAATTCCTGGATGTCCTTATACCCTACAGCAAACCTGTTATTGCTGCAGTGGATGGTTTGGCAGTAGGAATCGGTGCCACTATGACAATCCACTGTGATCTGGTATATGCCTCTGAAGAGGCCAGATTTCAAATGCCATTTGTCAATCTTGGCGTGAACCCTGAAGCAGGTTCTTCATTCGCTTTACCCCAATTGATTGGTTATCATAATGCAGCTGAGATCCTACTCATGGGGGGAATGGTTACTGCCAAAAGAGCCTATGATATGGGCTTTGTCAACGCGGTAGTTAAACAATCTGAATTGATGGATACAACAATGCAAGCGGCCCTGAGAATCGCTGAGCTTCCGCCAACACCAATACGGTTGGCGAAAAGCATGATGAAAAAGCATTTCACGGATAAGGTTATGGAAACAAATGATAAAGAGTTTCGCAGTTTTGTGGGCAGATTATCCTCACCAGAAGCAGGTGAAGCAGTGCAGGCATTTATGGAAAAACGGAAACCTAATTTTACACGATTCGAGTAAACGAATACATAACAATATAATTATAAAATCATTTGTTACTATCTACAACCATCTTAGTGGACCGAAAAACAAAATCTCATATAATTTCAATTAAAATAGGGGTCAAATATGAAACAATATCTAATGGGCATACTGACAGGTTCCATCATGGTAACATCCATTTTCTTTTTCATGGGTCAGAGCAAATATAGCCTGAAATCTTGGGAAGCGAGACCGGAGAAATCCAATGATGAAATATTTTCACTGTTGAAGGATATTCAAGTGGATATTAAAGATGGTATAAATTGTGAGGGTGGATATGTTGAATATGTTACCCGAGGTATAAAGGTTGATTGTGATTAATTTATGGTAACATGGTAATTATTTTAATCCATCCATTATTTTAAACGCGATTAATTATGCCAAATAAATCTGCCATTAAGCTGATCACAGCAGAAATATCTGCACTCGAATCTCTTTTGGAAACAATTGATGAATCATTTGATCATGCTACGGGCCTGATAGCTAGCTGTTCGGGGAAAATAATCGTGATCGGTATTGGTAAGTCTGGACATGTCGGCAACAAGATGGCTGCGACCTTTGCCAGTCTAGGTACACCAGCATTTTTTCTCCATGCCGCTGATGCAGCACACGGTGATCTGGGCATGGTTGCTAATGAAGATGTATGTATACTCATATCTTATAGCGGCCAGAGTGATGAATTATTGGACATTCTCAAACCCATCAAACGGATTGGTGCGGATACAGTCGCCATCACTGGGAATCCTGATTCTGCATTAGCGAAGCGGTGTGATTTCCATCTTGATATTGGCGTGCGCTCTGAAGCAGATCCCTTGGGATTGGCCCCAACATCTAGTTCTACGGCTACCTTGGTTTTGGGAGATGCATTAGCAATCGCGGTTATGGAAACACGCGGTTTTAAAGAAAAAGATTTCGCCGATCTCCATCCCGGGGGTGTGTTAGGGAAAAAACTATTACTTACCGTTGATCAAATATTTCATAAGGGCGATGAAATTCCCTTGATTGATAAAGACATAAAAATACAGGAAGCATTATTAATCATATCGGAGAAGGGCCTTGGATTTACGGGCGTGGTCGATGATTCAGGCAATCTTATCGGTATCATAACCGATGGCGATATTCGCAGAGGTTTTGAAAAAGGTGGGGATGATTTATTTAATATGACTGCGGAACATCTTATGACGGGTTCACCAAAAAGTATAGCTGCCAATACATTGGCCATCAAAGCATTGGAAATCATGGAAGACCATAGTATTACCTCACTTTTCGTGCATGAAACGGAGGACCCAGAGAAGCTATGTGGGGTTATTCATATTCATGACTTACTTAATACCGGGATATAATACACGATCTCATTATTCAACCTTACTGTCAATGATTGAATGAAATTCCAATTACTCGATCGTGATGGGTGGTGTGCTGGGATTAAATCTTTTTATTTTTTGTACTCGTTGCGGTGGTGCAAAACCGTTTGGTTTGATATTGTAATGACTATTTTGTTTTCTTTAGGGACCGTGTTCGCTGAACAGAATCTGTTTCCTGCTGAAATGCATGTACCATTTGATTTATACTACACAGGTATTATTGGACAGATTGTCATGTTTGCTGGTATTTTTACTGCAGCTCTTTTACTATCTAATGGGGAAAAACTATTGCCGAATCTCATTCTTTGGACACAGGGTAAGTAATGAGAATTGGGAAATTGCTATTTGCGCAAATAGAGCGTAAGATTATTAAAACATATTGCTGCAGGAATTAATCAGGTTTGTATAGTGTATTTCTAGATTGGGTCTTCATAGAAGATAATAGCAGAGAACTAAACCAGTTTATCACTGCCATGAATAAAATAAGGAAAGATTTGTACTTCACAATTCTTGTTCCGGAAAAATCCCATTTTACTAGACAATTGGATCAGTTTGATAATGTAGAGTATGTCCAAGATGTGGAAAATAGATTTGAGGAACCCGGCAAAGAAATTTCTGCCATGCCTTATATCAGTAAATATATTTACAACAAACTAAATAAACTGCAAAAAGACACAAAAACTGCGTTATCAATAAAAGATAAACGTTTGCTGAAATTGATTGAAGAGATGCGTGATTCAGTGTACATGACTGAGCGGTGGGCAGCAACCTACAATCCAGCAAATTTTATTCCTGTAGATCAAGATGGGGAAAAACCACGTTTGTTTTGGAGGGACTGGGATGTGGATTTAATTTTATCTTTTCATCCGGTAATTATTCTGAATCATCTGGATCATTTCAAAAATAATACAAACATGGAGCCTAAGTTTATCAGTCTCTGCAGCGAAAAATATTGGCAAGTTATCAAAAAATGGGATGGTCATCTTTCACTCAACCTCAGCCTTCATGATACAGATCATTGTGCGTTGGTTGTCGAAAATAATGCTATAGCAACTGAAATATTTTCAATAGTAATTGATAGAATGGATAAAGAATTGTTAACGCGCTATGTTAATTGCCTGGATATATTAGATTTTGATTGGGGAAAAAAGACTCCCCTGAATCGATTGAACAGCGTTATCACAGCTGCACTGGAATCACAAAAACCATTACAAAAAATAAATCCATCCTACAAAAGAATGCGCAATATTATTCACCGAAGAGGTACAATAAAGAAAAGAGAATTGATTAACCAGATGGAATGGGGTAAAGCTTCGAACTTTCAGCCTTACAGGAACAAATTAAGAACTGAAAAAAATGTACAATTTGTTGAAAATCATACTTACAAATGGATAGAATAGCATACTAATAATATGCATAAACTGGCTCAATATTTTCTGATTTCCGTATTATTTTCTTTTATTATTTCCTGCAATAATGATGCTTCTGAAAAATTAGTGGAAGACTATCAGTTGGTGGCTGGTGATACAGCGGCCATCATTTTCGCCGGCGATACGCTGTGGATTCCTCCCAAGCCAGTTTGTCACAATGGCAGTGGCGGCTGGAGCTTAACTGATTTCAATGGTGCGGTGAATGGCGGGGATTATTATGTAATTCTACTCACGTGGTTTGCCAGTTATTGAGGGTTCTGCCAAGCGGAGGCTCCGCTTATTGAATCCATGTATAATCAATATTATGAT
>Ga0257111_1000707_pt1 | contig 13688 bp, 17 predicted proteins | sample LP_taG_6_FD_191567 | JGI IMG/M metagenome (GOLD analysis project Ga0257111, IMG submission 191567) | Marine microbial communities from Northeast Subartic Pacific Ocean, Canada - LP_J_2015_P26_500m | ecosystem: Environmental > Aquatic > Marine > Oceanic | place: Canada: Northeast Subartic Pacific...
TGGATTCATTTGTGATGATTTTCCAACTGAAAAAACACCGGGTGCAATTGTCTCACAACTACAACATCCTATACACAGGCTCTCATTCACCCGTACACCGATATCAATCTGATCTGTTTTAGTCTTGAATTGTTGTGGTTCTTCTCTTTTTTCATTCTGATTTACTGTTGAGTCATAATCCTTCCAGAATTTTTTTTCATATTGTTTCCACCAATCTTTATTTTCTTCAAATTCTTGAGTGAATTTACTCCAATCTTCCTCAGGTGTTTTATTTGCATCATCTTGTCCCCAATTTGTTTTCTTGTAGAATTTGCCTTTCGCCTTTTTCGTCTGACCATCTTGAGGTTTTCTTGAAAAGGAACTAATAGAGTTGGAATGCTTATTTTGATTTTTTAAATAATGATATGCATCTGTGGCTTTTTTGAACTTAACGTCATTGTCAGTATTTTTATTTCTATCAGGATGATATTGCAATACTAATTTTCTATACGAGTACTTGACTTCACCAAATGACGCATTATTACCAACTGCTAATATCTGACGTGCATGTGATGTGTTCAACTATATCGTAATTGGTATTATATGATAAAAACAATTCTAATCAAGTATTTCATCATCTGACTTCCAAGCAGGATCCACTATACACAGAATTTTCAGGTCAGTCTGTCCAGTATTTTCTAAGTATTGCTTTGACATCGGTGGAATGTAAATTGACTGATTTTTTTCAATCTTTTCACTCTTATCATCTACATGAATTGCACCTTTTCCTTCTAGGATAAAATACACCTCAGCACTTTTCATTTTATGTGACTTGGATCTTTTTCCAGGTGAAATTACGGAATGTGCTAAACTATATCGTATACCATTTAGTGTATTACCAGGATGAAAAATTTGTCTGATCACCGAACCTTCCTCACCATGAAAAGAGTCCAAACTTTCAATTTTTTTTGAGATCATTTTAAAATTTTAGTTACACTACATTTAAAATCTGAATCATACCACATTGTTTTTGGCTCCTGATTTTTTCTAGGGAATGAATTAATTGCAATGTGTGAAAAATTAGTTTTTTTATTTGTGGACCCATGTGTATGGAGTTTCATTGCAGGTATGTGAACACAGTCACCAATTTTCAGGCTGATTTTTTTTGTTATTCCTATTGAAAAATTTTCCTTAGTCTTCCCAAATTTCTGATAAAGGATTAAACTTCCACTCCCTTTAGTAACAATTAGTGTTTGTCCACCATTATGGCAGTGTAATTTAGTTCTAGAGCCATTTTTGAATGTGACGTGATATATTTTTTCATTTGATGGTTTGATTGTGGCTGAAATATCTTTTGCAGATACTGTACCAGTGAAATAATTTGTTTTAGCTTTTTTACTAGCCACTCCTGATTTAGAAAACAGATTATCTTTTTTCATATTATACCCATAGGAAAATTAGGTATATGCTTTTACATTTTAGATTAATTTAAAAACGATCTAAATAATCAAAATTATTAAAAATGCCAAAAATTAATCCTAAAGTAAAAACAATTGCGTTGAAACCACAGATTGATTCGGATGTTGCCGATGATATGATAGATAGTAGGAAAGTGAAATTATTTCAGACTTTATTAAAGAAACCAAAAAAAAGTGAAATCCATCTTCATTCGTTAAATCTATTCTATGAAGCGTGCTTATTATTATCAGGTAAATATTCCGCCGATTTTATTCGTGATACGACACATTCTATCCATGTCGATAAAGATGTACGTGAGTTGATTATAGATGATAAAGTCTACCCCGTTATACAAAAGAAAGGCGTGTTTAGTAAATTTGAGCCATCTTGGAAAAATAAGATAAAGATTGAATTTCAAGAACGATTAGTTATTGAAAATGAAGACGATATTGCATTTGATCATCACGGGAAGGAGATAGATCTATCATACAAAAATACTCAAAAGATAGTCGAAAAATATCCACGAAGATTATTAAATGAAAAAAACGATAAGATCAAAAAACCTGAGATTACAACAGATGCGGCAATTAACAAATTAATTTCTAAATTAAAAAAACCAACTGATAAAGGAATTAAATCGTTAGACGAAAAAATCGAATTGAGTGATATACTTGAAGTTTATGTACCAATCTATGAAGCAAGATTAATCGGACCAAAAAAGAAGATAAAGATTTTGCGTATTGACGCGGTCAGGAAAAAAATACTTTAGTTATCTTATAATATTCTCAAATTCTGTATCATCAAAAAATTTATCAAAGATTTCATCTTCGCGTGCCCACGTTTTGATTATTTTTGAATGTTTTGTCGCCTCTTTCAGTAAACTAAGAGATTCTTCTATTTCATTTAATGCCGCTTTACTTCTTGCTTTTGCATAAACAATGTTTACGTTTCTACCAAACTTTGCCAAAACTTTGTCAAACACTACTACTGCTTTTTCATGTTTGTTTAATTGTGCAAGTTCAACTCCTGTATGAAATAGTGCATCAAGATTGTTACGATTAGAACGGTAAACATTTTCAAAACAATTTAACGCACGTTCATGCTTCTTCATCTTTCCTAGTACAATTCCTTTGTAAAATAATGGGTTTGGGTTTTTTGGGTCAATCTTAATTGCTTCTTCTACGCAATCTAATGCCTCTTCATGTTTCAGTTGTCTATCTAACAATACACCCTTGTTGTAGTATGCCGCTGCATACTTTGGGTCTGCCTTGATTGCTTTATTGTAGTAATCCATTGCATCATCAGGATTTCCTGTTTCTGCCATAGCAATGGCTCTATTATTGTATGATGGCGCATCTTTCGGATTGATCTCAATAACTTTATCAAAACATGAAATTGCATCCTGGTATTTTTTTAATTGGTTTAATGCAAGACCTTGATTGTATAAGGCATCAACGTTTTCTGGGTCACTTTTTAGTGCTTTTTTGAAAAGTGATATTGCAGCTTTTGGCTGATTTCTTTGCATCAGTAACATTGCACTATTGATTAATTCCTCTGGGTCTTTTGACCCTCCAAATAATCCCATGATCCTTCTAAAATATTGTCTTTATTGAAACTTTTCTTGTATGAGAAAAAGCATTAAAGATTAAGGTATTAGCACTTAAAACCACTATGAAAGAATTCATGACCATTATTCGTAATCCAATTTCATCTGATAAAAATCAAATACTAAGTTTTTGTAAGAAGACATTCTCATGGGGTGACTATATCCCTGAGGTATGGGATTCGTGGCAAAAAGATAACGGGCTTGTTATAATTGAAAAAGACAATACTGCAGTTGCAATGTGTCATGGTGTAAAATTTCAAAATGAGAACATGCTTTGGATTGAGGGTATTAGGGTCAAAGAAAATTATAGAAAAAATGGATTTGCCACAAGTCTTATCAAATATTTTGAAAAAATTGCAAATGATTTTGGTATAAAACATCTAAACATGTTAGTCGAAACAGAGAATACACAATCGCTTAATCTTGTAAAAAAACTCGGTTATCAAATTATATCAAAATGGAATTATTTTTCATTACAATCTAAAAAGAATTCTCATACTAGAATAAAATTTGAATCAATTGATATTAATGAATTAAAAAATTTTAAAAATATACGATTTGTTGAATCATGGCGATGGATTCCTCTTACAAAAGATAATTTCGAAAATTTGAATTTTCATGATAATATTTTATGCCAAAAAAATGATGGTGAAGTACAAAGTTTAGGAATAATATCAGAATCTAATTCTTTTGAAGATACTATCATACTAACCATAGTTTTTGGAAGATATGCTGACATACACAAAATGATTTGGTACACACAAAATTTATCCGTCAAGAAAGGTTATTCCAAAATTAGAATTCTAACAGAAAACGATGATCTTAAAATGAATAATGTTGGGAATAAATTTCCATTTTATTTGGTCGGAAAAACTCTTTAAGGCATGAAATTATTTTTTCAAATTAATATTACAACGTAAACCTAATTGTAACAACTGCATTTCTTTGCTTTATGACGATAACATCCTACTAATTTATGATCTTTACATCCACAAATAACACAATTTTTCACATTGTATACTAATCCATGCATGACTAATAGTTACCGTTTATTACAATTTTTATTTGCACTTCTTTTTGTGTTTTCGGAGATCATCTGGATCACGAAATTCAGCACCACACCTTCTACATTTATCATTTTTTTTGTCATGTGCAATTTTCATATGCCGTTTTAGCCTATCTGAATCATGTAGGTCACTTCCACATTTGCCACATTTGGTTGCATCTGTTGACTCTGTTTTGGTAAAAAATCCCATCTCTTATTATTACATTATGATCTTAAAATGATTTTCTAGTATAGATTGTAAGTGATTTTAAATTGCTCATTTTACTGAATAAATTATGAAAATCAGTGAAATTTTTGAATCTATTCAGGGTGAAGGAACCAATGCAGGCAAGCCCGCAATTTTTCTACGTACAGCTGAATGTAATCTACGGTGTAGTTGGTGTGATACCAAGTATACATGGGATTGGAAGAATTTCGATTATTCTAAGGAAGTAAACGAAATGCCAATCAAGGAAATTAGACATGTGTTACAACAGTTCAACCTTAGGCATTTAGTTATCACTGGGGGCGAGCCATTAATGCAGCAAGACGATTTGGCAGAATTGCTTACATTTCTAAAACCAGAGTTCTATGTAGAAGTGGAAACCAATGGAACTATTTTACCTAATAATGCACTTACTGCATTAGTTGATCAATGGAATGTTTCACCAAAGACAAAAAATTCTGGAAACCCACTAGAATTATGTGAAGTCAATGAATGTTATACATTTTTTTCTAAACATGAGAATTCTTATTTTAAGTATGTAATTGAGAATGTAGATGATCTTACCGAAGTTAATCAGTTGATCAAAAAATACAATCTAAAAAAAAATATGGTCCTTTTAATGACCCAAGCCTCAACAAAAAAAGAAATACTAGAACGAGAAAATAATGTGTTTTTGCTGTCTAAAGAAAATAGTTTAGGATTTTCACCTAGAATGCACGTGACTAAGTGGGGGGAGCAACGTGGAAAATAAACACGTTAAATTATAAACTAAACAATATTGTAAGTTAATTATGTCAAAAATCAAAACTGGCGATAATGTATTATTTTTTTACAATGACTCTAAAAAATGGCTACTTAAAATTAAACGAAAGGAACAATTTCATTCTCATATAGGAGTAATCAATCATGCTGACGCAATCGGAAAAGAGTTTGGTTCTAGACTTGTAACTAACAAGGACAAATATGTCTACTTGTTGAAACCAAGCATTCATGATTACGTTATGAAAATGCAACATGGTACACAGATTGTTTACCCTAAAGATTTAGGCTACATTGCTGCAAGGACAGGACTCAAGTCAGGCCAAAAAATCGTTGAAATTGGAACTGGTAGTGGATCCTTAACTACATTTGTCGCAAGTGTTGTTAGTCCACGCGGTCATATTGATACATTTGATGTTGAACCAAAGTTTATGGCGATAGCCAAAAAAAACATCGAAAAGGCAGGAATGTCAAAATATGTAACTATGCATGAGCAAGATCTTAAAACAGCAAGAAAAATGCCTTTGAGTGATGTTGATATGGTTATAATTGATCTTGGTGATCCATGGTCTGTAATCCCACAAGCAAGGAAAATGCTCAAAGGCAGCGGAGTGGTTGTTGCAATTTGTCCTACAATGAATCAACTAGAAAAACTTTCAACATCATTTGTGGCAAACGAATTTTCTGATATTGACTGTACCGAACATATAATACGTCATATTGAAGCACGTGAAGGAAAAACAAGACATTCGTATAGAGGAATTGGGCATACTACATACATTGCAATTGCACGAAAAGTCTTTTTTGATAAGAATAAAACCAAAAAAAGAGTGAAGAAAGTTGTCAAGTAAAACACTAACTGCTAGCATTATCAAAAAATACATTCCTTCACGGAAATTAAACTCTAGGAAAGGTGATAATGGTAAGGTTTTGGTTGTTGGTGGTAGTTACATGTACCATGGCGCACCAATTTTATCATCACTCGCTGCTTTACGGGCAGGTGCAGATTTAGTTTATACTGCAGTTCCAAAAGTAAACGCACAGGCAACTAGGGCAGTCTCTCCAGATCTCATTGTAATTCCTTTGGCTGATTCCAAGTTAACTCGTGGTGCAGTAAACAAACTATTGGGACAGATTCCACCTGGAATAGATTCTGCCACTATAGGTATGGGTTTAGCTGTACCGGACATAGAGGCACTGAAGCTACTTATCAAGTCATTAGTTAAACTGGATGTACGGCTATCACTTGATGCAAGCGCATTACGAAAAGAAATACTTCCAATCATAAAGGGAAAGAATGTTTTAGTGACGCCTCATGTAGGAGAATTTGAAAGAATGTTTGGAGAAAAAATACCAGATAACAAAAAAATCAAAATTTCAATTACAGAAAAACATGCTAAGAGTAACTCTATAACAATATTGCTTAAAGGAGAAGATGATATTATCACTGATGGAACGATTACTTTAATCAATTCTAAAAAAACTCCAGCAATGACTGTTGGTGGAACAGGCGACGTGCTATCAGGAATAGCTGCAAGCATGCTTTCAAGAAATAGATGTGTTATCGAGTCTGCCGCATCTGCCGCATTTCTAAATGGTCAAGCAGGAAAAATTGTTCAAAAACAATTTGGAATGCATATGCTTGCGACAGATCTAATTGACGCATTACCCTTAATATCAAAAGCATTTGACAAAATAAAATAATGGAATATAAAAAAACTATAAAATTCATCGACAATCATATGGCTGATCTTCTCAAAGATCTTCAAACTCTAATTAGCCAGCCAAGTATATCTGCAAAAAATGAAGGGATTGAGGAGTGCTCAGTTTTAGTGTCACAGATGCTAAAAAAAGCAGGAATTTCATCAGAGATACTTAGATTGAATAAAACTTCTGCACCACTAGTTTTTGGTGAAGTAAGATCAAAATCTAATCCATCAAAAACATTATTATTTTATAATCACTACGACGTGCAACCAATTGAACCAATTGAAGAATGGGATAATCCACCATTTAGTGGAAAGATAATAGGAAACAAAATTTTTGGTCGTGGTGCATCTGATGATAAGGGCGAATTGATTACACGGATAAAGGCTGTAGAATCATACTTGAAAGAATACAATGACGTGCCATGTAACATTAAATTTTGCATAGAGGGTGAAGAAGAAAACGGCAGCAAAAACATCAAAGGATATTTGAAAAAATTCAAAAGTAAATTTTCTTGTGATGGTGTGATTTGGGAGTTTGGTTATGTAGATACTAAGAATCGCCCAATAGTTGGATTGGGAATGAAAGGATTATTGTATGTTGAATTATCTGTTAAAGAATCAACCAGAGATGCACATTCGAGTTTTGCAGCAATTATCAAAAATCCCGCATGGCGATTAATTGATGCATTAAAGACATTACGAAATAGTGATGGAGAAATACTCATTAGTGGCTGGTCTGATGATATTTTGCCTTTATCAGAAAACGACTTGAAAATAATTAGAAAAGAACCATTTAACGCAAATGATTTCAAAAAAGAGTATGGGATAAAGAAATTTGTTGGGGATAAGAATGCTTTTGAAGCAAAAAAGGCGCTTGTTGCAGGACCAACATGTAATATTGCTGGAATTGAATCTGGTTATACCGGAGATGGAGCAAAGACAGTTTTACCATCTACCGCTAAAGTGAAAATTGATTTCCGTTTAGTGCCAAACATGGATCCAGAAAAACAAGTCAAGTTACTTAAACAACATCTAAAGAGAAATGGATTTGATGATATATCGATCAATGTTTTAAATGCAGAATCAGCAGCAAGAACTTCAACTAAAGAACACATTGTTGATGTTGTATGTCACAGTGCTAAACAAATTTTTGGTGATTATGTTTTGAACGTGTCTAACGCAGGAACTGGACCGATGCATGCGTTTGTAAAGGTATTAGATGCACCATGTGTGTCAATTGGTTCATCGTACATTTTTTGTAGAATGCATTCACCAAACGAATTTGCTAAAATAGATCTGTTAAACAAAACTACAAAATGCTTATGCATGTTAATTGAAAATTTTTCACGATCAAATTCTAAAAATTAACTTGAATAAATTACACAAACTGTGTGAAAACAAGTAACTTGTATGATATAACACGGAAGAAAATTGGCACGTTATATGGCTATATCTAAAGCTAAGAGAAGTGCAGCCGCTAAGAAAGCAGCAGCAACTCGTAAAAGAAATGCCGCAGCAGCAAAAGCAAAAAGAAGTGCTGCAGCAAAAAAAGCCGCAAGTAAAAGAAAGAGAAGTGCAGCAGCCAAGAAGGGTGCAGCCAAGAGAGGCGGTGCAAAGAAACGAAAAGCCCCAGCCAAGAGAGGCGGTGCAAAGAAACGAAAAGCCCCAGCCAAGAGAGGCGGAGCAAAGAAACGAAAAGCCCCAGCCAAGAAAGGCGGCAAAAAAGGCGGAGCCAAAAAGCGACGTCGCTAAACTGATCGTGGTTTAGTCAGTGAACGTGGTAGTGGTCATACGCTAAAACGTTACTCGGCCAAACATGATCTATTTTTTTAGATTACTCATAACCAAGGGTATGCAAAAATTCCTGTAATGACTTTTATTGTCTCATTTCATGTCTAATATTATGAGTATGTACATGCCAGGCGCAACCGCTGTTGGTATTACATTTGACAACGGTGTAGTTTTTGCCAGTGAAAAACGTATAGCATACGGAAATTTTCTTGTGAGTAAATCTACAAAAAAGACTTTTCCGATAACATCAAAAGTCGGCGCAACATGTGCCGGTCTTGTAGCAGATATGCAAATTCTTTCATTGCAAATTTCTGCATTAGCAAAAATTCGAAAAATGGAATTGAGACGTGATGTTCCACCAAACACAGTAGCTAAAATGATGTCTAACATGATGTATGAAAGAAGATACTTTCCATTATTGACACAAGTTATAGTTGGAGGATTTATCGATAAACCAGTAATTTATACACTTGACCCATTAGGTTCAGTACTTCCTGATGATTATGCTGCAGTTGGAACAGGTGCTGAGATGGCATTAGGTGTTTTGGATCCTCAGTTTAAAGAGAATCTAACAGAGAAAGAAGCCACAGATTTAGCAGTAAAGGCAGTTCGCTCAGCTACATTGCGTGATTCATTTAGTGGTGATGGAATAGATGTATTAGTTGTCAATAAAGATGGCATGAAAGAATTTACAGAGAATATTAAATAAAATCTAAATTGTTTTTGCAATTTCCCAGTATTTATCTGATATATAGTGCAAGTTTTTTACAATCTCACCCTTTGACATGTTTTCCAATTCAGTACTGTCAACCATAGCTTTTCCCACAGCTAAAAATTTACGTTTAGATTCTTCAATAATACAAACTATATCACCTTCTGAAAACTCGGTATATTTTTTGATCCCAGGTCGCATCACATTGGCGCCACTACACATAAATTTTATTGCACCCATATCCACCATCACGTTTGGAAATTTTTCTAATGTTTTAGTTTGATTTAGAAATGGTAAATACGTGTCATCAATTTTTAGAATGACTATATCTGGTCCAATCATTAATTGAACATGATTATCTATGAAATGAACATTTAGGTTCTTTATTTTTGGAAGTTCTATTTTCCATGCATCTGATACTAACTTCAGAATATGACTTGTTTCACTTTTAGAAATAAGATTTGTTTTCAAACTTTTGAAATCTCTTTTTTAATATCAATAATGTCTCTTATAATAGAACTTGCAGTCTCTATTCCACCAGCACCACGACCAATAACAGTCTGCGTTCCAGAGTGTTCTGATGTAAATGAGATTGCATTTAATGTTCCATCTACACATAATGGATCATTATTCTTAATCTCTATAGGACTAACCGTAAGTTTATCGTTGCACGATGCAATTAATTTAACCGAACTTGAATTTTGCCCTGCATTTTTAATGTCCTCTACACTTACATCTCTTATTCCACATCGAATTATATCTGGCATTGTAACTTTCATCCCCATAATCCAATTTGCTAGAATTACAAGTTTTGCAGCGGCATCTAAACCATCAAGATCTAGAGATTCATCTGCTTCTACATACCCTTTATTTTTTGCATCTGATAATGCATCATTAAATGACATACCATTAGCCATGTTTGTTAAAATATAGTTTGTAGTACCGTTCAAAATTCCTTGGAATGAAATAATTCTTTCTCCGCGAAGACTATTTTTTGCATAATCTAAGATTGGAGTTCCGCCACCTACAGTGCCACTGAATCTCAAAAGAACTTGATTAAACTCAGCAAGTTCCATTAATGAAGGAAATGCAAGTGCCAATGGTCCCTTATTCACTGAAATAACATGCATTTTTTGTTTCATCGCTGCTATGATATGTGACATACCTGGTTCAGCGTCTTTGTAATTACTTGCAGTAGTTTCGATTAAAATATCAGCATCAAGATTAGCAATCATCTCCTTACCAGACATCTGAGATTTTGTATTATCATAACCTCTAACCGAACCAGATTTCTTTTTACTTTCAATTAGTTTCTGCAAGTTTAAACCCGAGTTATCATATGCACTACCTTTACTATCAAACACACCAATAATTCTAGGTTTTAATCCATATCTTGAGTAAAGTTCAGACGTTCTTGACTCTAGTAATTTTGTTAGACTTTGTGCCACGACACCAAACCCACATAGTATTATTCTCATAGCATTTTCACGAGTTATGGTTATTTAATTTGATTTATCTAAATCTAAAGAAACTGAATTAATACAATATCTTAGATTTGTGGGGTTAGGCCCATCATTAAATACATGTCCAAGATGCGCACCACAGTTTTTACAGTTAACCTCAACACGTATCATTCCAAAATTTTTGTCTTCTATACATTCTATATTCTCATCGTCTATTGGTTCAAAAAAACTTGGCCACCCAGTTCCAGAATCAAATTTTGTATCTGACGAAAAAAGTTTTTTATTGCAACATGAACAATTGTATGTTCCCTTTTCTTTAGAGTCCCAATAGATTCCGGTAAATGCTCTTTCTGTTCCTTTCTTTCTACACACTTCAAATTGCTCTGTTGTCAGAATATTTTTCCATTCCATATCTGATTTTGATACTTTGTAACTCATAATTTTTCACGTTTTTCTTCTGTACGTTTTTCAGATTCAAACCTTTCTAACTCATATTGTTTCAAGTCAACATACTTCATAATTTTACTCAGTGTAGGATGTTTCTTATTAATTGATTTGTACATTAACTGTGCAATTTTCCTATAGTCAGTATGTCCTTGTGGTACAGTTCTTAGTTCTATCAAATGTGTGGCCTCTCTCAAATTTAATTTCATAAAATATGGATAATTGTACGCAAAATTTACAACATATTGTGCTTGCTCTGGTAATTTTTTTCGAATTTTTTCAAAAGTATTTCGTGTAAGATTCATACACTCAGAAAATTCTTTTTCAATTCCAAGCTGAATAATTTCATTTGGTGTATGATATCCATGATCAGTTGTAAGCAATTGTCTTTCAAGAGTTAATGCTCTATGTCTATGAAAATCTCTAAACATTCCATAGTTAGTCAACAGATCAAAAGTATAATCTGTCATTTCAAATGCTCTTGGCGGTCTATGCCTTCTGTTTTTTCTAATTTTTGCATATTCGTTTATTATCTGAATTTTTTGCTTCTTGGTGATTTTTTTAACATTGTTTTGAATTTGTTTAAACTGAATACTAGGCGATTGTTCATAAATTAATGCCGAGATTACATTGTTTAGTGCACGCGATTCCGATTCACTTTCTACTAATCTGACAAAACTTCCTTTAATTGGGCTTCCACTAGCATATTTTTTACTCAGTTTGGTTGAATTTTTCTTAATATCACCAAGATATTTTTGTAAAACTTTTCCATACTTATCATTTGAGCGTCCAACAAATGATTTGATAGTAGTTTCCAATTCATCCTTAATTTGTAATGCCAGTTGTTTCTCCTCACTTAGGTTTGAGCCAAACATGATTGATAGTAAATATTCAAACGCACGTCCATTTCCTGTAATACCAACATTAGTTAACGCTGATGCTGGCAGTAAGCTCCTTAGTGCATCAAGTGCCTTGGCTTTTGTTGCAGCATTGTAAATTCGTTGTGCAGATTTAACATTCTCACTATTTTTTAATTTGGCGAATTCTTTTTCATCACCATTATTATCTTTAAATTTATAATTTTCAATAGGATCATGTTCACGAATTAATTTTAACATTGGTTGTATGTTTTTTGTATAAACATCAAAATCAAAATTACATGCATCAAGATAAACGTCAGCATAACGTGATTTCATAACACTAGGTTCACGATAGAACTTGTAATCACCATTAATTTTTTTATCCCACGATACATACCTTGATGATTTTTCTAAATATGAAAAACCTATTCTTCGATCCTCAATTTTTTTTACAGCAATGTTTGAAAGTCCTTCAATTGCAATTTGTGCACCACCAAGTTCTGCAACTGAATCATCACCATATTCCAAAAGAACTCTATTGTAAAACTCCTCTCCGCGATTTTTATTTTTTAGAAATTCATCTAGGAAAATCCTCCTCATGCTTTTATCAGTTCTACTATATCGTGACATTAGAGCTCCTCGGTCAACTTGTTGTGGTGTAATTATTGCAAATACTGATTTATCGATATTTGAAAAATGCCTTAATAATTTTTTTCTCTCATAATCAGTGAATTCAGACAATAAATGATATTTTTTTTAATCGGTTTTATTTTTACCTGAACCAATTTGTATCAGATCGGGTGATTTTGTTGGAAGATCAGTTGATGATTGCTGTCCTTTTGTTTGCCAACGTGTTAATACTTCTTTGAAGGCTTTATCCATTTCAGGGTCTTCAGTATACATCAATGTCGTAACCCATCTACCTTTTACACCTTCTTTGTTTCCAACAGGTCCACCAATTGACTTCATCCAAAATTTACTTGGCAGAATTTTGAGCGCTTCGTTATCTGGATCATTTTTGAGTTTATCCCAATACTCTGAAAGAAATTCTAAAATTGTGGAGACTTCATCTTTGTCAATCAATATTCTAGAGGCAATAATGATTGAATTTTAAAATTGCGTTTAGGCTCGAAATCTGATTTGGTTAATTTGTTTCTACCAAAAATTCTAACCTTATTCACACTTTGCCGGTTATATGGATCTTTAAATGATTACGATATGAATGACAACGAAGTTAGTATGTTTGGAATGCCAGTAAAAGACATGTATGGCGGTTCCATGGGAAAAGTTTTAGGCACAGCGACAGATATCGACGGTTCTATCCAAACCGTAGGAATTAACTGTGGGTCTGGCGGTCTCAAACAAATTCCATACGAACAACTCGTTGTAAAATCTGAAGTAGTGATTTTCATTCCAAAGTGGAGGTTGGATTCACAACGTTTGCTCAAAGAAAAAGAGCTTACAGTCCGACGTCTTACTGCGTTGATGGAAATTGTTTCTGACAACGACACTATGAAATCTGATGCAGAGTTAATTCATGAGAAGAACAGAACGAAATTAATAACATTACAAAACACCGAAGAAGAAATTAATTCTGAATTAGAACAGCGTGTTGACGAAATCAATGCTCAAATAA
>Ga0257111_1000708_pt1 | contig 13682 bp, 9 predicted proteins | sample LP_taG_6_FD_191567 | JGI IMG/M metagenome (GOLD analysis project Ga0257111, IMG submission 191567) | Marine microbial communities from Northeast Subartic Pacific Ocean, Canada - LP_J_2015_P26_500m | ecosystem: Environmental > Aquatic > Marine > Oceanic | place: Canada: Northeast Subartic Pacific...
CAGCGCCAGGACTGCCGGGCAGGCAGATGACAAAAGTGTCGCCAATACGGCCGGCCAATAATCTTGACAGCATCGCTGTGGAAGTTTTGATCCGTCCGTAACTGTGAAGTGCCTGCTCAACGCCAGGCAACCGTTGTGTCAACAGTGGTTCAATTGTCTCAATAGTCACATCATGGGGCCCAACACCTGTTCCACCAGAGGTAACTACTAGTTCAAAGCCTTTACTTTTTAGATCCTCAATAACCATCTTCAACTTTGCGCCGTCATCGGGAATTACGTCACTGTGATCGATCTGGCAACCGTATTTGGCGAGTCCTTCTTTCAGGATATGTCCCGAAGTATCCTCACTTTTACCTTCATGAACTGATTGGGAAAGTATGAGTACTGCTGTCTTTGGTGAAAAATCAGAGCGTTGATCACTTTTACCTCCCTTTTTTTCCACAAGATGGATATTGGAAATGGTCATGGTTTTATCAACAGCTTTACACATATCATATATGGTTAATGCGGCAGTGGCAACAGCGGTCAATGCTTCCATTTCCACACCTGTAGCTTCCGTTGTTTTTACTACAGAGTGGATAGTTATCTGATCACTGCCCAGTTCAAATTCCAAGTGCACCCAAGATAAATTTAATTGGTGACATAAAGGTATAAGTTCAGCAGTTTTCTTGGCTGCTTGAATCCCGGCGATCTTAGCCGTTGTCAATACATTACCCTTGGGTAATGCGTTGTCAGTAATGGCTGCAATTGTATCAGGATGGAGACGTATCTTCCCTTCTGCCCTAGCCAGTCTGAAGGATACATTCTTGTTTGTTACATCCACCATCTTTACAGCACCTTTTTCATCCATATGACTGAATTTTTCCATGGTTACCCTCCTATTTGGGTCATTGATTCTGGGTGATTATTTGCTTCTTCCTGAGCGATCCATCCATCGATTGGTTTTTGCCACATGGCTTGTAAAAAGAGATCAGCAATATCTTTATCTGCTCCACCTGATCTGATACTATCTCGCACACTAAAGAGGTTTTTGGCATAGAGACAGTTTCGTATTTGGCCGGTAGCAGTTAAGCGAATTCGATTACAGGCCCCACAAAGATCTCTGGTATACGATGGTATGACAGCTACTTTTCCTTTGTAACCTGGCACATTGAATATGGTGAATTCTGTGGCACTGCCTGAGGCTATTTTAATCTCAGGAAACAATTTAATTAATTCAGTCTTTATATTTTCTGCCCTGAAGAATTTTCCTGTTTTCCAGATCTGCTGGGCATCAAAAGGCATTAGCTCAATAAAGCGAACGGTGAGCGGGTAATCTTTTGTTAGGTGAACAAAGTTTGATAATTCATGATCATTGAATCCCCGCAGTGCGACAACATTAACCTTGATTGATGGGATACCTACACTTTTCGCTGCTTCAAGGCCCTTGCAGGCTTGATTGATATAATCCCGGCGTGTAATTTCCGCATACTTTTCTTTCTCCAGCGTATCAATACTGACATTTACTCCAGTGAGGCCCGCATCTTTCAATGATTCGACAGCATTGGCAAGTAGTACGCCATTTGTCGTCAAATTTAATGAATCTATACCAGGAGTTTCCGCCGCTCCGCTAACCAATTCTACTAGATCTTTCCGGAGTAAAGGTTCGCCTCCTGTAAACCGTATCTTGTTTACGCCAAGTTTAGCGACTACTTTGACTATCCGAATAATTTCTTTGCGGGTCAGTAAATTATTTTGGGGTTCAAAGAATATGCCCTTTTCAGGCATACAATAAATGCAGCGTAGATTACACTTTTCATTAACCGCGATCCGCAAATAATTAAATGCGCGGCCAAATTTATCCTTAAGCTGGGGAACCTGTGTTACCAGTTGGGCAACACTGCTATGAGTATATTCCTGTTCGACTTCTTCCATTCTCATTCCAAATTATTCCAAGTTACCCAAGGAATCGGGAGCTAATACTGACGTTTCCCTCAGTACCGTACCGGCCTGTTACCTTATTCCATTTAAGTGAACGTAGGCACACAGGCTAAGAGAATTGTATGTGTAATTAAAATTTAGCAGAAATTAGCGATTGAACCTAGATTTGAAAATCAATAGGATGAACTTTACACTGGCTCATTAAAGAGACCATTGTTATGTTTATAGGTTTATAATATTGTGGCTATCTTTAATATTTATTCACTACTTTCAATAGTTCAATAGAACACCCACATAAAAATAAATGAAAACCAAAACCATTTAGTGTATTATGGCAGGAACAATTTTACAGGTTAATGTTAAATCAAAAGTTCGTGACGAACGAGGGCTTCCAAAATATGCTGTGAAGCATTCTTATGTTACTAAACAAGGCCTGGATGGCGATTACAACAAATTTCGCCAAACCAAGAAAAAAGGCAACAAGGATATGGCTATTCTCGTGTATCCCATGGAAACAATACAAGAATTGAATCAAGAAGGCTGGCCGGTTCAACCTGGCGATGTTGGGGAGAACCTAACCGTTAAGGGATATGCACATGATTCATTCAAGGTTGGACAGCAGTATATAGCAGGCCACTCAACGATTGAAATATCCTTGGAATGTGATCCTTGTACTAATCTGGGTTTACTCCCCTATGTCGGTCAAAAGCATATCAAAACATTTATGAACACGATCTTACATAGGCGCGGATGGTATGCCCGGATAACCAAGGATGGTGAAATAAAGCCAGGAGACATATTCAAACTGGTTCAATAAGCCAACCAAGAGACCAATTAAATAAATCGTTTTAATTTAATTATTTCCAACTAGCAGATTCGGCAGTACCCTCCCAATCCGGATCCGCACAACCAATCCATTCTCCTGTTAAAGTATCCAGCATTACAGCATGAATTCGTCCAAATTGGCCTGGTAATCGCCTCATTTCAACCGTATAACCTAGTTGAGAAAAATACGTACTATCATCTTCGTTCCACCTAGTTCCATCGACAACTTCTAGATTAATTCCTTCTTCCAGTGGATGTACCCGGGGGGCATACAATGCTTTTGACAAAGGCATCCCATAATCAATAATTTTACTGATTACATTGACAATAGATGATGGTATCCGGCTTCCTCCCGCTGCTCCCAGGGCTAATAAGGGTTTATCATCCTTAAAAACAATTACTGGTGAGATGTGCGATGGTACGCGGAGATTAGGCTCAACTTCCCCAAGATAGCCGCCCATTGTTTGGGCATATAGAAAACCCAATCCGGGAGTGGCTACTTTAGAACCCATAGTTGGTCCAATAGTCTGGGTTAAAGACACAATCATACCGTTTTTATCCACCACTGTTAAATGAGACGTATGTCCGTTCATATCCTTCTCGATTTCTGGAATACTATCTTTGCTACCTGTATTTGACCCATCACTTTCAGGTCCATTCATCAAAGGTGTCTCCAGGGCCCGTTTTTTAGCCCAGGATGTAGATGTGAATCTTGCTGCATCATCCAGTGTTTTTTGTTCTTTTTTATCCAAATAGGCTGCTTTGACAGCATGATATACAGCTCGTGCCCACTCTCGTTCTTCATTCAAATTGATCGGTAACTGCTCAAGAATATGCAGGGCCTCTATAGTAATCGCGCCATACGCCGGCAGCCATAAAGCCTTAATTCCATACCCACGGTAACTGCCGGAGACAATATGCGATTTCTCTGCTCGATAATTCTCCAGGGATTCCAGGGTTAAAAAGCCTCCGTTTTGACGAACGTCCCGCACCATCGCTCGAGCAATCCAGCCTCGATAAAATACGTCCGGTCCCTTTTCAGAAATGGCCTTTAATACTTTGGCTAAATCACTTTGTATAATCCGGTCTCCCGCTTTTTTTGCAGCGCTATCCTTAGTTAAATAATACTGCCATGTCCCAGAAAATTCCTTTAACACCTCATTGACGGACTCCTGTCGAAATGCTTCCCCTGGAAGTAGCGTAAATCCATTATTAGCATAGCTAATGGCCGGGATCATTACCTGTGCAAGCGGCAACGATCCAAATTCAGACAACCCGTCCGTCAACCCCTTGACCACACCAGGAACTGCAATAGTTTCGTACCCGTATTCAACTGCTAGTGTATCCTTAAATTTATAGAATGGTGGTGCTTGGGTCGTCGCATCAATTCCGTGTACACCCCCAGTAGGAGTATATATCAGAATCTGGGCTCTGCCCCCAATACCACTCATACTTGGTTCAACAACTGATAGGGTAAATGCGGCCGCAACCGCAGCATCCATAGCATTGCCTCCCGCTGCCAGCATTTCAACACCGGCTGTGGTTGCTAAAGGATGGGCTGTAGTTACTATACCATTCCTAGAACGAACAACTTTTTGCTGCAGTGGTTGATAAATATCACCAGTTTGATGGGCTAGCTTTGTACAGCCAGTAATAAGCAGGATTGTAAAAATAAGTAATTTTTTCATTTATCTAATTTCTATTCAACAATAATAGTTCATTGACTCATCAAGGCTGAATACTTCGTCCAAGATGATGTCCGTAATATGCGCCTACCGCCGTTGCGAAAGCACTGGCATAACTAGACCAATCTTCTTCCGTATCCCGGATTCCCGGTTGGGGTAATTCGACCTGAACCGCACTGATAATACCGCCATCCCTTGATCCGTGACGAGCAGTAATGTAACCGCCACTAAAATACCGTGAGCCAGCGGGACCAAGGTCATTGACACTAGGTACGCATGCATACCCCAGACTATCCAAAATTGTACCGAAACTAGTTTCTCCGCGAAGAATATTAATAAACGTGTAAGTGGACGAATCCGCCAACACTCTGATACTTGACTTATTCTTGAAGGCATTTGTAATCAATTCTTCATCAGGCAAATCCAATTCATCACCTTTAATCAAATACCCCAACCAAGTTCGAAGATCGTAGAATCCATCAGGGTTTTCGCCATGGCCATGAATATCAAATAGTATCCCGCTGCCATGATTCATCGTTACCAGTTCTTTGGCAATATCCAAATAATGATGATATTCTGCCCAGGCGCGCTCTGCATAGAGGTTTCCTCCTGCCGCCTCTTCAATTTCTCGGTTTGCATCCAACTTCAGGCGTTCCAATAAACAGAGGATTACATGGGGTTTCCCGCCAAAACGGGCCATTAATGTATCCATGATCACTTTTGTCAACTGGTAGGTATTAATATCGGTGACCATTGTACCTTCGGTCCGGTCCGGTATTTCAGTTGGTTCTTTCCAACCTCCATGGCCAGCAGATAAAATTATGGGCAGGGACCCTGAATGATATTCGATGTACTTTTCACGGCCAAAATAAATTGAATCCTCAAAATAGGGACCATCGTGCCCAAGTTCCGGAAAGGTATCCTGAGGTACAGTTTGTATGTAACCAGTTTGTTCAGGTTCCGGATCCTCACAACCTATGAAAAGGGAAAAAACCAACGTAACCGAAGTCAGAAACGGAATTTTTAGTAATGCTTTGACTTTCTTCATTTGTTTACAAGGATGTATATGAAAATATATGTGGATTCTAAAATTTAATAGCTAAAAATAAAAAGCCCCCGTAATGGGGGCTTTTTATTTTCTTTTCACTTTCTATAAAGTGGCCGAATTATTGTTTGTTGTCTCAGCTACCGCCATTGACCTTTGTTTTTGCGTATAATCCCGGATCTTCAGTCATATTGCTATTGGAAGTTAATTCATCTTGTGCATACGGTATCCGTTCTACATGCGCTGATGCCGCGGTCGTATTTAGAGGGAACGGCACAATCAAATCTGTTTCACTATCACCGCGGAGGCGTCTATGATCATTAAAGGGCATGTAAGTGCCAAATCCAGATACATACCTTTCTTCAATAATTTCACGGAGCAGTGCCGTTTCAGTAGATACACCATCGGAATTTTCCATACCTCCGGATGCAAAGTCAGCACTGACGTATGCATCATATAAAATACCTGCCGAATCATTGAACGCAGCATTCAAACGGCCACCACCAGCCAACCAGGCACGATAATCGTTCAAATGAACTAATCCATCTCCACCAGTCCGAGCGGCTGCTTCCGCCTTGATCAGCTGGTTTTCAGAATAAGTCACCATCGGCATCGGTTCAAACCGTTCAATAACGCCCAAATTACCTTCGCCTGAGGTCTCATCAATCTTATAGTAATTGTGACGCGCAGTTTCGTTGGTCTTGGCATTCCCTCTATAGGCGCTGGTGGTATCATTCAGAAGCTCTAACAAATAACTGCCATTATTGCCAAGATCACCCGTTCTCGATCCTGATAAAATTGCATTGAAGAGATTCTTATCACCTTCTGATGTAGCAGCATCACCGCGGGGAATAAAGTTCATATCGCCTGCAGAAGACGAAATACCCATATTTGCAGCGGCTAATGCAGCGGAATAATTACTTTGAATTAATGCATAACGGGCCTTAAGCGTATATGCAGCAGCAATCCACTTGTCTTTATCACCATCATAGTAGATATCGTAACTTTCAGGACGACTCGAAGCGCTTCCAAGATCTGAAATAGCACGATCCAAAAGTAATGTTAAGTCGGCTAAAACTTCTAACTGGGAATCAAACACCGGATCATCCACAGCATCATTTAACGCTTCTGTGTAGGGAACATCTCCCATTAAGATGGCCAAAGTACCAACAGCGTGGGCCTCAACGACCTTCGCTATCCCCACTAGAAGATTATCATCCGGCACAGCTTCAACAATGTGCCGTACATTAGTTAGTACGCCAGTATAACACCCGTTCCATTCATCATTGGATTCAACCGTTGAAAGTGAATATCCATAAATGTTTGAATAAAGAGATGTATAGCCAATCAACTGTCCGGAAAACATACCGGAAATCCTGTTGAGATGACTGTTTTGGACCATAATATTCGCGAGCTGTGCACCATTTAAAAACAAGTTCGCATCTACATCCTGTAACGTTATCTCATTCGGATTATCATTTAAATCAGTCGGAATTTCACAGGAAGCCAGCATCAGCATCGAAGCAATCAAAATAAGGCTAAAAGTATTTTTCATTGTTTTTAATCCTTTCATTGAATTTTTCATTATCTAACCCTCCCTTAGAAATTTACCGAAACCGTGAACAGGTAGGACTTCGTACTTGGATTCGTAAAGTAATCCAAACCAAACCCATTAGCCACACCGGGCTGGTTTGTAGCGGGATCAATACCCACCAGTTCTTTATACTTTGCCCACAGGTTCCGACCGGTCGCCCGGAACGTTATGGAACTCAGTTTGGTCATATCCCTAAATGCAGGTGAAGTAAACGTATAAGAAAGTGAAAGTTCTCTGATACGAGAGAAGGTAGCATCCTTTACGGCAAAGTTATAAGCCTGGTTATCACCAAACCCACCACCTATACCGTGACGGTACCACGCTTCATCAAGCAATACGTCACCCCCACCAAAATTATGGATATTACCACGGACTACCGTACCACTTTCTATGATATCACCATCAAAATTTACATAATCCTTATCAAGCGTTACCCGGTTCGCAGTTTCCTCAGTGGTACCAAAACGGCGTAACACCCACTGTGTTCTTGGCGAGTAATCACCACCCTGAGAATGTTCAAATAGTACATTCATATTAAAACCTTTAAAGCGGGCATTTAGGCCTAGAGAACCACGCCAGTCAGGGTTGGGATCACCAAGCACCATTTTCAGAGACGTAATTTGAGGAAAACCATTTTCATTAAGGATTAGTGTTCCGTCTACTGTGCCATCTTCAGTTTGCGACCCTGTCCCATGAAGTGTGCCCACAGGATGTCCTACAATCGCGACCGAATTGACGGAACCACTGCCTAGATAAATGACCTCAGTTCCAGCCAGATCTGTAACCTCATTTTTATTTTGGGCCCAGTTAAAATACAGGTCAAAAGCTTTGTCGGCATCACTCATCAACAAATATGAACCATCCAGTTCGAGGCCTTTATTTTCCATTTCGGCTGCATTCATATACTGTGTATCATACCCAGTCGATGGTGATTTCGAAACGTTGATCAGCATATCTGTAACCAGATTCGAATAGCTTGTGAAACCCAGAGCTAATCGGTCATCAAATAAACGCAGGTCCATGCCAAATTCTGTTTCTGTTTTCAATTCCGGTTTCAGTTCAGGGTTTCCTTTATCATCATCCACACGGTAACCGCCGCCAAACAACGATACATCAAGAGGATCACTGTATGAAGCGTAGCTGAAACCAGACTCAGCCAGGGTTTCGAAGCGATGGGCCGAAGGCCTCACCCCCACTTGACCCCAGGCGACACGGAGCTTCCCAAAGCTGAGCGGTGTTCCTCCTAGCATATCCGTAAACTGGTATGCCAAATCTAAAGCTGGATAAAAATACGGGTCACTGATTGTGGAATGGCTCTCGCTTACACCCGAAACGTTTACAAACAAATTATCCATTGCGCTTAACGATAAAAGCCCATAAGTCCGGCCAGAGCGAACAAACAGTTTACCATTTTCAACTGTTGAAGCTTCTGCAGCCGTATTCACATTTACTGTTTGTTTATCTGTGTTTACCAAAAAGCTGGATATATTGAAACTGGTTCTATTATAGGCGCGGTCCCACCAGTTATAACCAGCCGTTACATTTAGGGAAATAGAACCTAGGTCCACATTTCTCCGGACAATGAAATCATAGTTAGCCTCGCGATTTGTCAGTGCATCCTCTGCAAATACACCCGAGCTCCTACTGCCGGAAGAATAAATAGGGAAAAACCAGGATCGATCGTCACCCCAGGCATCAATCCCTGCTCTAATGACAACACTTGTATTCTGGTCTGGTGTTATGGTCATTTCATTGGTCATCATAAACCGATCAACCTTTGTTCCGGCCAGCTGTTCCTTGGTTGTCCATAGAGGATTATTATAAGTCGGATGTGTCCTCTCAGCTAGGTGACGACGGTAGCCACGATGGCGTCCAGTATATTCTACCCCATCTCCATCTACATAGGTACCCTTATAATGTGTAATATCAAAATCCGGCGCGTTTCTTAGCAAGCCAAGCATTACACCGGTCACATTTGAACTTTGCTGGATACGGTTTGAATTAGTGTAGGTGTAGGAAGCTTTTGATTCCATGGAAATCATATCGGATAATCTAAATTTGGTATTCAGCCTGAAATTATCCCGATCATATAATGAACCACGTATAATCCCATCTTGACGGAGACGACTGTAACTAAATAAAAATGTTTTTGAAGCATCACCACCAGTGACCTGAAAATCATCCTGTGTATACTTACCAGTCTGAAATACTTGGTCCCAGTTTGAATTAACAAAAGTTTCTTTGGAATTTTTGGTGGTTACTTTATACTGGGTGAATGTCCCATCTTCAGAAATAAAATGCGCACCGGTAGAAACCTCATCTGCACTGCCAGAACGATCAGGGATATAATCACCCCAGGACTCAGCATATCCAGCGCTCCACGATCCATTTCGGCCCTGCCCCCAGACTGTCTGCATGGGAATACGTTCATGAATTTCATCAAATGACATGGTCCTTTTATAATTCATTTTAATTTTTCCAGCATCACCATCCTTGGTTGTAATCATGACTACACCATTGGCGGCTCTTGAACCCCATAAAGCGGCTGCAGAAGCACCTTTGAGGACTTCGACAGATTCAATATCATTCGAATTCAAGTCATTTAACCGGGATTGCTGAACAGTGCCAGCATCGCGACCGCCAGAAATATTATTACCGCCACCATAAACCGTAGAATTGTTAATCGGCATCCCATCAACAACGATCAGGGGCTGGCTGGCGCCGGAAATGGTGCTAGCACCCCGTATCTTGATCGAGGTGGATGCGCCCGGGTCTCCGGCCACTGCATTGACAATTACATTGGATGCTTTTGCTGCCAGCGCATTACCCATTAACGATTCACCTGAACGAGTCATATCGGCCGCTGCCACAGAAACGCTAGACGATCCTTGTTCATCGCGATTCCCTGTAAAGCCCAAGGCTGTTACGACAACAGCCTTCAAACCAATAGCATCAACAGCTAAAGAAAAATTTTGGTTAACTGATCCGCCCACCGGTACATCCACTGATGCGGTAGCACTCTTATAGCCAATATAACTCGCCGACACTACAACAGTATTACCATCAACCGTTCCTGAAGGAATATTGATCGAATAATCACCATCCACACCAGTCGCTGCGCCAAAGGACGCCCCATCGACAGTTACATTTGCACCAACTAATGGATTCCCAGATTTATCTGAGACAGTACCCTCAATTGCAGATTGCGCGAAAACAAAACTGGTGAAAACCAACATAGTGATAAAAAAACAGTTCCTCATTTTCATTTGACTACTCCCTAGTTAGTAAAGTGTATTTATCATATTACTGATAAAGTAAAACCAAATTCTTAAGATGCAAATATAATAAAATTAAATAATTTTACATAATGTAATATTTTTTTCCATATCATCATTTTACTTCCTTTATATATTTGTAAAGAGTTGGTCGTGTAATTGCCAACATTTCGCTGAGAATACTGATGGCACCTTTTTTGTTAATATGACCATCTTTTTTCATATAGGTAACTACATTTAATTTATCTTTTCTGTTCAAAACCTTTCCCTGCAAATCATGAGATGCAATATATTTATTTAAGGCTTGTTGGATTTCATCTTTAACGGTCCACCTGAAAAACTCTTCTTGTTTTGGCAAATTATCCAGAGTGAAAGTTTTGGTAAATATTTCAAAAAATTCTTTGACATTTACAAATGAAGAGAGATCAAAATTAAGGCCCATGGAACCTATAATTTTATCATCCCTGTTTCTGATGGTTAAGGATGAGGACTTCAAATCCGCTCCAGATGGACTTTGATTATTATAATTCACGATTTTATCGGGAAGTTTATCTTTCAGTTTTTTATAACCTATATCAGATGTCCCGTCTCCGATTTTACGTCCAGTAATGTGATTGTTGAAAATAGCAATAATAGAATGTTCTGGGGTCTGTAGGTCATGAATAATTACCTCCAGGTACGGAGCAAACATTTCAGCAATAATTTCCCCTGATTTAATATAATGCTCGAGAATTTCACGGTTTTTTGAGTGGTTTATCTTGTTTACCACTGTTACCGTTTACCGCTTAAATTTTGAAGGGGAAAAACTAAAATCAGTGCACTAATAATCATTCTATCGTTCATAGAAAATTTGATTAAATAATTGGTGTCCTACCGTCCATTCCGTCCATATTTGATACTATGAATTTCAGTGTAAATGAAGTGGTAGTTATAACAACCATGGCATTTTCACCGATTTGTATATCTATATGGGTAGCCAGCGGATGGACAGTAGAACTTATCCCATTGCGGGAATAACCAATTTATTACTATTTCTATTTTACCTTTAGCTGTGCCTGCTGCATAAAATGACCCAGCATTCAAAAGTTTTAATACTCTCCTCACGGCAGCTCCTGGTCAATTCGGTCAATTAACTTCCCATCGCCAAACCGAACCAGATCAGTCGCAGGTAACTTATATTTATTTTCCGATTTCTTGATTTCTTTTAAAGCCAAATTTTTCGTCATTTTCAAAGTCAACAGGTTTATCCCTAGAAACTGAGACTGCTTGAAATTTTTCATTAAGGAAAGATGTAAATCCATAACATCCCCGATAGAAGCCATCTGATTATTTGACACATCTATTGTTCGCCCTGGTTCATCGGTCATAATCATATAGTCGGGCATGGCACCGTGCATGAGCCCCAACGTAACCCCCGCGTAGTACATATTGGTCAGGGACCCCTGTCCTTCCACAACCACTAAATCCGCCTGGTTGCCAATTTCATCAATTGCGTATTCTATTTCACCAGCCATAAAATCGCCAACCACAGCATCAACTGGTACACCGTATCCTCCCAGCATTATTCCGGTCTGTCCCGTTCCAACAAACCGTACATCTCTTCCTCGTTTTTTAAGACGTTCCGTTATTTCCCAGCCGGTGGTCATTTTACCCGTATCACAATCTGTCCCAACTATGAGCAATACTTTCACCTTGCGATTTTTCCAGGAGCCTTTCGGGAAATGGGGAGGATCTGGTGGACGACGAAAATCCTTGATAGTAATGGCCTTCTCTCGCGCCAGGGGAGCAAGTTCTGGATCGTCATTCAAAAACTGGTGCATTCCGCTGTAAATATCACAACCGTACCGTATTGCGGCAATGATTTCTCTTCGATAATCCTTATTTATATAACCGCCCTGGGGTGCGCTGCCAATCATCAGTGCATTGGGTGAATAATCCTCTGCTTCTTTAAAATTTGACACAACAGGAATTTCACCTCCAAATCCCAATACATCCTGCGCTGTCCGACCGGCTTTATCTTGGTCAATCACACAACAAACATCATGGGGGCAATAACGGATTAACATATTGCCCGTTTTATTTAATATATAATCGAAAGCACCGGGGCATAGAATAGCAAACTCAGGCATATTATTTTTTGTTTTATAATGGTTAACGTAGTGTAATAGTGTATATAAATTAACACATTGTTAAATAATTAATATAATTATTTTTCAAATAACCGTTGGATGTATATAAAAATATGGGTGCATACCGTTCTGTTGGTATTCCTCATTACTATATAGATCAGCTTATTAAATAGCGCTTTTTAGAGCAGTACTTTGCAGCGTTTTTTTCAATTGTGATGCAGTTTTCGCCAGACCGAGCCTATCAATACCAGTATCAATACCCGCTTCATCCATTATTTTTACAATATCTTCTGTTGCAAAATTACCCCTCGTGTTAACCATAAATGGACTGCCACCTAAACCTCCTAGTGAACTGTCAAATTCTCGAACCCCCATTTGCAAAGCTGCCTGGATATTTGCCAGTCCCCCCTGTCTGGTCTCATGGAAATGAAGGACCAGTGGCTTCCCACCAATCTGAGGGATGATTATATCCAAATAATCTTTGACCATTTTTGGTGTCGCTAATCCTGCCGTGTCTGCCAGGCAGATCTTATCGGGATCCAAGGCCATTAATTTGTCTATGGAAGAAAGGAAGGTATCCGGACCGAGCGCTGCTTCGTTGGCAACACCCCAGGCACATTGCAGACCAACCCTGATACTGATGCCATGCCGGCGTGCCAAACTGACCAGGCGAGTCATTTCTTCATAGGCGCGGTCGGATTTCATTCCCGTGTTCTTGAAACCATAGCTCTCATGCAGGGACATGGATGTCTCCACTTTTTTTACGCCACAGTCAATGGCCCTGCACATCCCCTGCTCATTAAGGATGAATGCACTGTAAACAACATTGTCCAATTGCGGAGCAGAATGGAATAATACTTCGGCATCCGCCATTTGCGGTAGAATTTCTGGATGAACGAAAGAACCCAACTGAATGTGCCGCATACCGGCTTGTAGTAAACCATCGAGTATCGTCAGCTTTAATTCGGTATTATATACCCTCCGCAAGTTTTGAAAACCTTCTCTCAGGCCTACTTCATTCAGAGTAATATTTTTAGGCATCATGTACTTAAGTTTATTCAAAACAAAATTGTAATTACAATTATATTTTTTTGTTTTGTAATTATTCATTAGGTCAAACTATAAAAAAATACTCACTATCAAATGTAGAAATCCCGGATATATACTGGAATTTTTAATGGGGGGGGGGGAGAATGCCTGGGAATCGAA
>Ga0257111_1000710_pt1 | contig 13674 bp, 13 predicted proteins | sample LP_taG_6_FD_191567 | JGI IMG/M metagenome (GOLD analysis project Ga0257111, IMG submission 191567) | Marine microbial communities from Northeast Subartic Pacific Ocean, Canada - LP_J_2015_P26_500m | ecosystem: Environmental > Aquatic > Marine > Oceanic | place: Canada: Northeast Subartic Pacific...
CAATATTGGAAAAATATTGGAGAAACAAAAAAAACAGAAATTGCAACAGTGGAAAATGGATACCATGGAGATACATTTGGAGCCATGTCTGTAGGATATGTTCCAGAATTTTTTGGAAAATTTAAAAAACAACTATTTCCGACAATTCAATTTCCAGTTCCTAACAAGTATAGAATTCCAAAAGGATTTACTTTTTTAGATTATCAAAATTATTGTTTAGAAAAAATTGAAAAGAGATTTTCTAAAAATAATAACATTGCAGCTTTCATAATGGAAAGTGGTGCACAAATGGCAGGAGGGGTCATAATTTATCCAAAAGACTTTCAAAAGAGGATCAGTAAATTGTGTAAAAAATATGACATTCTATTTGTGTTAGATGAAATTGCAACTGGTTTTGGAAGATTAGGATCAATGACTCAATACCAAGAACAAAAAAGTATTCCAGACATAGTAGCATATGGAAAAATGTTAACAGGAGGATATCTGACAATGGCAGCAACACTTGCAAATAAAAAAATTTATGATTCATTTTCAGGAGAATTTTATGATTGGAAACATCTTTTTCATGGTCATACATATACAGGAAATCCAATTGCAGCAGCCGTTGCCAATGAAAATATTCACATGTATGAAAAATATAATTTAATTAAAAAAATTAAAAAAACATCTAAAGTATTTGAAAAATTCTATAAAGAAATTAAAGAAATAGACGTTGTAGGAGATATTAGACACAAAGGTATGCTTATGGGAATTGAACTAGTATCAAATAAGAAAAAGAAAATACCAATTCATACAAAAAAATCAATCAATAAAATATTTTTTGAAGAAGGAAAAAAACAGGGCATATATCTTCGAACTCTAGGAAATATTGTAATGTTAGTTCCACCATTATCAATCCAAGAAAATGAACTAGAAATGCTTCTATCAAGAACCGTCAAGACAATTCAGGCAGCAAAATCAAAGATAATTTGACTGTTAACCACTAAAAATACAACGGTTAACAATTACCATATTTTTATAAATGGAATAGAAAATATTTGAACATGAGTACTTTGGAATTCATTAAAGAATGTCAGGAAAAGGTATTTTCAGGAGAAAGAATTTCTGCAGATGATGCAAAAAACCTATTCAACATCCCAGACAAGAATCTTAAAGAATTAGCAAAATGTGCTAATGAGATAACTAGAGATTATAATGGAAATAAAGTAGATGTGGAACAATTAAACAATATTAAAAAAAATGCATGTAGTGAGGATTGTACATTTTGTGGACAATCAGCATTTTTTGATACAGGTATTGAAACATATCAACTACCTACACCTGATGAAGTTGTAACAAAAGCTAAAAAAGCAAAAGAAGAAGGGGCAGAATCATATTGTCTAGTTGCAGCATGGAAGGAACCATCACCAAAAGATTTTACAGATGTTTGTAAAATTATTACAGAAATAAATCAAAAAGTTGGAATTAATGTGGAATGTAGTCTGGGTTTTCTTACAAAAGAACAAGCAACAAAACTAAAAGAACTCAAAGTAAAAAGATACAATCATAATTTAGAAACAGCAAAATCAAAATTTCCAGAAATTTGTACAACTCACACATATCAAGATAGATTAGATACACTTGAAATTGCTAGAGAAGCAGGATTGGAATTATGTACCGGGGGGATTATTGGGTTAGGAGAAACAAGAGAACAAAGAATAGAAATGACATTAGAATTAGCAAGAATATATCCTGAAGAAGTTACAATAAACATACTAGTTCCAGTTCCAGGAACTCCACTAGAATTACAAGTCAATTTACCTAATTCAGAAATTACTAGAATATTTTCAGTGATACGTTTTCTATTACCAGAATCAGTGATTAAAATTTCAGGCGGTAGAGAAACGAACTTGGAGGATTCAGGAGAAGAACTACTACAAAGCGGAGCAAATGGAATTATTACTCAAGGGTATCTAACAATGGATGGAAATGATGCTCAAAAAGACCGCAAAATGATTGAAAAAATTGGTCTTGAAGCATAAACTCAATTTCATTGATGCAGAGTTAGTAAAAATTAAAGAAAATAATTTACACAGAAAATTACAATATGGTAAATCCCAGGGAGCTCACATTACAATTAAAAATAAAAAACTGATTAATTTATGCTCAAATGACTACCTAGGAATTCCAATTACAAAAATTCAAACAAATCAACTTCAATCAAGTTCTAGATTAGTTTCAGGAAATGATGAATCCTATAAAAAATTGGAAAAAATTCTTGCAAAACACAAATCACAACAAAATAGTCTGATTTATCCAACAGGCTACATGGCAAATTTAGGATCAATATCAGCAATAGCAAAAAAAGGGGATTTGATACTAAGTGATGAATTAAATCATGCTAGCATTATAGAATCATGTAAGTTATCTGGAGCAAAAATATCAATTTACAAACATAATGACATGAAAGATTTATTTCAAAAAATAAAAAAACAAGGAAAAAATAAGTTCATAATTACTGAAGGCATATTTAGTATGGATGGAGATTTTTCATCATTAAAAGAAATTACAGAAATTTCACAAAAAACAAATGCAATAACTATTGTCGATGATGCACATGGGGATTTTGTAGTAGGTAAAGAAGGTAAAGGAACACCTGAATATTTCAAAGTAGCAAAAAAAATTGATTTGTATATTAGTAGTTTAAGCAAAGGTTTAGGATCATTTGGAGGATATGTTGCATCACAAAACAATGTAATTGATGCATGTATAAACAAATCAAAAGCATTTATCTACACTTCAGCGTTACCCTCATTTTTAGTGGAACATTCAATTAAAAGAATACAATCAAACAGAGAAATTCAGAAAAAGAAATTGGAAAACAATATAGAAAAAATATCAAATGGATTAAAATTAATAGGATATGAAATTAATTCTAAAACACAAATTATACCAATAATTGTAGGTGATGAAAAAACAGCAATGGAATTTGGGAAATTTTTATTCAAAAATGGAGTGTTTGTGCAACCGATTAGGTATCCCACAGTACCAAAGAATCAAGCTAGATTAAGAATATCTGTAACTGCATGGCTAACAAATGCAGATATTGAAAAATCCTTAAAAATATTTGAAAAAGGCTACAAGAAATTCTTTTAATTATCGTGAGGCATCCATGCCACCAAAGTCCAAATTTAATGGATTTGCAGGTGAACCAACAATTACGGCTATTGTTACTACGATTCCTAAAGCAATGCCTACAAGAATAAATCGGGGATTCATATCTGAAGTATCAAATACCTAGATAAAAACGGATTGTATTAGAATTAGCCAAAATTTGTAAGAAGGCTTTAAAATAAAAATAATGAATTTATCATATGACTGAACCTACAATACTAATAGCATTTTCAGCAGGATTAGGATCTTTTATTGCCCCATGTATTTTACCAATGATACCTGCTTTTTTGGCATATATTTCTGGAACAACATTAACTGAAATTAAAAATGAGCAAAAATCAAATTTTCAAATAAAAAAAATTAACATTGTAATAAATACAATATTTTTTGTTTTAGGATTTTCTATTGTGTTTTCAACTTTAGGAGTTTTAATTAACAGTGTATTGTCAGAGAACATTAATCAATTTACAGACAGTCTGAATGCAGTTGCAGGAATTATCATAATTATATTTGGAGTATTCTTGATATTGTCTGGAAAAATTAATTCTTTAAACAAAGAAAAAAAATTCCATATTAAAAATTTTAAATCAAGTTATCCAATGTCATTTGTATTTGGTTTAGCATTTGCAATAGGATGGACACCATGTGTTGGACCAATATTAGGAACAATACTCACACTAGCTGCAACTACACCATCAATTTCATTTAGTTTACTATTAGCATATTCCGTAGGTTTAGGCATTCCATTTATTTTGATGGGAGTATTTTTTTCTAAATCAACAAAAATTATTTCTTCCATGACAAAACATCTAAAATATTATAATATAGTCTTAGGAGGATTCATCATCCTATTGGGAATTTTAATATTCACAAATCAACTTGCATATATTGCAAATTTTCCACTACTTAACGAGATTGTGATGTTGGGATGAATGCAGAAATTAAAACAGGTATAATTTTTGGTGGAATTATTATTGCAGGAATAATATTTTTAACCATTTTATTCATAGGATTAGATGAATCTGCATCAATAAATCAAGATTCAGGAATTAGAAAGGCCCCAAATTTAGTAGGTATAGCACATTATCTGAACATATCATCTGAGGAATTAACAAAAAAAATGGATAACAAAGTAATCCTATACGATATCTGGACATATAGTTGCATTAATTGTATCAGAACATTACCATTCATTACATCATGGGATGAAAAATATTCAGACCAGGGATTATTAATTATAGGAATACATTCACCAGAATTTGAATTTGAAAAAGATCCACAAAATGTGAAAATTGCAATTGAAAAATATGGAATTACTTATCCAGTAGTAATGGATAACAATATGGAAACATGGAAAGCATTTGAAAATAATTACTGGCCAAGAAAATATATCGCAGATCATGAAGGAAATTTAAGATACGATCATATCGGTGAAGGCTCTTATCAAGAAACAGAAAAAGTCATTCAACAATTACTTGATGAAAGATCAATAGCAATGGGTATTGAAAATATATCTGAAAATAAATTAGTAGTAATTGAGGAATTTGAACATACATTATTTAGAACTCCAGAACTATATTTTGGCTATAAATTTGCACAAAATAGAAATCAATTAGGAAGTGACGAAGGATTTCAACCAGAAAGAATTGTAAAATATAGTGAACCAAATAGTATTGAATTAAATAAATTTTATCCAATTGGAAATTGGAAAAATCATGAAGACAGTATGCAATTAACAGAAGCAATAGGATCGATTAAAGTATCATTTGATGCTAAAGAAGTAAACATTGTTACTGAAAATAATGCACAATTAGAAATATTTCTCGACGGAGTAGCATTAACTAAAAAATATGCAGGTTCTGACATCAGTTTTGGAAACAAAATGGATGTTTCAAATGCAGGGATGTACAACATCATAAACAGTGAAACAAGCATATCCCATACAATGGAGATAAGGATTGAAGGTAAAGGATTTCAAGCATTCACTTTTACTTTTGGATAATGTGTAACTGTGGATAGTGTAACTGAAGGTACACTAGCAAGAGGTACAAGTTTGTTTAAAAGAAAAAAATCAATCAAATTCAGTGAAATTAAGATGTTGAATAATTCTTGGAATAAAACAGAAGGGGAAAGTATAACCCAAAAAGTGATGGGTAGAGTAAAGCCAGATGAACCATTAAAAAATAGAATTAATTTTGCACAAAAAAAATTAGAAGTACAAATTTCAAAATTATCAGGTATTAATGAAAAATTACAAGCTAAACATGACAAAATATTTGAAAGAGTAGTAAATGCACAAAGAAATAACAAACCAGCTTATGCAAAAGCATATGCCGGAGAATTGACTCAAGTTAGAAAAATGAAAAATATGGTTAGTGGAGCAAAATTATCTATGGAGCAAGTAAAATTAAGATTAGACACAGTTTCAGAACTTGGAGATGTTGTAGTAACATTAAGTCCATGTATGTCAATAATTAAAGGACTAAGTCCATCTCTAAGTGGAATTATGCCAGAAGCAAATGCTTCAATGCAAGACTTATCACAAATACTAGGAGACGTAATGGCAGGATCATCTGTTGGAATGGAAGATAACTTTAGTGTAGGTACTGAAACAAATTCAGATACTCTTGCAATTTTAGAAGAAGCACATAATGTAATTGCAGGACAAACAAAATCATCAATTCCAGAAGTTCCAACATCATTAAAACAAAAAGTAGCAGAAAGAAGATCAGATATTTTGATTTAGAAAAATAATTACTTCAATTTAGATTTTTGTTTACTTTTTTCAATTAAGATTTTTTTAATACGAGAGATTGTAGGGTAACTATATCCTCTCCTACGATAATTAGAGATCATCATTTTCCAATTTTTTAATCTCCACTGAGCTTGTTCAGTTGTAACTGAATGTACTTCTTTTTGGACTATACTTTTACGCCCTACCTTTAGAGTCCCAGCATCTTTTGCGCTCCACCTACTTTTTGCAAATTTAAGCCCTGAAATAATTTCACTTACAGGCATCTCTTTAAAATAATTTTTTATTTTTTTTAATTCAAGATCTGTAGGTTTACTAGAAATTGAAAGTTCGATGGAAGGCGTTACCATGAAATTGTTAAAACAATATACTTTAAGAGAATCATGCTAAATCAGAATTAACTAAATCAGAGAATAAGTGAAAAGATTTGATTAAAAATAGGCATAAGAAGTTAGTTCTACGGTTAGCAATTATGATGAAATTAAAACAATAGTAAAATACGTAATATCAAATACAAGATTAGATCAAATTTGACATTTGAAGCCATTTTATTCATAGCAGTTCTAGTAATTGCATCAAAACTTGGAGGGGAACTGCTTCACAGAATTGGACAACCTACAATTCTAGGAAATGTACTTGCAGGGATTATTGTTGGACCCGCATTTTTAGCGATAGTGCATCCAATAGAAGCGATTGAATTATTTGTTTCAATTGGGGTATTTTTCTTATTTTTCCTCATAGGTCTTGAAGAAATTGATATTGCAGGATTATTCAAAGTCATGAGAGGTAAAATTTTTGCAGGATCTATTGCTGCATTTATGATTCCATTTTTGATTGCAGGTTTTTTTGGATTAGCGATAGATTTGAATTTTATACAATCATTTGCAATTGCAAGTGTAATTGCAGCATCAAGTTTAGGAGTTACAGCTAAAGTACTAAGTGATCTCGGTAAACTGAAATCTAGAATTGGTCTAGAAATTTTTACAGTAACTGCAATTGTAGAATTTATTGCAATAATTGTTGTGAGTGTTTTTATTCAATTAGATGCAAATTCTGGAACTCCAGAAATTGGAGAAATGGTATGGTTATTTGCAAAAATGTTAATCTTTTTTGCAGTAGCAGGACTTCTTTCAGTTTTTGGATTACCACATTTTTTCAGATTAATAAAAAATCATTTAAGAGTAAAAGAAGCATATTTTGCAATAGTAATCGGAGTTATTCTTCTTGTAGCATACTTTGCAGAAGTTAGTGGTGTTCATGGAGCTATAGGGGCACTACTGTTAGGAATTGCAGTATCTAGGATGAATAAAGAAGAGTATAATGAAATATCAAAAAATATCAGTGTGATTGGATATGGAATTTTTATTCCAATATTTTTTGCAGGTATTGGAATTCACTTTAGTTTTGCATTTTTAGAATTAGAATGGTGGATAATTGCAACATTTTTAGTAATTATGACGGGTGTAAAATTTTTGAGTTCATACATTGCAGTAAGAATAGCAAATATGCGACCAGCAACAACTGTAGCATATGGTGTAATGTCAAAAGGAGCAGTTGATTTGGCATTGATGTTATCCCTACTTCAAGCACAAATTATGGACAGTAGGTTATTTTCATTATTAGTTCTTGGAACTCTCATAACCATGATAATATCAAGTGTAGAACTTCAACGTAAATTAAAAAAAATAATTCATTTCAAAGTAGGTACATCAGAATTAGGGTTCATGCCAATTTATTTTAGAAGAGTTGTTTCAGATACACAGGCAATATCAGTAATGAATAAAGAATATCCAAAAACAAATTTTGATATTTCAATTAAAGATTTTTCTATAAAAAATAGCATCAAAAAAATACCATTTTTAGTTTTTGATAATTCAGATAAATTAGTAGGAATGATATCAAAACGGGAAATAGAAAAAGCTCATAAAAAAACACAGGATCTAATTAAAATTTCAGATATCATGTATACAAAATTTCATACAGCACAACCAGATGACTATCTTTATTCAGTGATTCAAAAAATGAATTCTCACCCATTTGACACCATACCCATCGTAGATCCAGAAAATAGTGGAAAAGTTATAGGAATCATAACAGATGAAGGAATTATGGAAATATTGACAGATATCAAGAGTAAATAATCAATTATTTTTTCATTTAAAGCCTGCAACTAATGATCTACAACTAAAGTTTCTAGGGACAGTCCAAAATATTCATTATTAGCACTACTCAAGGATTCTAATAATTCTATTTTTAAGGTTCTAAATTCTTTTTTGGTTCTCATAATTATTAGATAACAAACCATTTCATAATCATGCCTTTCTAATTTATGTAAAGTAATAGCTCGTAGTCCATCAACAATAATTCCAAATTATTAAAAAATCCTTTTATGACAAAAAAAAATTAAAGCAAGAGAGATGAAATTCTGTCCTGAATGTGATACAAAGCTTTCAAAAAATGTAAAAGATCTAGCTGCACCATGGATATGCCCAAAATGTAATCCTGAAAAAATAATTCCAAGAAAACCAAGTTATGGAGTAAATTATTCAGGGAGAACAAAACAGTGTTCAAAGGGTTGTGGTTCAGAAATTTATTGGGATGAAGAATTTAAATCAGATAGTGGAAAATTCATTCCACTTGATGCAAGAACAGATGAACCACATAACTGTAGTGGTCCAGAAAGTTCAGACTCATATTTTCCAGATGAAATAAGAAACATTACTAAAAAAACAATACCTAAAAAAATTATAACAGAATTAAAAATTACATTACCTGAAAGCATTTTATTTGATATTAATAAAATACCAAAATTAGAAATTGACAATGACATAATAATACATGATTTAGTAGAAGGACATAGAAATCAAACACTAGCAATCATTCATTATGAAAAATTAATTTCATTAGAACCAGAAAAAATACCTCTAGAAAATCTAAATGATATTTTATCAAAAAAAATTATAGTAGGTTTAAAAAAATATGGATTTTCAGGATTGCTTCCATTTCAAGAAGAATCAATTCGCTCCATACTAAAAGGAAACAATTCAATTATTTCTGCACCCACAGGTTCAGGAAAAACAGAGGCATTCATTATTCCAATTTTGCAAAAAATATTAGAAAATCCAATTGAAGGAGTTTTTGTGTTACTAGTCTATCCATTAAATGCATTAATTGATGACCAGGTATCAAAAATTTCAGAATTAATTGAAAAATGTCAATTAAACAACATAATTTCCACATATGCAATTCATGGGGGACAAAGTTCTCAATACAAGGACAAAATAATTACAGAATCATATAAAAAATCAATTATTCTTGCAACAAATTTTGATTTTATCAATTATCATTTAATTTTACAAGATAAAAAATGGAATCAGTTATTTAAAAATGCAAAAATAATTGTAATGGATGAGGCACATTCCTATACAAGTTTTCATGGTTCCAATGTGTATCAAGTACTAAAAAGGATGAAAAAGTATATGAAAAAATTTCAAATAATAGGATCCTCTGCAACCTTAGATAATCCAAAAGAATTTTTTTCAAATATGTATGATCTGCCTGTAAATTCTTTTTCATACATCAAAAGCGATTTTAAAAGAAAACAAAATATGCATCAATTTTTTATTATGCCAAGAAAATTTGGCCAAAGAACTACAATGGAAATGATATCATCAATTTGTCACAAAAAAAATTCAAAACAATTAGTTTTTAGTAATACTCACAATGATGCAGAATTTTTAGCATCAAATGTAGAATCAATGAATGAAGAAATCAGGATTCAAATTCATCGAGGGGGATTAGATCAAAAAGATAGAAAGTTGTATGAGTCTCAAATGAAAGGAGGGGAATTAGATATTCTATCATGTACACCTACGTTAGAATTAGGAATTGACATTGGTAATGTGGATGTTGTAATTTCTGCATTCAAAAATGAATATGATTCATTTGTTCAGAGAATTGGGCGTGCAGGAAGAAAAGGCCAGAAATCATATGCAATTTGTGTATTTGATCCAGAAGATGCAACATGTCATTATTTTGCACGAAATATTACATCATATCTTAATCAAAATCATCATGTTGAAATCAATAAGGATAATTCCATAATTTCAGAAAAGCACATTATAGCAATGGGAATGGAAAAACATGCAGCAATTGAATCAGATAAATCAAAATTCTTTGAATTTGCAAATAGTGTGAATCTTAGAGGAGCATCTGGGGAGATTACAATATTTCATAATTCTAAAAAAATTGGAACCAGAGATGTACCTGCAGGATATTATCAACTTCATCAAAATGGAATATATCATTTTAACAAACAAAATTATAAAGTAGAATCAATAGTCAAAACTCAAAATGGTGCAGATGCATATTTAAAAAAATCTGATGAATTACAGAAAAGAACAATTCCAATTGTTAAAACATCACTGACACAAATATCTGAAGAAAAATCAATTAAAAAAGAAATTAATTCTAAAATGAAAAAAATTACTGTACGTTATGGATTAATCGATATGAGTAGAACGATTACAGGTTATCTAAAAGGAAATTATAATGATTCAGCAGATAAATTTGAAACAATTAATGGAAATTCAATACCCACTTGGAGTGATTTTAATTGGAATTCTAAGCATTACTGTACAAGTATTTTTATTCCATTAGAATTTACAAGGAAAATAAAAACAGATACAAAAAATTCAATGGTATCAGACTCAAAAATTCATACAATAACTCACGTTTTAGTTAATACAAGTAAAATTTTAACAAAATCAGAGTCAAATGATATTGATGCATATTATGAAAATGGGGCAATTCATTTGTTTGATAATACATCAGATGGGTATAATGGTTGTAGTAAAATAATTTATGAAAATTTTGAAAATATTATGGATGCGTGTTTTGATCTAATCAATGAATGTGATTGTCCTGTTGATCCAAAACAAAAGAAATCAGTATTGGAAGGAGAAGAATGGGGAGGATGTCCAAAATGTACATTTACAACTAATTATTGTCAAACAAAAAATAAAAAACTCTCAAAGAAAGAAGCACTAGAATTTTTTTCTATTTTTAAAAGAGATAAAACATGACCCTATTAGAAAATGCAGAATTATTTGCAAAATCAAAACATGCAGGCAAATTAAAAAAAAGTGGCATCACATATTCCAATCATTTAGAAAACGTAGTGAGTAGGCTCAAAAGTTTAGGAATTATTGATGAAGAAGTACTTTGTGCAGGATGGTTGCACGATATTTTAGAAGACACAGATACAAGTTTTGACGAGCTATTTGAAAAATTTGGAAGGAGAATTGCAGTATTGACATTATCACTAACAAAAACTAAATTTGTTATAGATACTGATGATGATTCAACTTTATCATTAACAAAAAAGAGGGCAATACCAGAAAAACAAAGACAAAAAGAATATGCAGTAAAAATTAAGGAATCAGAAATAGATGCAAAATTAATTAAATTATGTGATATATCAGCTAATTTAGGAGATTTAAAAAAACAAATAATTTCTAAAACAAAAAAAAGAAAAATTCTTAAAAAATTTAGATATTATCTTTTAATAATTGAAAAAGATTTAGTAGAAAACACAGAATATCCAAAAGCTATTACATTATTAGAAACAATTAATCAAAATATACAAATTCAAACTCAAAATATGATTAAAATTAAAAAAAATAGGCACAAAAATATTTTGAAAAAATAATTTTAAGTAGATAGAAAATTAGAATTAAATACTGTAGATTTATGAAATAAATATGAATTTAAAGAAAAGTCTTGCAAAGTTTTGTATCATGAAAAAGGTACGTGATAAAGCAAACGAAACTGATGATGAATAAATAATTTTTAAATATTAATTAACAACCCAAAGGAATATTTGCATTTTTACATAGTGTATTGTATATTCCAAATCCAAAAATTATTGATGCAAAAATTGACAGTGGAATTAAAATAAAAATATTGGTTTTACGTCCCATGAAAAATGAAAATAGACAGGAGTATAAAGTTGTGACAGTTTTTAATCCACGGTAATAATGAAAAGTCCCTTTGTTTTTGGATTTTGTAAATTAGAAACCATTTCTCTAGGCACTGAATCAGAGGCCTTATCACATTTTACAGATAATGTTCTAGGACAGATGAAATCACTTTTTCTCAATACAATATCCTCATCATGAGTCAGAGTTAAGTCCGGATGACCCTTTCCTTGTAAAGCAAATTCATCATCACCAACTTTAATTAAAAAATGAACGTTTGTTTTAGAATTTTTTAATTTATTTTTTAATTCTTGAGGTAAATCAACACAAGAAGAACTAGCATTAACGCCAATTATACAGTCACCTCGAGGAGTTAGATGTAATTCTTTTGTAATTTCTATTGTTTTCTTATGATTTGATCTAATATTTTCATGACCAAAAAATTCAATTTCGTATCTCACGCCAAATATTATAGGCTAGACTTAAATTAATCCTTCATGGCATTTTGATTAAATGCTTCCTGCACAACAAGGTTATGATCGAGCAATTACCGTATTTTCACCAGACGGTAGACTGTACCAAGTTGAATATGCAATTGAAACAGTTAGAAGAGGAACAATAGCAGTGGGAGTAAAATGTAAAGATGGAATAGTCATAGCAGTAGAAGAAAAACCAAGAAAATTACAAATTTCTGAAAATGCACAAAAGATTTTTCAAATTGATGATCATGTTGGAGTTGCTGCAGCAGGATATATTCCAGATGCACGAAGTCAGGTAGACAATGCAAGATTCTTTTCTCAAAGTAATAAAATGATTTATGATGAATCAGTAGAGGTTGAAACAATTGCAAAACATTTAGCTGATCAATGTCAACAATATACTCAATATGCAGGGGTAAGACCATATGGTGTTGCCTTAATTTTAGGAGGCGTTGTAAACAGCACACCTGAATTATATCTTACAGATCCTAGTGGAACTTACATTTCATATGATGCAATAGCAATTGGTTCTGGTTCAGATAGCGTAACAGACTTTTTAGAAAAAACATACAAAGAAGATCTAACATTAGATGAGGCATCAGTATTAGCATCTGCAGGAATTTACCTATCAAGTGAAGATAAAGAAGGAACAAATCACATCCGTATGGCACATGTTAAAACAGAAACTGGTTTGTATGAATTAGTTTCAAATGAACAAATTATTAATTATGCAAATACTGCCAAAGAGAAATATCCACACGATAAAAATTAATTATAACTATAACGTGAGAGATTAAACTACATTGAAAATATCTGTTGCAATTCCCACATCTGCATTACAAGATGAATCACTAAAAATAGATAAAACAAGGAAAATTTCAGTTTTAGCTAGAGCCTGTGCTATTTTTAAAATAGATACAATCTATGTTTACCAAGAAGGAAATAACGGTTCAGATGGAAATTTGATGTCAATGATTTTAAAATATTTAGAAACACCACAGTTTCTACGAAGAAGATTATTTCAAAAAATGAATGATCTTAAATTTGCAGGAGTGTTACATCCTTTGAAAATTCCAAGTCACAATACACCAACAAATGCAAAAAAAATAATTGCAGGCGACATAAGAGAGGGGATCATAGTTAGTGTGAAGGGTAAAAAATTTGTAGATGTTGGAATTAATCAACTAATTCAATTTTATGGTAAAACACCTACAGGTAAAAGAATAACAATTCAATTCAAAGAAGGGTATCCAAGATTATCTGTAAAAGAAATAGATAATGTAGGATCTGAAAAATATTGGGGATATGAAGT
>Ga0257111_1000712_pt1 | contig 13669 bp, 10 predicted proteins | sample LP_taG_6_FD_191567 | JGI IMG/M metagenome (GOLD analysis project Ga0257111, IMG submission 191567) | Marine microbial communities from Northeast Subartic Pacific Ocean, Canada - LP_J_2015_P26_500m | ecosystem: Environmental > Aquatic > Marine > Oceanic | place: Canada: Northeast Subartic Pacific...
CCGCCTGCTCGCCGAGGTGGCGGCCTGGGCCGACGGCTGGCTGCCCATTGGAGGATCTGGTCTGCAGGAAGGCATGGAGGCGCTCCGGATGGCCTGCGACGAGGTGGGACGAGACGTGGCGGACCTAGCGGTCATCCCCATCGGCACCATTCCTGAATCAGGGAAATTGGAGCACTACGCGTCGCTCGGTATCGCCGAGACGGTGCTCCGGGTGCCGTCCGCCGGTCGGGACGAGGTCCTGCCGGTACTCGACGCCTACATGCGGTTCCTTAAGATCTGACCTGTGGCTCAGAAGCACATGGAAGGAGACGCTCAAGGGGGACTGGCTGACTTCGGACTGGGGCCCTACGTGCACGGGACGCCGAGCCGACGGTTTCCGGTCTACACCCGCGGAAACACCGGCGAGGTCTACCCGCAGCCCGTCTTTCCGCTCACCTCGGCCATGGCCGACGCGTTGGCCGGGGATTCGACGCTTGACTTCCTGCGATCCACCGGGATGCTCACCGACGCGGAGTGCGACGAGGATGCCGACGTCTTCATGGGTGTGTTCGGTGGCTACACGTACATCAATCTTTCAGTCACCCGGGTGGTGGCCATCCGGACGCCCGGAATGTCCCTCGACGATGCCGATGCACCGTTCCTGGGGGCAGAGGCGCTGGCCCCCGAGCACGTAGCGGACCGTCGTGACCGGAACTGGAGCGCCACCGTGCGCGGTCTCCGGTACGGCTGGCGGGTGCTGGCCAGCCCGGACCTCCCGGCGTTGGACGACGCGGTGGCCGAGATCGCCACCTGGCGGGCCGGTCTGACCCCGATCGGCGAGGCCTCCGACGACGAGTTGTTCGACGAGACGGTACGGATGCTCCCGATGATCAGCCGGATCTTCGCCCTCCACCTCTCGATCACCGGGGGCGCGGGTATCGGTCTCGACGCCCTGCGACGGACCGCGGGTCGTCATGGCGAGGACCTGATGGCCCTGCTTGGCGGGCTGGGCGACGTGGATTCGGCGGTTCCTTCTGATGCCCTCTGGGATCTCGGACGCCTCGTGCGAGGTGATCCCGGGTTGACCGCCCACTTCGACGAGGGACTCGACGGTCTCGAGACCCGGCTTCTCGGCGATGCCGCAGCGGTGGGTTTCCTGGCGGCCTTCGACGGGTTTCTCGCTCGACACGGCGCCCGCGGCCCCAACGAGTGGGAGATGGGCTGTGACGTGTGGGGGACGAACCCGGCGTTGCCGCTGGCCCTCGTCGACCGCATGCGCCATGCCGACGATGACCATTCTCCGGGTGTCCGGGGGGCTCGAGGGGCGACGGACCGTGAAGATGCGGTGGCAGCAGCCCGGCGCCGTGTCCGCCGCCACGAACGGTGGCTGTTCGACCGGGGGCTTCGATGCACGGTGGTCCGCACCCGGGGCCGGGAGCGGTGCAAGACGATTCTGGTGGAGGCCATCCACGAGGGTCGGCTCCGGCTCCGGGAACTCGGCCGCCGCCTGGCCGAACGCCATCCCGGCGTGGCTCACGACGACCTGTTCTTCGTGACCCTTGACGAGGCCCCCACCTACCGGGCTGGGCCCGAGGCGTTCGTCGACGTGGTGTCCGCCCGACGGGTCATCCGAAATCAGCTGGAGGCGCTCGAACCGCCGTTCTCCTTCACCGGCCGACTCCCACCGACTGACACCTGGCGGCGACGTGCAGACGCGACGACCGCCGAGGCGCTGGCGCCGGGAACCGTCCTCACCGGCACGGGTGGCTCGCCCGGTGTGGCCCGAGGGCGGGCACGGGTGGTCACCGACCCGTCAAACCCCGGCGACCTCGGACCGGGCGACGTCCTGGTGGCACCGTTGACCGATCCGTCGTGGACACCGTTGTTCGTGCCCGTGGAGGCCGTGGTGGTCGACGTTGGCGGTCAGATGAGCCACGCGGTGATCGTCTCGCGTGAGCTGGGCCTGCCGTGCGTGGTCGCCGTCACCGGGGCGACGACCACCATTCTCGACGGCACACCGATCGAGGTTGACGGTGCCGCCGGGACGATTCGGATCCTGGGTAACGGGTGAGTCAGCCGTGGGCGGAGCGGAACCCGTCCATGAAGTCGACGAGCACCCGGACACTGTCCACCGGGAGGGCGTTGTAGACGCTGGCCCGGATACCACCCACGCTGCGGTGGCCCTTCAGGTTCACCATGCCGGCGGCCTCGGCCTCGGCCACGAACCGCTTCTCCAGGTCCTCGTCGGGCAGGCGGAACACGATGTTCATGTGTGATCGGCTGGCCTCGTCGACCGGGCAGGTGTACCACCCGCCGCTGCCGTCGATGGCTCCGTAGAGGATTGATGCCCGCTCGGTGGCCCGCTGCTCGAAGGCGGCCAGACCACCTTCGGCCTGCATCCAGCGAAGCACCTTGCCCATGACGTAGATGGCGAACATGGGGGGCGTGTTGGCCATGGAGTCGTTGGAATCATGGGTGGCGTAGTCGAGGTAGGAGGCCAGGTCTCGGCCGTGGCTCGACAGCCGATCCTTCCGAACGATCACGACAGCCAGGCCGGCGGGCCCGAGGTTCTTCTGGGCGCCGCCGTACACGAGGTCGTGGACGTCCCAGTCGATGGGGCGGCTCAGGAAGTCCGAGCTCATGTCGGTCACCAGCGGCACGTTCGCCGACGGCAGCTCGGGGAATCGGATGCCGCCGATGGTCTCGTTGCTGGTCAGGTGGAGGTAACGGCTCTCGTCACGAACCTCGATCTCGTCGGTCCCCGGCATGCGGTCGAAGGCGCCCTCGGCGTCGGTCCACGCCTCGTACACGGGAGCGACCTTGCGGGCGTCGCCGATGGCCTTCTTGCCCCAGGCGCCGGAGTTCACGTAGCCGGCCGTCTCGCCGTCGGCCAGCAGGTTCATCGGTACCTGGGCGAACTGCAACGAGGCGCCGCCCTGCAGGAACAGAATGGAGAACTCGTCGGGCACTGAAGCCAGCGAACGGAAGTCGGCCAGGGCGTTCATGTGGACGGCGTCGTAGGCCGGCGCACGGTGGCTGGCCTCGATGATCGACATGCCGGTGCCGTCGAAGTCGAGGAGCTCGTCACGCACCTCTTCGAGGACCGACACCGGAAGGGTGCACGGACCCGCGCAGAAGTTGTGGACACGGGTGGACGTGGTCATCGGGGTTCTCCCTTGGTCGAGCCCGGGCCGGCCGTAGCGGACACGAGGTCGTCGGTAGATGTCCCTGTGGGGGGACAGGGACCTGAATGGACCCACCCATCATACTTGAGCGGTTTCGGCGGGGGGAGAAGGGGTCGACCCCGGGCCGCTCGTTGGCGCGACCCGGTCAACCGGTGACCTGTGTCAACGAGTGGAATGTGTCAACGGGTGACGGGTATCAGCCGTTGGTGAACGTGAGGCGACGCAGGACGGGTTCGACCACGGCTGCGGTCCGGGCGGCCGAGTCGGCCAGCATGTCGGGATCGGCCAGATCGGGTTCGTTGATTCCGATGGGCACCACCTCGTGGGTGGTCCCCCGATCCACCCACGTCGGGACGTAGCCCGCGTCGGTGATTCGGGCGCCATCGGCCATCTCGGTGACCTGGAACCAGGCGATGAGGCCGTCCTGGGTCTCGGGTGGGCACGAGCTGCACGGGTTGGTCTCGTCGCCGGGCTGGTTGGTGAGCAGATTGCCCAGTCCGAACGCCACGGCGTCGCCGCCACGTCGGACCACCGGCTGGACGACGTGGGCGTGGTGCCCGAGCACCAGGTCGACCTCGGGGGCGGCCAGAAGACGTTCAGCTGCCGAGCGTTGCCGGTCGGTGGGGTCGGCCCGGTACTCCTCGCCCCAGTGCACGCTGACGACCACGAAGTCGGCACCGTTGGATCGGGCCGCCGCTGCCTCGTCAACCACCCGGTCCACGTCGAGGTGGGGGACCATCCACGGTGGGTCCACGGGCAGATCCCGGCCGTTGATGAGGTCGGTGACCGAGAGGTGGGCTACCCGGAGGCCGCCGGGGGTGAACCAGGCCGGCCCGGCGGCGTCCTCGGTGTCGGCCATGCCGGCGGTGGCCAGTCCGACTCGCCGTAGGTGGTGGAGGGTGGCCGTCACGCTGGACGGTCCCGAATCCAGAGCGTGGTTCGACGCGAGTGAACAGCCGTCGTAGCCGGCGTCGGCAATGGCGTCGGCCAGCGATGACGGCACCCGGAACGTGCCCCGGAAGCTGAGGTCCCGGTCATCCATCGACAACGGGCTCTCGAGATGGCAGAGGGCCAGGTCTGCACCCGCGATGATCGGGCGAATCCGGGCGAACAGGGGGGTGAAGTCCCATGCATTCTCGCTGGCGGCCCGTTCGGCCACGGCACTATGGCTGATGATGTCCCCGGTGGCCACCAGCGTGAACGACCGCGGGGTCGGAGCGGCACTCGTCGGGACCGTCGTCGGTTCGACCTCATTGGTGCCGTTGGTTGAGGTCGCGGCGCTGGACCCGGCAGCGGGAACCGTGCTGTCGACCGGCGTTTCAACCGGTGTCTCGATCAGGGCCGACGGTTCCGGGTCGCCGCTGCCCACGAGGTCGGCCACGAGGAGCACCACGAGGGCCACCATGGTGACGACCTGGAGTCGCCAGGCCAGTCGCCGTTCGGAACGGAACAGAGGGTGGATGGGATCGCTCAAACGGAGTCGACCCGGCTCAGGAGGGGCACCCCGGGACGCACCGACCGGTTGGTGGTACCGGCCTCTCGCACAACCTGTCCATTGACCACCACGTGGTGGACACCGACCGACTCCAGCCACGTCTTCTCGATGGTCGCCCGGTCGGAAATGGTGGCCGGATCGAAGACGGTCACGTCGGCCGCTGCTCCGGCCGAGAGGCGCCCCCGTCGGGCCATGGCCGGGCTGGAACCCTCCAGCAGTCGGGCTGGGAGGATGGTCATCTTGGCCAGCGCCTCGGGCAGCGTCAGCACGCCCCGATCACGCACGTAGTGGCCCAGGACCCGACTGAAACAGCCCGATGCCCGGGGATGGTTGTTGTGGGGCTTTTCGAGGATGGCGTCGGACCCCACCATGATCCAGGGGGTGGTCAGCGGCCGTTCGATGTCGTCGTCGGACATGGCGAACGCCGCGGTGAGCAGATTGTCCTTCCGGGCCGCTCGCCAGCCGGCCTCGTCGAGGCGCTCGGACGTGGCCGCGATCTGGAGGTCGGACACCGTGATGCCGTACTTCTCCCGGAAGTTGTCGAACCGGGCGCTGTTCGCGTAGGTGGCCCAGAAGGTGTACGGGTAGGTGCAGGCCGTCAGGGCCAGCCCGTCGGCCCGCGCTGCCTCCATCTGGGCGATCGCCTCGGCCATCCTCCCGGTACCGCCGGTGGAGTTGACGTGCTCGATGTGGACGGCACAGCCGGTTCGCCGGGCCACGGTGACCGCCTCGGCAATGGCCTCCTCCTGGGTCCCCGGTTCCAGGTTTTCCGAGTACCGGAGGTGCAGGCAGAGGGGCACGCCGTGGGAGGCGGCGAGGTCGCCGTGACGGAGCATCTCGTCGAGGGTGACGCCGGGGACGTATTCCGGTTGCTCGTGGATGCCCAGTGCGCCCCCTCGCAGGTCAGCGTCGGCCCGTCGGATCAACTCGTCGAGATGGCGATCGGTGGCGTAGTCGATGCCCGCACCGATGGCCTCCCGGTGGCTGTACTGGTCGGTGGCGCCGCCGTAGTTGACCGGTGGCCGGTGGGCAGCCGAGCGCGACAGGAACGTGTCCATTGGGTTGTTGATGCCGTGCATGCAGAGGTTGGAGGTGACCCCGTCGGCGATCTTGTTCCAGTCTCCGTACCCGTTCACGGGGTAGGAGAGGATGTCGATGAAGCCGGGAGCGACCACCAGTCCGGCGGCGTTCAGCGTTGAACGGCCGATCAGGGGTGTGGTGGCCACCGTGATCACGGTGTCGCCGTCGATGCCCACGTGGGCCACGGCGTCGAACCCGGTCTCCGGGTCGATGACCCGCCCGCCGGCAACCACCAGGTCGTAACGGTGGGTGTCGACCGTGGTGGTGGTCTCATCGGGCCCAACGATCGACGTCGTCGGTGGTTCCGGGGGTCGGCTGGTGGTTGAGCGGGGAACCGCCGGAATGGTGGTCGGGCCGACGGCGGTGGCCCCACCATCCGGTCTGCCGGGAAGCCGCCGACCGAGGGCGAGGAGGGCGGCGCCGAAACCGATGCCGAGGACGACTCGTCGTCTGCCCACCGCCTTGGGCCGCAGGTCGGTATCCGGGTACGAGTCGGGTTGCGGGTCGTCGGCAGCCTCGTCCACGGAGCCAGACGCTAGTGGTGGGCCGCCCCGGACAGGGCCCGGGCGGTGGCTACCGTGGCCGCGTGGTCGACGGGACGCTACGACGCGTCGGACTCCTGCTGGGGACCGGCCTGCTGCTGGTGATCCTGACCGTGGTGGCCGGGCTGGAACGGGGCGGGGCCGACCACTGGGTGGCCGGCCGACCACTGGCTGTCGTCGGCGCTCGACTGGTCGTCGAACCCGCCCCGGCACGCAGCCTCGATCCCTACCATGGAACCGGTACGTGGACCGACGCCTACGACTTCGATCCGGCCTACGCACCGGGGACGTTGACGGTGGTACCGACCGATCTGGCGGTCATGGCCGAGACCGGTGTCCGCACCCTGTTCCTCCAGGCGTCGAGGTCGGACCGTCGTGCCGTGGACCTCACCGCCGATCCGTGGCTGCTGGCCGGCTTCCTACTGGCCGGTGATGCCGCCGACGTGGCGATCGTCGCCTGGTACCTGCCCAAGTGGACCGCTGGCGACGAGGACCTGGAGCGCCTCCTGGCTCTCGACCGCTTCACCGTGCTGGGACGTCGGTTCGCCGGGATCGCCGTGGACATCGAGTGGAACCGAGACGGCCTGGGGGCCATTGAACGGTCGGACCGGCTGGTCGACCTGTCGGATCGGCTTCGACGAACGGTGGGCGACGATCCGCTGGGGGCGATCGTCATGCCACCGGTCATCACCGACGAGATCAATCTGGCGTACTGGCCCGGCTTCCCGTGGGCCGAACTGGCCGGCCGCTACGACGTCTGGCTGCCCATGGGCTATTGGTCGTTCCGCACCGAGGAGCATGCCGACCCGGCGTTCTACACGACGGACAACATCCGTCGGTTGCGAGCCGACCTGGGAGACCCGGGCGCCGTCGTGCACGCCATCGGCGGTATCGGGGCGGCCGACGGGACGCCGGTGGTGGACCCCGGTGAACCGTTGGCGTCGGTCGACGACCTCGAACCATTTGTGGCTGCGTTGGTCGGCGAGGGGGCGATCGGCGGTTCGATCTACGACTGGGCATCCATGGGTGCCGATGCCCGGGTCCGGTTCGGCCAACTCATGGGCGGCCCGTTTCCAGCGGAGCAGGTGGCCCGGGCGGGCTGAGGCCGAGGAGTCGACGGCAGAGTTCGTCCAGTGGTCCCCGCCGGTGTCAGCACCGTCTGACGTACCTGCAGGGACCTCAACTGGGTTTTGGAGGGTCCGCACCTACGAGCAGGGTGCGTGGAGTGGGGTGGCGTCGGAGCTCCGACAGGGATCAGTCGACATTGTGCCCACGGGCGGACGATTCCCGGTGGTGGCCCACCGCAAGTGGCCCGCGCGCGCAGGTCGCGTACCATGGACGGTCCGGGTCGGCCCGAGGGTGGACGGGGCCGAGTGATGGGGAGGCGACACCTAATGACTGAACGGCGCGGCGCGACCGAGGGTCCGTCCACGACGGCGACCTCGACGACCAGCTTCGGCGTGGGCCGTCGTGAGAACCATGACGCCTCGGCGTTCTACGACCGGTTCACCCCGCCGACCGTCTCCGACGACGACGTGGTGGTCCGGGCGCCCGACCTGGGCGACGGCTGTTTCAATGGTGACGCCCGCGACATGCATCAGGTTCCGGATGCATCGGTCGCCCTGGTGGTTACCTCTCCGCCCTACTTTGTGGGCAAGGACTACGAGGTGGAGATGGAACGTGACGGCGTGCCGGCCTCCTACCTGGAGTACCTGGGGATGCTGCGTGACGTTTTCGCCGAGTGCGTGCGGGTGCTCGAGCCGGGCGGCCGGATCGCCGTCAACGTGGCCAACCTGGGTCGCAAGCCGTACCGGAGCCTGTCGGCCGACGTCATCGGGATCCTGCAGGACGAACTGGGGCTCCTGCTCCGGGGCGAGGTGGTGTGGCAGAAGGCTGAGGGGGCGACCGGCTCGGTGGCCTGGGGTTCGTTCCGGCGGGCCGCCAACCCGGTGCTACGAGACATGACCGAACGGGTGGTCATCGCCAGCAAGGGTCGTTTCGACCGCGCCGTGCCGGCTGCCCGAAGGACCCGTGACGGCCTCCCGTCGGAGAGCACCATCACCACCGACGAGTTCATGGAAGCCACCCTCGACGTTTGGCGGATCGACGCCGAGCAGGCCACCCGGGTGGGCCATCCGGCGCCTTTCCCCGTCGAGCTGCCCCGACGGCTCATCGACCTCTACACCTACCGGGACGACCTGGTGCTGGACCCCTTCCTCGGGTCGGGCAGCACGCTGGTGGCGGCCGCCCGCTCCGGCCGTCGTGGTGTGGGCTTCGACCTGGACCCCGAGTACGTGACGTTGGCCAAGCAACGCCTGGCCGACGAGCAACGTCGTCTCGCCGAAGAGCCGGTCACCGCGTGGCGCCGGGCCGACCTGTCCAGTGCCACGGCCACCCAGGAGGGATTGTTCGCCGAGGTGGGGGCACTCGGGCCCGATCAGGCGCTCGACCGGGCCACGGCATCGGGCAAGAAGGTGGCTGACATTGCCGAGGAAGCGCTCCTCGAGGCCGGTTTCGAGGTCGTCAAGGCTCCGGCTACCCGCCGCGACCTGGGCCTGCAGTTCCCGTTCCTGGTGACCGATAGACATCTAGGTCGCCAGTGGTACGTCGACGTGGCAGGAGCGTTCACCAACGCCCGGGCAGGAATGCGGCGCGCCGACGTGTTATGGCGGACCCTCGGGCGGGCCCACGTCCTGTCCAGCGGGCATGCCGCCGACGGCCCGCACGGCCGACCCCGACTGCTGGTGTTGACCCCTCGTCTGCCGCGTTCCGGAGCCGAGGGCGATCGTGCCCTACGGGCCGCTGGTGGCCACGGGGTGTTCGACGTGTTGGAGCTGTTTGATGGGGCTGCTGCCGAGCGGCTCCGCCACTACGCCGAGACGTGCCCTGATCGTCCGCTGCCGGGATTCTGGAGGGCAGACGAAGTCGAGGCCCGCTTCACCTGATCAGCCGTCGGGCTGGTCGGACACCGGTTCGAAGACCACCTCGAACAGCACTGGCCACCGTTTTCCCGTCAACAGAAACCTGCCGGTTTCGGGGTCGTGGGCGATCCCGTTGAGCACGTCTTCGTCGCCCATTGTGGACCGGTCGGCCAACAGGCCTGATGCGTCCACCACCGCGGTGACCGCCCCGGTCGACGGGTCGATGGCCACGATGGTGTCGGTCAGCCACACATTGGCCCACACGGTGCCGTCCACGCACTCCAACTCGTTGAGGCGTTCCACCGGTCGGCCGTCGAGCCGCACAGCGATATCCCCACTGCGGGTGAGGTCGAGGTTCCGGAACGTGAGGTGATCTGAGCCGTCGGACATCACCAGCGAGTCGGCTGCTCCATCCGGGCCGGCCTCGCCGAGACCGCAGAGCCCCCAGCCCTGGCCACCGTAGGTCAGGACGTCCACCTCGCTGAGAGTCGCCAGATTCCAGACCACGGCCCGACCGGCCTTCCAGGTCAACTGGATGGCCCGGTCGTCGCCGATCGACGTGAGGCCCTCGCCGAACCACGTGGCGTCGACGAGCGCGGACCGCAGCACCCGTCCGGTGGCCCGGTCGACCTCTCGGATTCCCGACTCCCCGTAGCGGCCGGTGGTCTCCAGAAGTCGGCCGTCGACCAGTTCGAGCCCCTGGGTGAAAGCCGTCGGGTCATGCGGATGGGTGGCCAGCACCCGGGGAACGAGGCGAAGAACCGGATCGACGACCGGGCCGTCAGCCGACACCCGCTCGGCTGCCACCCCGGGATCCGACGAACCGCAGGCAATCAGGGCCAGGCTCATGACCGGGATCAGGAGCACCCGCATAACGGTCCATGCGGCGCACCTGATCGTGTGGTGTCGGTCCACGGCTCTACATCCTCGTCTCGTTGGTCCGAAGGCGGTCCGGCCAGACTGCGATCCATGACCGGACGGTGCAATCGTAGGACCCGCTGATGGACCCCATCGGTGGGGATCGGGTCTCCGGGGACCCCGGCGCCGGCGACCCGGTGACCGGACGCATCGAACGCGACGGGATCGGCACCTCGTGGCTGGACTGGGGTGGGTACGGCCCGGCGGTCGTTCTCCTGCATCCCAACGGTTTCTGTGCCGGCGTGTATGACCCGCTGGCCCGCCGGCTGGCGTCCCGACACCGGGTGGTGGGGATCGACCTCCGGGGCCACGGAGCCAGCGACGACGTCGTCGAGTCGGCCCTCCTGGGAAACGACGCCATGGCGCTCGACGTGCTGGCCGTGGCCGACCACCTGGGTCTGGACCGGTTCGCCCTCATCGGGGTCTCCTTTGGTGGAGGCGTTGGCATCGAGGTGGCGGCCGTGGCGCCCGAGCGGGTGGCCGCTCTCGTTCTCTGCGAGGCCATCGCCATCGAGGCGCAGGCCCGGGAACAGCAGCACTTCGGCTATCGGGACGGCCCCGACGGAGGGGACCACCCGCTGGCCGTGGGGGCCCGTCGTCGGCGTGACGTGTGGGACAACCGGGAAGCCGTACTGGCCTCCTACGGTTCCCGTCCCCCGATGGACCAACTGGCTCCCGAGGCGCTGGTCGGGTACGTGCGTTGGGGCTTCCGGGACCGGTCCGACGGCAGCGTCGAGCTGGCCTGTCGTCCGGAGACCGAGGCCCAGATCTTCGGTTCGACGGACCGCCACGGCCCCGTGCAGGCGTTCGACGCGCTGCGATGGGTGGCCGCCGACGGTCGGGTGCCAACAGCCGTCATGGCCGGCAGCCGCACAGACCTCGACCCGGCATGGTTCCAGGCCCAGGCCGCGGCGCTGGGCGTCGACCTACAACTGATCGACGGTGGGCACTTCTGCCTCTTCGAAGACACCGCCCGGGCCGAGCAGCTCGTGGGTGCTGCCCTCGCTGGTATGAGATATGGACGGCCATTGGTGGCTGGACGCGAGCATGAGGAGATGAAATGAGCGGGCAGCGGAGCATGCATCCTGTTGACGTGGCCAACCGGGTCATCGACTCAGGGATGCCGGAGTCACCCCACAACCGGGTGACCCATGAGCTCTCGGTGATCGAGGACAACGTGGCGGTCATCGAATCGTTCTCCCACTGCTGGGTGGTGGACGCCGGCGAGGGACTGGTGTGCTGGGACGCCAGCGGCGTGCAGTCCGGACCGACGGTGGTCGCCGCACTGCGACAGTGGACGGATCGACCGGTCCACAGCCTCGTCTACACCCACGGACACGTCGACCACGTGGGTGGCAGTGGCGCCTTCGTAGCCGACGCGCAGGGCCGGGGCGACCCCCGCCCTCGCTTCCTGGCCCATGAGGCGGTGCCGGCCCGTTTCGAGCGGTACCGGGCCACCAACGGCTGGAACCTAGCCATCAACCGTCGCCAGTTCGGGGGAATCCGCAACCGGGCCAAACTGGGCATCGGTGGTGATGGCCCGCGTTTCCTGACCGACGATGTGGCCGAACCCGACGAGACCTTCCGTGACCACATGTCGTTCACCGTCGGTGACCGCACCTTCGAGCTGCGCCATGCCCGCGGCGAGACCGACGATCACGCCTGGGGCTGGGATGCCGAACGTCGCACCGCCTGGACGGGGGACTTCGCGACGTGGGTGTTCCCCAACGCCGGGAACCCCCAGAAGGTCCAGCGATACCCCATCGAATGGGCGGCCGCCATGCGAGACATGCTGGCCGTCGGAGTGGAGCGGGTGTATCCGGCCCACGGGTTACCCATCGTCGGTCGCGAACGGGTCGAGATCGTGCTGGGTGACATCGCCGAGGCTCTTGAGCACCTGGCTGGCCGAACGCTGGACCTGATGAACGAGGGTGCATCCATCGACGAGATCATCCACACGGTGCGGGTGCCCGACCATCTGGCCGACCGGCCGTGGCTGGCTCCGCAGTACGACGAACCGGAGTTCGTGGTGCGAAACGTGTACCGGCAGTTCGGCGGTTGGTGGGACGGCAACGCGGCCAACCTGAAGCCGGCGCCGGAGGCCGCGGTGGCTGCCGAGGTGGTCGCCCTGGCCGGTTCGGTGGAGGCGCTGGTGGACAGGGCGCAGGCTCTGGTCGAGGCCGGAGACGTCCGTCTGGCCTGTCATCTGGTGGAGATGGCCGTGGCGGCCGAACCGGAACATGAGGGAGCACAGCGGGCCCGGGCCGACGTCTACTGGCACCGGCGGGCCATCGAACGGTCGCTCATGTCCAAGGGCGTGTACGCGGCGGCAGCCCGTGAGTCCGAGGACGCCCTCGGTGAGGATGTGGCCGGGGATTCGATTGCGACGTCGATTCGGGGTTCCCTGGGTTGAGTTTCGATTCCGGCCCCGGCTGTGGCCGCGGTCTGGGGCCCGGGTGGGATCAATCGAGGTGGAGTGCGCCGCGTCTCGAGAGCAGCGACGGACCGTTATCAGTGTGCAGCAGGCCGGCGGTAGCCAGCCCGGGCGCCGGGTCCAGTGCGCCGAGCGCCGATGCCAGGTGGGCCGCCGCACCGATGCCCACCGACCCCTCGAGTAGCGAGGTCACCACGACGGTCAGGCCGGCCTCGGTGGCGGTCCGGGCCGCAGCGGCGGTCACCAACGGTCCGCCCATGGCGGACGGCTTCAGCACCACGACGTCGGCGCTGACCAGGCTGATGGCCCGGTCGAGATCCTCCTGGGTGGCGATGGACTCATCCACGGCCACCGGGATTGGCGACGTGGCCCGGATGGTCGCCAGGGCGTCGAGACCGGACACCGGTTCCTCCACGAACTCGATCTCAAGGTCGGCCAGGCGTGCCAGATGGCGGGGGGCCTCGTCGATCGTCCAGCCACCGTTGGCGTCGATCCGTAGACGGGCGTCACCAATGGCGTCCCGGACGGCGTTCAAGCGGGCCAGGTCGGCCTCGAACGGACCGGCAGCCACCTTCACCTTGACTGTCCGGTGGCCGAGGGCGACGGCGGAAGCGGCGGCTGCCGCTGCCTCGTCCGGCGTGGCGCCAACCACCAGTGCCGAAACGGGCACGACGCCGGGACTCCCGGGAGCCAGCAGGTCATGGAGGGGCCGCTCGGCGGTCTGCGCGGCGAGATCCAGCAGGGCTCCGTCGATGGCGGCCCGGGCCGTCGGACTTCCCGTGGGTTCGGCGCCGTCGTCGGCCCAGCGCCGGAGCGCCCGTTCCGCCCCATCGACCGTCTCGGGGGTGAAGGCGGTCAGCGGGGCGGCCTCGCCGCGGCCGGAACGTCCGTCGGCGTCGATCAGCGTCAGCACTATGACGTCGCGCTGGCTGATGGTGCCGTGGGCGGTCACCATGGGGGAGCGGTAGGCCAGCGTCACCCGCTCGACTCCGATCTCCCTGACGTCCGGAGGTTCGAGGTCGGCGAAATCCGTGATCATCGCCCGTCGACCTCGTTGAGCATCTCCCGTATGGCAGCCACCACGTGGTCGGGGTGCTCGAGGTGGGCTGCGTGCC
>Ga0257111_1000713_pt1 | contig 13665 bp, 10 predicted proteins | sample LP_taG_6_FD_191567 | JGI IMG/M metagenome (GOLD analysis project Ga0257111, IMG submission 191567) | Marine microbial communities from Northeast Subartic Pacific Ocean, Canada - LP_J_2015_P26_500m | ecosystem: Environmental > Aquatic > Marine > Oceanic | place: Canada: Northeast Subartic Pacific...
ACAAGGAAAACTAATGGTGAATTCTGATCAATCATGGCAAATTCACTTTTCAAGACTTATTAGAGCAATCTTGGAATGACCTCATTGCCGATACTCTGGCAATAAAACTCCGGTACCGGTTTGGTTCCTAAAAATTTAGATCAAATAACTTAACGAGGAAAAGGCTGGTCGGCTATGTTGGGAACACCGTCTGTTTTGGTTTCCCGGTTTTAGTCTGGCAAAGCAAAGACCCATAGCGTCGCCCCGGTCGGAGGAAGGTTGATACCTGCTGCGTTTTGCATCGTACGTGTATGTATACCCCCCGTATTGGTTGCTACTGCGACATACTGCTTGCCGTCAACTTGGTAGGTGATCGGATAGGAGTTGAGGGCGTTATCCAGGCGACGTTCCCACAACACTTCCCCTGATTCCTGATCTAAAGCCTTGAACCAGCGGTCCACCGATCCAATGAATAGAAGTCCGGTTTCTGTAATCAGGTTGGCGGCAGCTTGCGGGCCAGTCTGGCGTTTGGTCCAAACTACTTCTTTGTTAGCTAGATTGACGGCTTTAATGATGCCATAAGTACTGTTAGTAGAAATATCGGGGTATTTCTGCCAGCGTTCGTCAGTGTTGTCATCCAAGCAGGTGTCTGAGATTGGGATATACAGCATCTGGGTCGCTGGGTTATAGGAAGAGGATTGCATATTTCTGGCACCGAGCCAGTCTGGGCAGATGCCCGGCAGCGAGAATTCGCTTAGTACGTCATCCAGTGATGGGATCGCTCTGGGGGAAAGTGTCTTATCACCGGTTGCTGGATTGATTTCTGCTACAACATTTTGCATATCTAGATCTATGGACCAGAGGTACTCGCCAGTGGCCGCATCCATCGCTTCGAATATAGCCAGCTTGCCACCCGTCACGACTACTTTGCGCATCACGCCGTTAACAGGTATTTCAAGGATCTGTCTCTCATAGGCCCAGTCATGGTCGAGCTGGTCATTGCGCGCATGTTGGTAGTGCCAAATCAGTTCACCGGTATCGGCATCGAGTGCTACGGTGCTGTTGGTATAGAGTGCGTCGTTATTTTTATCTTGATCGTCCGGGCCAAGCCTCAGAACTTCGGTGTCATATGTAGGAGCGGGACCGAAGTAAACCAGATTCAATTCGGGATCGAAGCTGCCGGGTATCCATACCGAACCTCCAGTGCGTTGATCCAGAGGCAGATCATTCCAGGTATCACCACCGGGTTCGCCGGGACGGGCAACCGTCCAAAAGCGCCATACTTCTTTGCCGCTTTCCATGTCCACAGCGAGAATAAAGTCACCACCCTCTACGGCTTGCCTGCCGGTCAATCCTATAATTGCTTTGCCATTAGCTATTATGGGTGCGCTCTTGAACCAGTGTCCGTCTTCATCACCGATATCAACCTTATGGTCCCATAATGGTTGTCCTGTTTTCACATCCAGGGCAATAAGGTGCATATCCGAGGTGGGGATGATGAGCTTATTATCGTAGATTGCGACTCCTTTTTTGGAATCAGGGACACGGCCTGGTTCCAGCTCCCTCTGAAATCCCCATAATAATTCTCCTGTTGCGGCGTCGAGCGCCTGAACCACGTCACCAAAGCTGTACGCGAAGAGCACGCCGTCATGTACGATCGGTGTCATCATGTTGGCGCCGGTAGGGAGTGACCAGCCCCAGGCCATTTGAAGGTTACTGACATTGTCTTTCGTGATCTGATCCAGTGGACTATGACCAGAGGCATCGAGAGTGCGGCGCCAATTAAGCCAGTCACCGGCGGGAGGATTTAATAACATGTTGTCGGTAACCGGGCTTAAATTTTGTAGTCGTGGTGAGTTCGAAATTGGACCATCGGTAAAGTAAATTAGGGGATTTGCTACTGTTACGTTCTGGTTGCCCAGTTGCTCCGCTGGAATAACCAGTGCATTCAATGCGGAGACTCTCTCAGGCAGGGCTTGTTCACTGGCAGAGATCCCGTTGTGGTATAAAATATACGCCAGGAGTTCAGTGTAGGCGGTAGCGCCCAATGTATTCTCGGCGCCTGGCGGCATGCGGCGGACATCCCCGGCCAGTAAATCCACGGCCTTATTACCCCAGCGTTCGGCAAAGTAGGTGCCACTAAGGCTGGGCACCAGTCCAAAACCTTCGAGGTTAGCGCCATGGCAGGATGCACAATGTGCAATATAAGCAACTTCTCCCTGGGTTGCTTGGTTTGCGGTGAAAGAGGCTGCAGGCTGATCAGCTTCTGCGGCATATAGAAATGATTGCCCAGCACTGAATGAAGCAACGAAAGCACTGCTAATTATTATTCTTGTTAGGCCTTTACTGTAAATTGTTTCCATTGCTTTCTCTTTGTTTGGTTTAGTCTTTTAGTATCAACTCAGCTTTGAGGCTAATCCATACCCGCCTTTTCTCGCACATAGCGAGCAGCTTGTTCATGGGTAGCGAACCATACCTGATCCTTGGATTTGATGTGCTCGATCAAACCTTCCAAAGCCACCAACCTGGAACGATGCCCAATCACGTGGGGATGCATGGTAAGCAAGAATATGGTGCCTTCCTCCCAGGCCTTATCGAATTCATCCATCCACACTTGCATGACATCCCGTGGATTCATATAGCGTGTCCCTAGAGGATTTAATAAAGGGGCGTCGTCCAGTATCCATTCCACAGGTAACTCCACTACACCTGTGGGCTCACCATCCTGCAACAGTTCATAAGGCCGGTCATCATGCATCAGAGAGCTTTCATAAAGAAAACCCATGTCTCGCACGATTTGCAAAGTGTTGGGGCTGTGGTTCCAAGAAGGGGCGCGGTAACCAACTGGCCGGGTTCCGGTGATTGCTTCGATTTGATCAACTGCTTGAGCTAACAATCTTGATTCCGTAGCACCATCTAGCGAGGTGTTCAGTTCGTGTATCCAGCCATGCACCCCAATCTCGTGACGGCCTGATTGCTGGATGATTCCTGCCTGTTCGGGGGCCAATTTAAGACTCCAGGCAGGGAAAAAAAAGGTGGCAGGTATTTCTTGTTCATCCATTAGTTTCACTATGCGCGGCAGCGCGACTCGCGAACCATACTGCCCCTGTGAGAGCTGTCCGATGTTTATGTTACCGGTGCGCAGTCCTTGGATGGTTTCATTGTCCACATCGTAGGACAGTAATACAGCGACTCGGGCACCACCAGGCCAGGAGTCCGGATTCAAGTCTCTGCCGGCCCGCACCTGATTGACCTGAGACACGACATACTCTTCAGACCAGTTCCAAGGCTCAGAAGTGTTTTGCGCTAGCGTGCTCGGAAGGGTTCCGGACATAATCCCGGCGATTACCATGAGACTGCGAAGGAGGTGTGATTGACGGAGCTTCATCGGTGCCTCTTTGTCATAATTTTTATATGTAGGAGAATTCTTTATGTACCCTTAAATACAGCAAAATCGCGCCCATTAGTAGTCCATACCTTTCTCTTCAGGCCGTTTTTATACTTGGACTTGCTCAGGAATGGCATTTATTCTTCACATTCCTTCCACCGAAGAATCAATGGAAACTGTATGGATCAGCAACCACTGCCATTATCTGGCTACACCGTGCTGGATCTGAGCATAGCTCGGGCTGGGCCTACGGCTGTTCGTTTGCTGGCAGACTGGGGCGCCAATGTAATTCGTATTGAGGCGCCGGTTGAAGGGGATATAGCCGGAAAGCGTCACGGGCCTGACTCCCAGAATCTGCACCGCAACAAGCGCAGTTTGTGTATCAATCTGAAGGCTGCGATCGGCAAGCAAGTGTTCTTCGATCTGGTTAGAAAGGCAGATATTGTGGTGGAGAATTTTCGGTCCGATGTGAAGGGCCGATTAGGCATTGATTACGAATCGGTGAAGAAAATAAATAAAGCGATCATCTACGCTAGCATCTCCGGCTTCGGCCAGGAAGGGCCTTACTCGAAGCGGCCAGCAGTGGACCAGGTTATTCAGGGCATGAGCGGCCTGATGTCAATCACCGGGGAACCAGGTCGTGGCCCGATGCGAGTTGGCATCGCCGTGAGTGATACTTCCGCCGGTATGTTTCTCGGGCAGGGTATATTGTTGGCTCTGCTACAAAGAGAACGGACAGGCGAAGGACAATGGGTGCACACTTCCTTGTTGGAAGCGATGCTTAGCAAGTTGGACTTCCAGGCAGCGAGATACACAATGAATAGCGAAGTACCCGGTCAGGAAGGCAACAACCATCCGACCCTTTCGCCTATGGGGGTATTCGACACCTCCGATGGCATGATGAACATAGCTGCCAGCACAGACAAGATGTTCAAGGCATTTTGCGATGCGTTGGAGGCTGAAGAACTGGCTGGCAATGATGACTACACTTCTGTTGAAGGCAGGTTGAACCATCGCGAAGACCTTTGGAAGGAGATCAACTCCGTCACCAGCCAACATCCTACCGCGGAGCTGGTGGAAAAACTTAATTCATTCGGTATTCCCTGTGGGCCAATAAACGATATTCAACAGGCTTTTATAGACGAGCAGGTGAAGTTCCTGGCCATGACCAAAACTGCTCACCATGATCAGCTGGGTGATTTCGATTTGCTGCGCTCACCTATCAACTTGTCGAATTACGAGCACGGCGTGCGCTTTGAAAGACCAGGTCCGGACCTTGGTGAGCATAGCGTGGAGATTCTCAGGGAACTGGATTACAGTGAAGAGCGAATTGATGAAATAGTCGAAAGCGGTGCTGTGAAAATTGGTATTGGTTAATAAAGGAAAAGAAACGACATGGAAATAAAATCACCTTCTCCGAAAATACTTGCTGTAGTGGATAAGAGTATTGGGTGGATCACTTTCAATAATCCGAGGCGACACAATGCCATGTCGATGGAGATGTGGTTGGCCCTGGCAGATGTGCTGAAGCAATTGGCGCGAGATGATTCGTTGAGAGTCGTTATCCTAAAGGGCGCGGGGCCAAAGGCTTTCGTTTCTGGCGCGGACATTTCAGAGTTTGGGGAGAAACGCAATAGTCAGGAACAAAGGGATGCCTACGAAGCCGCCTTTGACGAAGCGCAGAACGAATTGGCTAGCTTTAAAAACCCGACTATTGCCATGATTCAGGGTTTCTGTGTCGGGGGTGGCATGGCCCTGGCACTGAACTGCGATGTACGTATTGCTACTGAGGATTCGTGCTTTGCCATTCCTGCGGCAAAATTAGGCCTGGGTTATAGCTATGACTCGATTAAGACCCTGACTTCTATTGTCGGCCCTTCGTTCGCTAAGGACATTCTGTTCAGCGCACGGTTCCTCGAAAGCGAAGAAGCGCAGTGTATTGGTCTTATCAACCAGGTAGTTACCCGCGAGAGTCTTTTAGAGAAAGTGCTGGAATATGCCAGCGCCGTAGCAAATAACGCTCCACTTACTATCGGCTCCATCAAGGCCGCTGTTAACGAAGTAGTGAAAGACCCGGGACAAATGGCTCCTGAATACATTGAAAAACTTGTGAATGACTGTTTCCTCAGCGAAGATTATGAAGAGGGAAGAACGGCGTTTGTGGACAAGCGTAAGCCTGTGTTCAAGGGATCATAATTAAACAAAGAGTAAAGACATGAATGACATACTCCAAAAAGCACCGTTGCTGCTTGGCCTGATGTTAACTGCTTCGATTGCTCAGTCACCAAATAGTGTATTCATCGAGGACCTTACCTGGATCGAAGTTCGAGATGCTATAGATCAGGGTAGGACAACTATCATCGTGCCCACTGGTGGAACAGAGCAGAATGGTCCGCACATGGTGCTGGGCAAGCACAATTATCTGGTGAAGTACAAGGCTGGTGAAATCGCGAATCAACTCGGTGATACGTTGGTTGCGCCGGTGGTTGCCTACGTTCCTGAAGGAGATATAGATCCTCCCACCAGCCACATGCGTTTTGCTGGTACGATCTCTATTCCCGAAGACGTATTCGCCAGTGTGTTGGAGTTTACGGCCCGCAGTTTCAAACAACACGGTTTCCTGGATATAGCGTTCATAGGAGATAGCGGGGGCAATCAGGCCACACAAAAGTTTGTGGCAGAGAAGTTAAACGAGGAGTGGACAGAAACTAATGTGCGTGTGCATCATGTTTCAGATTTCTACCCCGGTCGAGGTGATGACTGGGTAATCAGCCAGAACATCAGTGCAGAAGATGTAGGGGGTCACGCAGGTACTCACGACACTTCATCACTTTTGTACCTGAATCCTTCCATGTTGCGGCTGAATCAGATGAAGCCGGGAAGGCCGGGAGACGGCCAGGGACATACCGGTAATCCGGCTGTCTCAACGCCTGAATTTGGTGAGCGTATTCTCAATATGCAAATCGAAGATGCAGTGGGTCAGATTACTAGAGAAAGATTGGCTAAAAGGTAATAAGAGGACGAGATGATAGACGACAATTCCCGCCGGCAATTCCTTCAGGCGCTCGCCATCGCAGGACCGTCAATGTTGATGGCAAAAAAGCTTATGGCGCAAATCCCTGATACCTTAATTCCAGGCATCGGGCCGTACTCTGACGAATGGCTGCCTGTTGGGATGCGTTCGCGTTTTGTAGACAATGTGAATGGTCTACGGGTTCATGTACTTGAAACTGGGTACGAAACACCTAACAGACCAGTGCTGTTGTTGCTGCATGGGTTTCCGGAACTGGCCTATAGCTGGCGCAAGGTCATGGTACCCCTAGCTGAGGCCGGTTATCATGTGCTTGCACCTGACCTTCGCGGTTATGGTCGCACTACGGGGTGGAGCAGTGACTATGATACGGATCTCACTCCCTTCCGCATGCTCAATAAAGTACGTGATGCCATTGGCCTGATATCGGCCTTTGGCTATCGCTATATCGATGCCGTGATCGGCCATGATTTCGGGTCCCCGTTGGCCGCTTGGTGCGCGGTAACGCGGCCGGACATTTTTCGATCGGTGGTTATGATGAGTGCTCCGTTTGGTGGCACGCCGTCAATCCCATTCGACACTATTAGCAACCCAACACTTGAATCCATAAGTAGTCCGAGTATCTATGACGATCTTGCCAACCTGCCGCGTCCACGGAAGCACTATCAGCGTTATTACAATACGCGCGGCGCCAACGAGAGCATGTGGTATGCCGAGCAGGGTTTAAGCAATTTTATTCGCGCCTACTATCATCACAAGAGTGCGGACTGGAAAGATAATAGGCCTTATAGACTCGCTGCCAGAACTGCTGTGGAGTGGGCGAAAATGCCGACCTATTACATTATGAATCTGAACGAGAGCATGGCTGAGACGGTAGCCAGAGTCATGCCAACCACGTCAGAGATCAACGTCAATACATGGCTAACAGAAGCAGAACTTGCGGTATACACTGCCGAGTATGGGCGCACTAGTTTCCAAGGAGGCCTTAACAGTTATCGCATGGGTGCCTCTGGTATAGGGAATGCCGAGATGCAATTATATGCTGGCAAGACTATTGACCAGCCCAGCATGTTTATCAGTGGCGCCAGTGACTGGGGAACTTACCAAAACCCGGGCTCATTCGAGCGTATGCAGGAAAGGACCTGCACCGATATGCGTTCAGTTCACCTAGTGGAAGGCGCCGGACATTGGGTTCAGCAGGAACAGGCTTCTGGGACAAGCCGGTTATTACTGGCATTTCTGGATTCCCTGGCATAGGTTACTCGAGAGACACCCATCAACATTTTAAAACACGATTGACCGTTAATCTTAGCTCGCGTCTGTATTGCGCAGACCCCCAAAGCCATGCGTTAGTCAAAGTGTTATCTCCAGAAGGCCAGGTTATCGCTGTGGATGTGCAAGCGTGCTAGGCTTCGAAGTAATTCTTTAGCTTGGCCATTCCTTCGTTGATGTCATCAATATCGATTCCGGAATAAGCGAAGCGCAGATAATGATTGGTCTCGCCTTCTAATAGACGCCCGAAGTGCTTGCGCGTGCAGAATGAAACGGATGTTTCGATTAGGGCTTCGTCCATTAGCTGATCGATGTCGGTAAAACCTTTACGTTCCATTATGTCGGTGACATTGGGAAACAGATAAAACGTGCTGTTCGGTGCGGCTATCGAAATCCCATCGATAGCATTTAGCCCTGCTACGGCTGCATCCCGTCGCCGTCTCAGTTCTTCAATAATTGAATCAGGACCAGAGGTATCTCCCTCGATAGCTTCCACCATACCTTTCTGGATGAAGTGTGTTGTGCAGGATTCGAAGTTCGTGTTGAATTTGTTAATGATATCGATGGCAGATTTTGGGCCGATGGCTGCACCGAGCCGCCAACCGGTCATGGCGAAACGCTTTGAGCAGGTATAAAGAATAATGGAGCGTTCCTGCATACCTGGCAAACTTACAATTGATTCCGGTTTACCACTGTATTGAATCTCGAAATATGCTTCGTCGCTCAACACCCATAGATCGTATTTAATGGCTAACTCTGCTAGTTGCTCAATCTCTTCTTGGGAAGATTCGGCACTGTTAGGGTTTTGGAAGTTGTTATAAATCAGGGCTCGAGTTTTTGGGGTGATCTTACTTTTTACAGAGTCTAGGTCTAGATCAAATCCCTTCTTGGTTTCAAGATAAGCATAGGGCACGGCGACGCCACCTTGGTACTCAATCTGTGACTCGTAAATTGGATAGCCGGGATTAGGGTAGAGAACTTCATCGCCGGGGTTCATCACGGTAGCGATGAATTTGCTTATCACTGGTTTGCCACCGGATTGAATGGAAACATTTTCTGCACTATAACGCAGGTCACGCTTTGAGCCCACATCTCTGGCAATAGCCGCTCTTAACTCGGAAATGCCCGCGCCGGGACAGTAACCCGTGTAACCATCGGCTATGGCTTTGTCAGTCGCCTCGACGATATTACGGGGCGTGGGAATATTAATGTCGCCCAGATGAAAGGGGTAGATCTTGTTACCTTTATCACCCCATGCAGCGGCTGCTGCCGAGACAGAAAATGCTGTCTCGGTACCGAGTCTCTCTAGTTGCTTTGCTAATTTCACAATGTGGTGCTTTTCTTAAGAATGAGTTTAAAGATTTCGAGTATGATGTTTTTTTCGTGCGAGATACTATACGAACCAGCAACAATCGGATACCCCTCACGAGTGACGCTGGAAAAATTAGCAGGGTATGGCGTGATCCGGATGCTAATCGCGGCGCGCTAGAAAAGTACAGTGTATTGCAGCATAGGGTGAATTGATAACTGGCAAGCGCGTAGGCTAGAACTATAGCGGCGATGCTGGGACTCTGAAGTATAGATGGACCGATCTAGAAGCTGTACTTGATGCCGAGGAAGCCCGACCTCGGAGCGGCTGCGCCAAAAAACAGGGGCACTTTAAAGTCTTCGATGATAGGCACCTCTACTTCACCCGGTTCCTCGCCCAGCAAGCCGAAAGTTTCATACTCTTCGTTGAACACGTTGTGCACAGCGGCAAAAATCTGCAGGTTATCGTTTAGCTGGTAACGGGCACGCACGTTAACCACGTGATAACCATCAATTTGATCGAGTTGATTTGACTCATCACCTCGTAGGAACTGCTTATCATTGTTCACTAAATCAAGACCAATATTAAAACCCTCCGAGAGCTGGTAATCGATAACAGTCTTGAATTGGTTCTGGGGAATGCCTGGAATATAGTCACCACTTTCTACCGTGATCTCGCCTTCTCCGTCAGCAAAGGCATGATTAGGACTCAATACATTGAAGCTATCCTCGAAAGTGGCATTAATGCGACTATATGCAACCTTCCAGCTTAAGTTTTGCCATTCACCAGCCAGCTGGCTCTCAATGCCACTGCGTAGCGTCCTGTCAACGTTAGCGAACAGACCGGTAGATCGACCAGTAGTCTGGAACAGGATGTCATCGTGATTGGTCGTATGAAAGAACCCGAACGAGTAACTCACATCGCCCAGAAAGCCACGAGTTCCGAGTTCAAAACTCTTGGCGACCACTCTCTTTAGTGGTGGGTCCGCTAGGAATGCATTTGGTAATCGGCATTCGAACTCGACATCATCCGGGTCTTCGCCATCTTCTATTGCGTACTGAACTGCCAGGTCGAACACTCCTTCGTTGCATGCAAGTTCAATAGGTGTAGGGGCGCGGGAAGATTCACTATAGGAAGCATATAGGTTGTGGGCATCGGTTGCCTGAAAAGTGATACCGATCGCCGGGTTAATCCGCGCGAAGCTGTGGCTTCCGTTTAATTCAGGTCGGTCTCCGGACTTATCGCGCAGATCAACGGTAGTTTTATTGCCGCGGGCAGATAAGGTCAGTGTAATGGAGCTGCTGATGTCTAGCGAGTTCGTAAAGTAAACACTGAAGGATTCGGTTTCAGTATTTATAAATGTTGATTCTTCATCGATAAAAGCACCTGTGCCGAGCCCGGTAGTTAGTCGGGTAATTGGATCAATGTTTGCTAGTTCTACCACCGAGTTGAAATAAGACTCGCCATTAAAATAAGTGCTGCCGATCACTAGTTGGTTGTTATAATCGAAGAACTTGTTACTAAACGTCCACTGGAAATCGGCCCCGGTACTCTCTTGGTTACGATTGCTTATATTGTTGATAGCTTCATCCGATAGAATGCCAGTACCGGATACATTGTCAGAATCAAAGCCGTCCAGCTCGAATTCTCCCTCTTCGCTTAACGTAGCAGCAGTTATATTCAGGAAGTTTTCAAGTTCATTGAGATTGGCATACTGGTTTTCGCAGATATCTTGGCCGTCCAGTCCCAGTCCTTCGATTTTGTCTTCTTCTAAGCCTTCCAGCAGGATGAGTTCATTACCAAGTTTACAAACGCTGAATTCGCTTCCATCACCATTGAAAGAGTTGGTTTTGTTTTTGCGATAGGAGATATTTCCGTTAAAACGTATGGTTGAATTAACTTCGTGGGCGAAGTCACCGCTTATCATTACCATGCTGTTATTAGTGATGTCAGGACCGGTGAAGATCGCTTTACGATCCATGTTAAGAAGTTCGATGGGGGATGAGCCGTTACCAATTAACTCCGAATCTCCGTGCTGGTAATTAAGGTTAAGCTGAGTGTAGTCGGATCGCCAGCCGACGCTACCGTAAAAATTGATGGCGTCAGAATTGGAATGATCGCGCCAACCGTCTTCCTCAAAAGAGTCGATATTTAGGTAGTAGCCAAGTTGTCCATTGTTACCACCAATTTCGATGTTGGCAGTGGTGCGATCAAAGGAGCCGGAACTCACTTTTATATTGGGCTCTTGAAAACTAAAACCGTCTTTCATATCAATGATCAGTGAACCACCGAGACTATTCAAACCGAACAACGGGTTGGCTCCACCATTTAGTGTAATACTCTGGATAGCCGATTGGGGGAGCAGATCCCAGTTAACCGTATCTCCTAGCGGTTCGTTGATGCGTACGCCATTCTGGTGCACCGTTATACCCTGGGCTGGTCCCAACAAGGGAGAAGCGGTGAAGCCGCGGTATTGGAGGTCAGGCTGCATGGGATTGCTCTGCACATCGTTAAGAGAGATGCTGGAAAAACTCTGAGCGAGAAAGTCGGCGAGGCTCAGAGCGGCTATATTGCGGAGATCCTCAGCTGTGCTGGTCTGGATTGGGTAGGGTATCTTGTCCAGTTCTTGGCTGGCGCCGGAGGGCACAATACCCACTATCACAATTTGCTCAATATCTTGGGCAAGCGTTTGTGTAATTACTGCGGCCGTCAGGAGAGAAACTAGTCTTATTTTCACAAATTTATTCGTATGGTTAGTCCGAAGCTATTAACGTCTATCTGTCCGGCGCGTTAGTATAGCAAACCTCACTAGGTTTGCGATTTTCAGTAATTGGATTGGGTGTCTCGGATAAATGTAATGAGGAAGAACCTTTGGGTTCATAACACACGACGGGTTGATACAGTAATCGACCCTTAACAAGCAAAGAACAGCAAGAGGAGTCAGCATGGCAACGGTATTGATTACTGGAACCAATAGGGGGATTGGACTAGAGTTCGTTAAACAGTTTCTAGCACGAGAAGATACCGTATTAGCGACCTGTCGCGATATGGGATCAGCAACCGAGTTAAGACAGCTGAAAAACGATACTAGCAAACTGCGCATATTTGAGCTCGATGTCTCCTGCCATAAGTCCATGGAGGACCTGACCTTACAACTTGCAGGTCACGCGATCGATATCTTTATTAACAATGCTGGTGTGTACGGACCAAGAGATTCCACATTCGGCAAAGTCAGTGTCAATGAATGGGCGAAGGTATTACAGGTCAATGCCAAGGCTCCCATGATTCTCACCCAATTATTGATCGACAACCTACGTGATGGTTCTGACAAGAAGCTTATATACATCACGTCGAAGATGGGTTCAATTGATGACAATAAGGGCGGTGGTTCCTATGTATACCGAAGTTCCAAGGCAGCGTTGAATGCGGTGGTGAAAAGCATTTCTGTCGATTTGAGAGATTCTGGTTTCAGTGTGGCAGTGTTACATCCGGGCTGGGTGCAGACCGACATGGGTGGGCCTAACGCATTGATTGATGTGACAACCAGTGTTTCCAAAATGATAGATGTGATTGACAATCTCAACTTCCACAATAGTGGTAGCTTTTTCAACTACGACGGTGGGATCATCCCATGGTAACTGGCTGACCCGATTAATATTTTCCAATGATACCAGCGGCAGAGTAGATAACAGGATCGGGCAATGTATTTTGCTCAGCCGCTTCTTAAGTGTAAACTCTTACCTTTGTTAATCCCGTCTTTAGAATTGAAGATCGTTTTTGCAGGTTATCGTACGTGAATGCCAAGGTTCTGAGGTTAAACAAGGCAGGAATTCCAGTTAGTTGGCTTACTCGGGAAGAGACCGCGACGCTTCTAGTTAAAGATTTGGTTATTTGGTCTTTAGGTAACACGGTGATGGAAATTCGGGGCGGTTACAATCGCAGTGGTATTCAGTCTGTTCTCAAATTACCCAGTATAATTGCCTGCCATGGAAAAGTTCACAAGGATATCTCTGATCCACCCCTGGAAAACAAGTTCCTGTTTCGGCGCGATAAGAACATGTGTATGTATTGCGGTGGAGCTTTTGCCGTCAGTACACTATCCCGTGACCACGTGAATCCACTGTCTAGGGGTGGTAGCGATGTGTGGACCAACGTTGTGACTTCCTGTCGCCGCTGCAATAATCGAAAAGCTGATTGCGTCCCTGAAGAGGCCAACATGGAGCTCTTGGCAGTACCCTTCGTGCCGAACCAATACGAGTTTCTTTACCTGTCCAACCACAATGTGTTAGCAGACCAGATGGAATTTCTCAGTGCCCGCTTTTCTCGACGTATAAAACTGTCCTGATTAGACCTGGCTCCTTAGCCTCGACGACCAGCAAATTCTGTAAGAGAAAGGATTTGCTTTCATCTGTCAATCCGATTAGTTTTCAGCCTACTATTATGAATAACTGCAGTGATTGAGACAGGCAAATGGATAACTCTGGGAAGATATGGATAATTGTGCGGTTTAGAGTAACTATCATGTTTGGCGCTTTACTGGCCGCCTGTCAGGTTGCCGACGCTCAGCGAGACTTCGTCAGTTTCGAGCGAATTGTACTCGATGACCAGATGCTGGGTGGTTACGGGGTGGAAGTCGCTGATGTGGATCGTGACGGATTGGCGGATGTCATAGCTTTAGCGACTAAT
>Ga0257111_1000715_pt1 | contig 13657 bp, 12 predicted proteins | sample LP_taG_6_FD_191567 | JGI IMG/M metagenome (GOLD analysis project Ga0257111, IMG submission 191567) | Marine microbial communities from Northeast Subartic Pacific Ocean, Canada - LP_J_2015_P26_500m | ecosystem: Environmental > Aquatic > Marine > Oceanic | place: Canada: Northeast Subartic Pacific...
CGATGAGCACACCCGAGCCGCAGGCCATATCCGTATCTGATCTTACCAAGCAGATCAAAAATGTGTTGGAAGGCAGCTTCCCTATTTTGTGGATTTCCGGTGAAATTTCAAATTTTGTACACCATGGGTCAGGACATATGTATTTTACACTCAAGGATGAGAAAGCGGAAATCCGGGGCGTCATGTTCAAAGGGTTTAATAAATTTTTACATTTCAAACCGGAAAATGGGATGCAGGTACTGCTGCAGGGAGATTTGACTTTATATGAGGCCCGGGGACAATACCAGATAGTGGCCAAGAAAATGGAACCGGCTGGAATTGGAACCCTATACCTGGCTTTCGAAGCACTGAAGAAACAGTTAGCAGCGGAAGGTCTATTTGACCAGGAAATAAAACAGAAACTGCCGGTATATCCCAGGTGCATTGGTGTGATCACTTCCCAGACCGGTGCCGCTGTCCGTGACATTTTCCAGGTACTGGACCGCCGTGCGCCTCACGTTGATGTAATTCTCAAACCTTCCCTCGTCCAGGGTGATAAAGCAGCATTTGATCTGACTGAAGCAATAAATGACATGGCAGCATTTAACGCTGTGGATGTGATCATCATTGGGCGGGGAGGTGGATCACTGGAAGACTTGTGGCCCTTCAATGAAGAATCAGTAGCACGGGCCATATTTGCGTGCCCTATTCCGATCGTTTCTGCTGTAGGCCATGAAACAGACTTGTCCATTTCAGACCTAGTGGCGGATATGCGTGCGCCTACGCCGTCAGCGGCAGCGGAGGTTGTTTCACCTGCGGCAAGTGATCTGATTGAATATATTCATGGTTACGAGCGAAACCTGGTTTCGGCCATGCAGCGTGATTTGCAAAAACGGTGGCAAGGACTGGACAGCGCGAAAGACCGTTTTGCCCTACAGCAACCAGGTCAATTATTGAAACAGCATCGTACCCATTCCCGGGAACTGTTCCATTTAATGGTGCAAGCCTATCGGCTGGGGATCCAGGGCTTTTCTGGAAAATTTGCTGGGGCGAATGAAAAACTGCTGGCATTGAACCCGATGAATATTCTTTCCAGGGGATATTCTATCGCTTATCGTGAAACTGATCAGAAAATTATACGTGATCCGCAAGATCTAAAAGAAGGGGATCCTTTTGAGTTACAGACCTTTAAAGGTACTTTCCGGGCCAAAAGAGCGAACAAGAAAAAATAGACCCTCGAACCATCTAGTCTTTGTAATATTAGATTATGGCGAAAAAAGATAAACAAATCCAATTTGAGGAAGCATTCAAGCGTCTGGATGATATTGTCACCAAGCTGGAATCGGGTGATTTATCACTGGAAGATAGCATGACTCTTTTTGAAGAGGGTATTACACTAACTGAAACGTGCAAATCAAGACTTGAAGCTGCCGAACAAAAGATTCAACTATTGCTGAAGGATTCTGGCGGCAATTTGTCCCTGGAAGATATAGCTTGAATAAGCCAACCAGTTTTGGCATTTGGGCCAATACGGATAAACCTGCATTTTGGAAGGTATTGCCTGATATTGTATCCTGGGCCAAGGATAGGGGCCTTGATTTATACATCACCACTAGAATTAAGGCCCAACTGAAAGATCACGATTATAATTACCAGCTTATAGAAAGTGCCGATGATTTTGCGAAGCTGGATTTCATTCTGACTCTCGGAGGTGACGGAACAATTCTTTCATTGGCTCGAGCTGTTGGTGATCGCAGAACGCCTATTTTGGGTATTCACCTGGGTGAATTGGGATTTCTGGCAGAAGTGGTTCTGGATGACATGTTTACGCGCCTGGACACAGTAGCCGCAGGTGATTTTAATATTCAAAAGCGCATGGTTATAAGATGTATTCTGAATAATGACAGCGAACCACAGACATTTATTGCACTGAATGATATTGTAGTGGACCGCGGGAAATCTCACCGCCTGCTTACATGTGAATTATTGGCCAATGATAATTTTGTGGCTAAATATAAAGCGGATGGTTTGATTGTAGCTACACCGACAGGATCCACTGCCTATTCCCTAGCTTCCGGCGGACCCATCGTGATGCCAACATTTGGTTCAATGGTGGTCACACCTATCTGTCCCCATACGCTGACCTTGCGTCCTATTGTTTTTCCAGATGATCAGATCCTAGAAATTTCATTTCCCGTTGATGGTGGGGATGATATGGCTCTAGCTATCGATGGCCAGGTAACTGAATACCTTAAATCAACTGCAAAAGTTGTGATTCAGAAAGCTCCATTCGAAATCAACATGGTGAATTTTACCGATTCAAATTATTTTAATACCTTGCGGACCAAACTGGGTTGGGGTGTCCGGGGTGATAGATAATTTATAAGTATAACTGATTCATTCAGATTACTATAATTTCAGTAATTATTTTGGCAATCCATATTTTGCTAGATTTTTGTCAACCTCTGCCTTAGTAAGACCCGTTAATTCTACAATTTTCCATGGAGATGTTTTTCCTGCGATTACCTTAACGTTTTTTGCAGGTATTACTAGCGTACTGGCTAGGATCTTTTCTAAAGCAGCATTCGCGCGGCCCTGTTCGGGCTGAACGCCAACGCGTATTTTCAGCGCATTCCCCAACCAGCCTATAATACGATTCTGCGATGATCCAGGGACAACTTTAATTGATAATTTGACAACCATTGTGAGTAAATAATCTTCCAGAAATATTCTATAAACAATAAAGTCCTAAATTTTATCAGGACTTTATTGTTTTATATGACCTAATTAGGGGGGTAGTAAGTCATATTAATAATTTGGTCTATTAGGGCCTATTACCATCTTCATCATCACTACAATCTTCTTCTACGGCTTCCATTTCTTCATCACTATTAATGGTCAGAGTTGTACCATCTTCATAGGATATATCTACAGGATATTGTAAGACTGGTTCTTCTTCTGATTCATTATTATTCATATACCAGTCCCTAAGGTTGCCCCAACCTTCATCATTTTCTACAGTAAGGGTTGATCCATCAGGCATAACAAAGGTAACTGGTAAGACTAGCTCAAAACATTCTCTGTCATCCTCTTCATCATTCCACTCATCCCAACATTCATCCTTCGCTGCTTCCATTTCACTTTCATTATTAATCGTAACTGTGGAATCTCCTGCGTCTATCTCATAAACAATATCTACAGGGTACTCTAAAGTAGGCCGTTCATCAGACTCAGGATTCGCATCGTACCAATCTTTTACTTCTTGCCAACCTGCTTCATCATCAGTTTCAACAGTAATCGTTGATCCATCAGGCATAACAAATGTTACTGGATATACCAGTGAAAAACATTCTCTACCTTCATCCTCATCTTCCCAGCATTCACGCTTGATTTCACCCATTTCTTCAGCACTATTAACAGTAAAAGTCTCATCATCTAATACAACATCCACTGGATACTGTAATTCAGGGCGCCCTTCAGCATTAGGGTTCGCATCATACCAATCCTTTATTGGATCCCAATCTTCATCATTCTCTACCGTAATCGTTGAACCATCAGGCATTAAGTATGTAACAGGATAGATAAGCTCAAAACATTCTCTGTCCCTATCAACATCTCTGCCACCACCACAGCGTCCGTACGCACCTCTCAGCTCTTCATCATTGGTAACTATAAGGGTTGTACTACCTTCCCTGGTTTCAAACGATATATCTACAGGATATTGTAACGCAGGTCTTTCTTCAGCATCAGGATTAGCTTCATACCAGGCCTTGATCTCTGCCCAGTTATCATCATCATCACTGCTTACAGTTATAGTAGAGCCATCAGGCATCACATACGTGACAGGTAAAACTAGCTCAAAACATTTCCAGTCACCTTTATCATCATCTCTATCCCAATCAGATTTATCTCCTCTTTTATCATTAGGATCTAATTTCCTGCCTTCCAGATTGAAATAGACTTCACAGCGGTGCCCCATTTTATGGCCTTTACCATCCATGTTCACTTCGTAGCCTAACCCGTATGCCTTTTTTGCATCAATACCATCATATTCAATATAATCTTCTTTAACGATTATTTTTGAGTTAGATGGTAATCCATCCATGCCAACGCTGATTTTATCAGCGTCAATAATAGCTTGGATTAATTCCGCATCAGATCCCCCTACTGGTTCTGTGCCACTATTTTGACAACCAGCCATCATAATTAGAAAAGCTGTAAGTAAAATTTGAATAGTATATCTCATGTTTTTCCCCTAGTTAGATAAAATCTTGCATTCGATCCAGTTAAACAAGTTCCTACTAATTTAGATAATAATTATTTTTTTTTCAAAAAATAAGAATGTGTAATTACTTCCTGCTTTTTCTTTTGTACCGTTTATTTTTTCTATTATTATTTTTTGAATTAAAGAATTTTCTTCGATTACTTTTTCGCCTTTTAGGATTTCCCTTCTCATGGGCTTCTACATTAATATCTTTAGAATTTTTGTAATATGATAAATATCTATTGAATTCAGTTGATACAAAGTGCTTAATGAGTTTTTTTCTATCCAACCAATTTAGTTTCTCGTAAATATATGGCAAAAATGGCTCTATTTGCTCTTCATTAACATTGACTTTCTCAATTTTGTCAATAAGTGCATACAAGCGTTCCTTACATATGTCTAATCCATTTGGAACATCTTTCTTTGTAAAGGATATACCACACGTTCTTTCTATATCTTTTAATTTTCTTATTTCACGTCCATGAATTATAACTATTGATACGCCCTTCTTTCCTGCTCTTCCAGTTCTTCCACTTCTGTGGGTATATATTTCATCATCATCAGGCAAATTATAATTAATCACATGAGTTAAATCTTCAACATCTAATCCACGGGCGGCTACATCTGTTGCTACTAAGATTTGTAATTGACGTTTTCTAAAACGCCCCATAACATCATCTCTTTCAGCTTGAGATAAATCTCCATGTATAGTATCAGCATTGTAATGATCATTCATTAGTTTATTAGCAACTTCTTTGGTTTCCCTACGTGTACGACAAAATACAATTCCATATATATCTGGGTTCATATCTGCAATTCGCTTTACTACTTCGTATCTGTCTTTTGCTTGTACCATATAAAATATATGCTGAACATTATCAGCAGCTCGGTTTACGCGCGCAACAGTTATCTCTAAAGAGTTTCTCATGTATTTTTTTGTAACCATAATAACCTTAGGAGTCATTGTTGCTGAAAAAAGTAAAATTTGTTTTTTCTTTGATGTTGCGTTAATAATTGTTTCAAGATCATCTTTAAATCCCATTGATAGCATTTCGTCTGCTTCATCCAAGATCAAACGATCAATATTTCCAATAAATAACTTTTTTCTTCTTATTAGATCCTTTGTCCTACCTGGAGTGCCAACAACAATTTGAGGTCCTTTATTTAATGAACTTATTTGTTTTTGAATTTTAGCTCCTCCATAAACTGCTAAAATTTTTATCATCTTTACATATTTGGAATAACTTATTAGGTCATTTGTAATTTGAATACAAAGTTCTCGTGTAGGACATAAAATAAGTGTCTGAACATTGGTATCCCGGGTATTGGTCAAATCTAATAAAGGTAAGCCAAATGCAGCTGTCTTTCCTGTCCCAGTCTGCGCAGAAGCAATCAAATCTTGATTAGAGGACATTAAATGCGGAATAACTTTCTGCTGGATAGGCGTTGGATGATTAAAGCCTAGTTCCTTGATAGCTTTAATTAATTCACCTTTTAAAGAAAAACTCAAAAAAGATTCTCTGTTTTTACTTTTTGTATAGTTCATATTATAGTTTAGTATTAATTATTATAAGTTATTGAGCACGGAGTATAACGTAGTTTACTAAGATTACTATTCAAATAATCAAAATCAATAAATAATATCCATCTATCATCGGGTTATGAGCCTCACGCACCTTCTTCTTTTTTCAATTGGCTTGTTGTTTTATAATTGCTACTTAAATGAATGAAATTCACAATCCTTATGCCACAGCACTTGATGGATTAGTGCTGGATGACCCTGTATGCGCTTTTTTTGATTTTTGCCGGGAACGAGAAAATATTCGATTAGAAAGAGAAATGGGTTATCCTAAACCATGGACAGATGACCCTATTTTTCAAAAGGGACGATTCTTGAATGTATTTCGCGAAGACGACCGCGGTAGTAAAGCTATCCTGCGTTTCGCCAGTAGCTTAGAAAAAGATCTATCTGCTTTGATTCATGCCCTGTTTTTCTCTCGCTGGTGCAATAGGCAAGAGACTCTAGACAAATTATTGATAAAAATTCTTTCCAAGCCCAAAGGATTACGTGAAAAGCTGGATACTCTTGAGCCTTGGTGTAACGTTACGGCTTACCCTGTTGAACCAGTGTATTGGGAAGGGATTCAATACTCACGGTTCGATGCAGCCACTATACTTTTTGGAGAAATCAAAAAATCATTAGCTGAGATTATCACTGGAGCTCAACGTGATGTGATAAAAGCTACTAATGCGGTGAACGCTCTATTTAGTATGCAAAACGACTTCCCTATTTTTATGGCCATCATTGATTTGGCCTGGTTTCGCCCAGATATAATTGATCCAGGAAGCCATGTTCCCACAGGGATTGGTGCTGTTGCTTACCTAGATCGACTTCAGACACATTTTGACTTAGACGATCATCAGAAAACATGCGACCGAATGATTGCGTTGCAAAAAGAATACTGGCCAGAAGCCAAACGGGCATTTCAACCCATCGATATTGAATATCTTTCCTGCGAGTGCAGAAAATATTACAGCTACGTCAATGGGACAAAACAGTTTGAAGGGAAAAACATCTTTCGCCCTAAATTGCCTATAGATAAATAAATATCCATCCATCGGGTTATGGGCATCACGCAGCTTCTTCTATTTTAAATTGGCTAGAAGGCGAATGGGCGTCAAATTATTCTATAATCCTTGATTAATTCAAGTTCTAAACATAATACAAAATGAAGAATAAAATTGATAGTAAAACTCGAAGAGCCAATTGTATTGTGTTGTTTGGATTATTGTAAATATTCGCTTTTCAATGTATAATTGTTTTTGATAAGTTGATTGGGGCAATAAATATTTGAAATATTAACTAGGAGTGCATGAACAACTTAAATAAAGATAAGAAAAATATTTTTCGAACTACAAAAATAAAAACCCGGACTATAAAGCAGATTGTAAAAGGTATCGAAACCAGTGACGGAGCTGGAGTGAATCTCACCCGCATCATCGGTTCACCTGAGCTTAATATGCTGGATCCGTTTTTATTACTGGATGAATTCGGCAGTAATGACCCCAATGATTACATCGCCGGGTTTCCGCCTCACCCTCACAGGGGATTTGAAACAATAACCTATATGCTAAATGGGAAATTTCGGCACAAGGATTCAGCAGGTAATGAAGGATATCTTACCGACGGATCAGTACAGTGGATGACTGCAGGAAAGGGTGTTATCCACAGTGAGATTCCCGAGCAGACGGAGGGTCTGGTCAGGGGATTTCAACTGTGGCTGAACCTCCCTAAGGAAAAGAAAATGATCGAACCTGCCTACAATGATATACCTGCTGATAAGATTCCAATCGTAAATGTCCCAGGAGGGAAAGTTAAAATCATTTCAGGTACATTTTCGGGCATCACCGGTCCTGGGATATCTCACACCGGTATATTTTATTATGATATATTACTAGATAATGGATCTGAAATTATTATACCCATAGAAAATGGATGGAATGGCTTCTGCTATGTATATGAAGGATCAATATCTTGCGGGAAAACGGTCTCAAAAAGTCATCTTTCCATCCTGAGCACAGAGGGTGTATTTAGGTGTACTGCCACAATAAACAACACTCGATTTATCTTGGTTGCAGGAATGCCACTAAACGAACCGGTGGCTCGCGGAGGCCCTTTTGTAATGAATACCAGAGGTGAAATATTGCAGGCTTTTGAAGATTATCAAGCAGGTCGCTTCGGTTAGTAAATCCACCCACCTGGTTATGAGATTGACTTAGATCCACAAACAAAAAACCCCACGACTGGGCGGGGCTTGATATTTATTTCAACAGCACCATTTTCTTAGTACTAATGTAATCACCGGCCTGTATTTGGTATAAGTAGATACCAGCACTAACTGGTTTACCATAATCATTGGTGGCATTCCAGATTACTGATCTGTAGCCAGCGTCTTGGGTGTGGTTGATCAGGGTTTTAACCTGTCTACCCAGCATATCATAGACTGTAATATTCACATGTGTTTGCTCTGGTAAATCATAACGCAAAGTTGTTACTGGGTTGAAAGGATTGGGGTAATTGGGATATAATACCAGGATGTGGGGCAGCTGGGCATCCAACTCAATTCTAGCTAACATAATACCAACACCTGATACTGGCACAATCAATGTATCCATTTCAGAGTCGTTACTAATAACAAAGAAATTGCTTGAGTATATGATTGGTTCGGTTGGTGTAAACGCCACTTGCACCATCTGGCTATCTCCTGGTTGTATATCATAGCTGGTAAGATTTGTTGAGAAAACACTTTCAGTAGATGAAATGTTGCTTATGGTAAGAGTGGCATTACCTGTATTATAAATGGTTAGCAGCTTTAAATTGCTACTACCAGCTGCTGTTGTGTCAAAAGCAAGGTATATAGGGTCAACAGAAATCTTTGGATCAAGAATAAAACCAACACCTGTGAGTAGGACAACTAACGTATCTGTTTCAGGATCATTATTAACAATAAATAAATCACTGCTATAGTCCGTTGGTTGGTTAGGTACAAACGTAACTAAAACTATTTGGTTGTCTCCAGGTAAAATATTAAAACTGTCGGTATTTACTGAAAAAATACTATCAGGTGAGAAAAGATTGTATATCAATAACGTATCGGAACCTGTATTAGTAATGGATAACATATCGACACTGCTGCTTCCTACTGCTGTAGTGTCAAATATGAGTGATTCGGGCTCAACAGTAATATTTGGTTCGGGCGATCCCGGACCGGGTGATTCCGCATGGATAATGGAAAGACCACCCACAAAATGATTGATAGTTCCTTCAGAAGTTGTGTTACCTGTTGTAAGGTTTACAGAACGGACGGTTTTCTCCCAAGTGATTGAGTTATACGTAGCCATATACATGGTGTTGTTATGAAAACTGTAATCTAACCCATGCCATGGACCGGCGGCATTAAAGCCAGTATTACCTAACAGTGTAGCTGAGCCATTTGTCTTATCGATCAGGTAGATAGTATTGGACAGGTTATGGGCATACATTTGCCCACTGTTATCGAAAGCGATATCCGCTACAGATTGGGCAGTGGTCGTAGTGCCTATGTGGCTGGTGGTACCAGTGGAAACATCGATTGTGTAAATTGCTGAGGCAGAATTGCCGGTGGTACTGGATGCATAAAGTGTGCTGGTTGTAACATCATAGGCTAGGCCGGACCACATATGCCCGGTAAGGGGAGTAGAGGTTCCTATCTGATTAATGGCTGCAGTGGTTGTGTCAATTTGATAAAATTGAGTGCCCACTCTGGGAAGAGCGTATAAAATATTGTTAGACCCAAATTCTAAATCAATTAAATGATTCATGGAAGTTCCAATGGCAATCTCATTTTCCGGGTTATCCAACTCAATCTTTACAAGTTCTCCATCGGTATAATCAACAACAAAACCATATTGTCCTAAGATAAGGTACGGGAACATTATAATAAATGTTAAAACGATAACCTTGAGCTTCATAAAATTCCCATTCTCTTTAATTTCGCAGTGAATTATTTTACCTCACGACCTTTAAGTTAAACCAATTTTACATCTCACCAGTCCTAAATGTCTATAAACAAAAAACCCCGCTACTTGGCGGGGCTATTTGAGCCAGAGGCGTTTCATAGAGCTATAGCGAACCCTGACGTCCCATCGTTGCCAAGTGCACAGCATCTCTTAGCATCGACGCCGCTGTCGGCACGGGTTCACGCTCCCACAATTTGTGAAACGATTTTCCGTAAATATCACTCTGAATTTCTATTGCCATCTCCCAACCGCTACAACTGCCCAAAAAGCTTTCGATTGGCATAGGCGTAGGCTCGACTTGGAAACGCCATTCGGTATTAATACGTTCGGCAGTAGCCACGAGTTTAAGAACTGAACCTTCCCTACGGCATTGATCCAGCCAATCGAACTGCACGTCTTCAATGCCACTAACGCTCACGTCAGCGAGCGTTATCATTGCGTCCACGATACTGTTCGCGGCGATGACGAGCTTGGCGGCAGTGTCCCAGCCACCGACATCGATGCTCGGATCAGCTTCAGCAATCCCTCGTTCTTTAGTTTCGCTGAGCGCGTCTGCATAGCTGCGCCCCTTGAGCATTTCTTCCAGAATGAAATTCGTCGTGGAGTTGAAGATACCTCGGAAGCCTAAAATTTTTCCGCAAACCATGTCACGCCTGACAATGTTGAGCACAGGAAGTCCGCCACAAAACGTTGCGCTGTAGAGGATACCCACGTCAACATCCGCCGCGAGACGATCAAGCTCTGCTTGAGCAAGCGCCAATGGAGCCTTGTTGGCCAATACGAGGTGCAGCCCGTGATCCAGCGCTGTCCTACAATTAGAGAGGCCTGGATTCCCCGTGTTGAGGTCAACCGGTGACGCTTCCAGAAGAATCTCGCATTGGACGCTGTCAAGTGCTACCGCCAGGGTTAGGCCTTCGTCAAACTCTCGTAACTCACGAAGCTTCAATCCACAACCTTTGTGTTCCAGCAAGTGGGCAAGATCGAACCCATCATCACTGACCGCGACACCGCTGCTGTCAACGACACAATGGACGCTGAAGGTAAGGCCATATTTCTCTCTAAGCGTGTCGTCGTGCTCAATGAGAAGCCTGAGGAAACGGCGTCCTACATTACCCAATCCGACCAGGGCCAACCCAACTCGCTTCATCTGGGACTCACGTTAGGGAATCGCTTCATAATAGCAATATTACACCCCACGAATGTGGGGCTTAATATTAGATTTAAACTAATTTGTATTTTGTGTTATAATATTTAACCTGTGAACAGTGTCACAATCACTTTTCGCTCGTATTTTGGCCCATCAAATTCACACAACATGACACTCTGCCAGGTACCAAGCAGCATCCGTCCGTTTTCAAAAGGAATGGATTCACTGGGGCCCATAATAGCAGATTTCACATGTGCATCGCCATTTCCATCTATCTTATCATGGAGAAACGAACCTTTTGGCGCCATCTTGCGTAATGTTTCCAAAACATCTTCAATGATGTTGGGATCATCATTTTCATTTACCAACACTCCTGAAGTGGCATGAGGTACATAGATACTACACACCCCGCTGTCTAGACCCGATTCAGAGATGACTGCATTTATCTCTTCCGTAATATCAATGAGGTTTTCCCGGCGGTCAGTTGGGAATCTAAGTTCTTTTCTGAAAAACATCTCACTCACCAATGATTTTAACCAATACCCGTTTGTCCCTCTTGCCGTCAAATTCACCATAAAAGATTCGTTCCCAAGTGCCAAAATGAAGATTCCCGTCGGTTACAGCCACCACCACTTCTCTGCCCATAATCTGCCGTTTATGGTGAGCATCTCCATTGTCTTCTCCGGTTCTGTTGTGATGGTATTTTTCCGGGCTTGGATCAAATGGGGCAATTTCTTCCAGCCAGCGCTTGTAATCCTCATGTAGCCCCGATTCATCATCATTGATGAATACAGATGCTGTAATATGCATAGCATTGACCAAGCACAACCCATCCCGAATGCCACTTTCATCAACAGCAGTTTTCACATCAGATGTAATATTGACAAATCCCATTCGTTCAGGAATATGAAATAATAGTTCTTTATGGAATGTCTTCATCACTTCCCCTTTTTCATTGAAGCACCGGGAGTATCAAGGATAAACCCAATGAAAGTTTAATAATCAATCGTAATGACACAGAATATGTACAAGTTGTTTATTTTAATGAGAATCCTTTGCCTTTTATTTTGTCTTTTATGGCACTCTCATCAAGGCCGCTTCCTAGCACTATAACCTGGCCCGTTAATAGATCAACAGACGCGCTCTCAACACCGCTGCAGTTGTAAACTGCGCTCTCTACACTTGCCTTGCAGTGGCTACACGTCATACCATCAACCACAATTGACAGACGGTCCTGTGATCCATCAAAATCATTCCCACCATCAGTAGGTTTTAACACCTCACCTTTATACTTATAGACGTAGGCATTAATCAAGATCAGAAGAAATAAAATCGTTAAGAAAAGCGACCCGTAACTATTAACTGCATGAACATGCGAAAAACTTGACATGGTAGGAGGTACGACGGTTACAAAAGAATCGAGGATAAAACCAAATACAATCGCTGTAGATGAAATAAGAAGTAGGTAGTGGTACATGGTTTTTTGTCCCAGAATATTTTTTATAACGGCAATTGAAGAAGCGTTGGTTGCAGGCCCGGCCATCAGAAACACAAAAACTGCTCCTGCGGACACACCTTTAGCCATAAGGACAACAGCAATTGGTATCGATGCCGTTGCACAGACATAAACAGGCAGTGATACGGCAAGCATCATAAAAAGCATGATATACGGACTAGAAGAAAAATATTCGGCAATAAAATCAGGGGGAATAAAAATGGCTATTGCCGCAGCTATAAGAAGCCCTTGAAACAGGGGAACCACTATATCAGAGGGTAGAGATAAAAATCCATACTTAAGTCCTGATTCCAGTTTCTCAATCATGGATTTTTTAGCATTGGGCACACCATCTGCATCAGGAAGATGATGATGCAGATCATCATCAAAGCTATTGATAACTATACCGCTAAAAATCCCAGAAACAAAAGCAGCCAAAGGCCTGAATAATGCAAATACAGGACCAAGCATTCCATACGTCAGGAAAATGCTGTCAATGCCTGTCTGAGGAGTAGATACAAGAAAAGATACGGTAGATCCTTTTGATGCGCCTGCTTCCCGAAGGGTAGCAGCGACAGGTATAACGCCACATGAACATAGAGGAATAGGTATCCCCAATACTGTGGACTTAAAAATAGATAAAAAGTTTTTTGAGCCTATATGTTTCAGAATTAAACGGCTATTTACAAACATGGAAATAAGTCCAGAAACAAACATTCCCATAAGAAGGAAAGGAGCCATATTCAGACAAAGAGACCACATCTCCGAAATAAAAAGACTTAGATAATCAACTACCAAATTCAATATGATACCATTTAAAGAAAGTTATTTTATTAATAATTACATAGTAATCTAAGAACCCAATAATAAACTTGATCACAAAATTCCACCCATCGGGTTATGAGACTAACTTAACTTCTTCTTTTTAAAATTCGCTGGAAGGGGAATCAGCATTGAATTAAAGAACAAGCAGATTGTGCCGATGAAGAAAAATATAGACCAAATACAAACTTTTAAACACACAACGGATCTTGATGAAATACAAAATTATTTTTATTGTTTTGGTCTTACTAAGATTGTGAATACGGGATGTTTTGCCGGTGCACTTAAAGCGTTCAGAACTTCGAACTGCATCTCAAATTTTCTTTTTTTATCAATGGTTCTTACATCAATTATTGCTTCACCATGGGGAGGAATCATGACCAAATCTGTA
>Ga0257111_1000716_pt1 | contig 13648 bp, 14 predicted proteins | sample LP_taG_6_FD_191567 | JGI IMG/M metagenome (GOLD analysis project Ga0257111, IMG submission 191567) | Marine microbial communities from Northeast Subartic Pacific Ocean, Canada - LP_J_2015_P26_500m | ecosystem: Environmental > Aquatic > Marine > Oceanic | place: Canada: Northeast Subartic Pacific...
TGCACTTTCTGGTGCATCACTTGGTCAAGTGTATAAGGCAGTCAAGAACGGGCAACAAGTAATTGTCAAGGTAAGGCGACCTGGGATTGAAAAAATGGTGGAAGAAGATCTGAAAGTATTGATGAAGATAATTCCATTTGCGATGAAGTTTGTAGACCCAAACCTAAGATTTTCAATTATACCAATAATGAAGCAGTTTGTTGAATCAATACATGAGGAAATGGACTACTCAAAAGAGTCTGAGAATCTAAAAACCATCAAAAAAAACATGATGCCATATGATAATGTAGTAATACCAAACATTCATGATGAATATTCAACAAAAAACATTCTCACAATGGAGTACATACCTGGAATTAAGGTTACAAATATAGAGGCTCTGGACAAAAAGGGAATTGACAGACAAAAACTCGTTATAGACGTACACAAGGTTTTCTTTACCATGCTTTTGAGGCATTCAATTTTTCATGCTGACCCACATCCAGGTAACATTTCAGTCAAAGATGATGGAACACTCATTCTCTATGACTTTGGAATGATTGGAAGACTAAACAACGAAACCAGATTGCGTCTAGTTCGTCTTTATCTTGCTTTGGTCGAGAAAGATCCTTCAAGAACCGTGAATGCAATGGATGAATTGGGGATGCTGGCACCTGACTTCAACAGGGATGTTATAGAGAAAGGCATTGAAATGTCCATAAAGTCAATGTATGGTAAAAAACCTGATGAGATGGAAGTAGAAGCACTAATGTCCCTTGCAAATAAGACAATGGCAAAATTTCCATTTAAACTACCAAAGCACTTGGCGCTGTATTTGAGAATGTCAACTATCATTGAAGGAATTTATCACACTCACAATGTCGACTTCAAATTTATCAAAGTATTAAGACAAATTTTAGAAGAGGAATCTCTAATCAAAGATGCATACATTGAGGAAATAAAACATTCATTCAAAAGGTTTGCAAAGACACTTGATGATACACTTACAATTGCACCCGAGATAAAAAAATTCATGGATGAGAATCGTATGATGCAACATACTAACAACAAAAAATCAAATACTTTACTTTCTGGGAGCATCTTGTCTGCCGCAGTTTTTTTTGGTTCTACATTTCTATTTCAGTCAAATGAAACCTTAGGAGTGGCAGGAATGATCGTATCTGGTGTAATTATTGGTATTTCTGTCATTTTTAGGAATAGATAATTTAAGTTCTCTTTCTAAAGAACGATCGCTAGTGTTAAAATGGATAAGTGCCTAATAGTGCATGAGCAAACTGGCAGATTCCAAATCCAAAAAATCAAAGCAAATTAAAGAAGAGATTGAAGATACCATCAATGACGAAGAATTAACTAGACTGGATAGACTGAAGACTGGCCGAAGAAATTTTTCTTAACCTTAGTATTACTACTGAAGATTTTTAATTGTAATCAGGTAGCCTAATTTAGATTCAAATGATTATAGTTTTTGAGGGTGGAGATCAGGCAGGAAAAAAGACTCAATCTGCACTACTTGAAAAGAAACTAAAGGCAGTAAAGATCAAGACTAAACTTTTTTCATTCCCAGATTATTCTACGCCTATAGGTAAAGAGATCACCAAATATTTGCATGGAAAAAGAAAGTTTTCACCACAGGTAATTCATTGTCTTTTGGCTGCAAATAGATGGGAAAAGATAGACGAGATCAAAAAGGCACAGCAAAAAAATTCAATTGTTATAATGAATAGATATAGTGAATCAAATTTGGTATATGGCTTAGTAAATGGCTTAAAGATTAATTGGCTGGAGAACTTGGATGTTGGTCTTCCAAAATCAGATCTAGTTATTGTATTAGATGTACCACAAAGTGAATCATTTAATCGAAAAAGAGTAAATCGTGACAGGTTTGAAAAGAACAAGGATTTCTCGCAAAGAATATCCAAAACATACAGAAAGATGGCAAAGCAAAAGAAATGGAAGATAGTAAATGCACAAAAATCTAAACATGAGGTGCATGAAGATATAATGAAGATTTTTGGAAAGAAAATAGGAATATGAAAAAAGAATATCTAGAGATAACTGATCCAATACATGATTTCATCCGTCTAAATAAAACCGAGCATCAGATAATTGATACGTCTGTATTTCAGCGACTACGAAGAATTAAACAACTATCTGGCGCACATCTAATTTATCCAGGCGCTCAACACACAAGATTTGAGCATTCACTTGGTGTAATGCATATTGCATCTATGGCAGGAATAGCATTACAATCAAAAGGAATAACAACAAATGATGATATCTCAAACTTGCGTCTTGCTGCATTACTTCATGATATAGGGCATGGACCGTTTTCCCATCTCTTTGAGGAAGTCTTACAAAGAAAAAATAAAAGAAGTCATGAACAGATTGGAAAGCAAATCATACTCAAAACTGAGATTGGTGATATTCTTTCAAAAAATGGTTTTGATAAGAAACTAATACATAATCTGGCTGTGGGTGAAGGAAAACTACAATTCATGAACGAGATTGTTTCAGGCGCATTATCTGCAGATATGATGGATTATCTTCTCCGTGATGGGTACTTTACAGGAGCAGAGCATGCAAAAATTGATCATAATCGGATTACATATTCGCTTGATGTTTATAAGAAAAAACTGGCACTTGATCGTTCAGCCTTGGTAAATTTTGAAACCATGATGATCTCAAGATTTCAGATGTTCAAGGCAGTATATTTCCACAAGACGGTTAGAGCTGGTGAGGTAATGTTGCTAGAAGCCATGACACTTGCAGATGATGAATTAGGATTAACATCTTTAACTTTGAATGACTATGTTAAGCAAACTGACGAATCCATCATGGCATTATTATTATCTGTTCCAGAAACCACACGAGAATTAAAGACTGCTAAAAAAATTGCAATGGATTATCAAAATAGAAGATTGTTTAAATGCGTCTTTGAAAGTACTCTCTCATCAAACCTTAGTCAGAAAGTTATGCAGGAATTAAAATACAGAATTGCTAGAAAATCAAAGGTTGACGTCAGTCAGGTTTTTCTTGATACATCTACAACAAACTCTATTCCTTTAACCCCATCCAAGAAAGAGTCGAAGTCAATAATACTAGTGAAAAATGACTCGAAAAAAACAATATCAGAACAAATCCCAATCTCAAAAATCCCTCTCGTGTCCTCAATGTCTGGAAAGATGAATATTCTTCGAGTATACACTCAACAAAGTAATCGTAAAAAAGTTGAAATTACTGCAAAATCAATTCTTGGTGAACTGAAATGATGAAAAAGCGGATTGTCATCAAATTTTCTGGCAAGGTCTTTGCAATGGAAAATGTCAAACTCCTAAAAGACTATGCAAAATTTCTAGTAAAAGTTAGCAAAACCCATCAGCCAATTGTAATAGCAGGAGGCGGAAAGATTGCAAGACATTACATTACACACGCTCGTTCTTCCGGAGCTGACGAATCTACTCTGGATGAATTGGGAATTGAGATATCTCGTCTAAATGCTAAATTACTAATATATGCATTAAAGGGGAAGGCTTACCCTCATCCACCGACAACACTAAAAGAGGCACAGCAAGCAGTTGATAGCGGTTTGATCGTTGTGGCAGGAGGTCTACATCCAGGTCAAAGTACAAACGGCACAGCTGCTTTAATTGCTGAAAAAACAAATGCTGAGCAATTTATCAATGCCACAGATGTAGATGGGATTTATGATTCTGACCCAAATAAGAACAAAAAAGCTAAACTGTTCAAGCAGATTGAGATGAAAAACCTGAAAAAAATGCTAATCCACGAAGATTCTGTGGCAGGAGGATACGATCTTATGGATATAGTGGCACTCAAAATTATAGAACGTTCTAAAATCAAAACCAGAGTAATAAGATCTGATATCAAAAACCTAGAAAAGGCAATTAAGGGTCAGGCAACTGGAACTGAAATCATTCTATCAAAAAAATAATCAGACTAATTCTGATTGTATTGTAGGAAACGCCTCTGTCCATATTTTAATCTCAGTTCCTGAGAATTCCTCAATTCCCGATTCGGCAACTTTTTTGAAAATCTTTGTAGCCTCGTCCTTTTCAAGATCCTTTGACTGCGTTTTTGTATACCCATCTTCATCAACTAGCAATACAACATATCCCTCTGGTTTTTTGATAACGGCAGAAAAGATCTCCTCTCCAACTGGATAGAATTTTCCCTCCTTTTTCTTGGTGGTTAGTGTCAACATTGCAAATCCAGCAATCTCAAAAAGCTTCATCTGGGCTTTGTTCGATCGAATTTTTCCCTCTTGGACAGCCTGAAAATACTGCATGATTGTTTTGTAATATGGCAGTATATGGATTTTTTATGTTAACATTTAAGAGAAGAATCAACTCGAAAAAAACATTGAATCCCAAAATTATTGTCGGTGGGGTGATTGGAGCATTGATGATAGTAATTTTAGTGGTTGCATATTCAGGAACGTCTATAATTGATGACACTTCAGAGGGAGGATTTTTTACATCCAAATCAGAATCAACACCAGTAATTTTACCTCTAATAATAGATCTAGAAGACATTGAGATCCTGAACATTGATGAAAAAGTGGCTTATGTTGAAATCTCATTTAAGATAACCAATCCCAACTACAAATCCGTCCTTCTCGAGATGGTTCGTTATAGTGTATTTGAAGATGGTACCAAGATTGGCACAAAAAGTATTGGTGATAGAGGTGCTCCAGGAGGTATAGTTGCTGCTTCTAATTATTATACAGTTTTAAACGATCGGCCTACAATACTCAAAGATGAGTTTACCATAATGAATGATGGAAACATACCTGAAATTTGGTCTGCGTTAGAGAGTGATTCAGCGAATTGGCGCATTTCTGGCGATGCATATTATAATCTTAGTTCAATGACTTCAGGCGGGGAAAACGAAGTAAAATTTGAATTTGTGCGCTAAATGTATCATAAAATTTTAAAATTATGATTATTTGTTAAAATATTGATAAAATTACCATCAGTATTATATTCTATTCTCTGGCGAATTTTTTCATGGCAGAAGCAGGTATGGCCGCATTTGGATCAGCTATTGGGGTAGCAATTGCATTAGCAGTTGTTACATTTGCACTAAGAGGCAAAGGACACCCAGACGATACAAGCGAGTAATAAAAAACAAAAGAACTACAAAACTTCTTTTTTATTCTTTTTCATCAATTATGCCAGATCCACCTTTAGTTGAACCAAGTAGATTCATTAGATTTATTGTCTTAGACTCCTTCTTATGCACAAAACATTTCTCATAATACTGACAAGTTGAACATTCAATTGATGGTTCTACAAGCGGCGTCTTTTTTTCTTTTAAGAGGGCTTCAAATGTTCTAACACGCCGAATAGTTTCTTCAAACATTTTTTTGTCCCTAGTTATAGAAAATGATGTCTCCTTTCCTTTATTATCAATGTAAATAATAACTCCATCAATTTTATCATAAATCCACATACATGCATTCATGTACAAAAGATCTTTTGCAAATGGATCATCAGGAAATACTTCAACTGATTTGAATATCATCACTATGTCATCTGCAATCATATCTGCTTGGCCTTCCAGTTTCAGGTTATCTAGAGAATATTGAGCAGGTTTTGAACCATATTCTAGCTTCCTAAACATTCCACCTAAGAGGTCTGAGAAACGAGAGAGTTCTGGCTCTTGACCATCTAATCGATCATAAAAAGAACGTCTGAGACACCTTGTAACCTCAGACACATGTATTTTGCCCAGGTCTTCCAAATCTATTTTATAATCTAATTCCCTTCCCACAGCTTCAATAGAACTTTTGATGGTTGTCCTAAAATCACGATCTCCTAGCATGATAGACAAATGAATAATTTCGGTGTTTTAAACTTGTTTACTGCTGATAATCCAGTTATGACTAGTAGATTTGTGTAGGCACGAATTTTTCTTCTTTATGAATAAGATGATGAAATAGCTGGTATTCAAGCAAATGACTGAATACTTGTACCTGTTTTTTACCCTTATTCTGACTTGCTAACACTTTGACTTCCGGTTCATCTGTCTCAAATGTTAGATAGTCATTTGGTAAAAATGCATTAAAATGAATATCTACCTCATTATCAAACAAAGAAAATTTCAGAAGAAATTTTGAGATGCGTTCTGAAAATGACAAAACCAAAAAATGTACTCCAAATGCCAATACAACACTAATTATCAAGTCACTTGTTGTAGTCAAAGAATATACAAAAATCCCAATGGATGGTAATACCAATAATACTGCTAAAAGTGTGCTTACCCATACTGTATTTACCAGAACGTCATAAGTTAGCAATTTTTTCTGTTTTAGTACCAGAGTCATTTTCTCATTCTTGTGAAATAATCAATTTGGACATTGTAGTTTCAATTGGTATATTTTGTTCTACAGCAAATGCAATTGCCCCAATATTCCTAACCTCATATGCAAGTAGTTTTGAGATTGCAACAGTAGTTGCAAAACTAAACATTTTGGAAAATGAACTATTTACAGATCTGTAAATTTCCATCTCTAGGGAGTGCTCAAATTTTGAAATAGCTTCAACCTCATCTTCTTCATCGGGAATCAAATCTTTGTATCTTGTACTAGAGAGTTCGTCTAATGCATCATTTACACTTTCAGCAGCTGTCATTCTTTCTAGAAGATGTTTTGGTGTACTAACAGATGGTGTAACTAACAAATCTTCAATCTGCTGATCATCAAGACCCCAGAATTTTCCTCTAATTACACTCATTACATTGTAAAAGTCAATTTCCATTCCGAAGATATGGCTAACATCCTGATCTCCAGAATTTCTAATTCCACTACTTAGGTTCTCATACAAAATTTTATCAAAATAGGCATCAAAAACTTGGATATTTTTTGTATCATTGTATAATGTGACTGCTTTAGTAATTTCTCCTGCATATGGGGTTGAGCCTAGATTAGAGACTGCTTCTTCAAGATCCTTTGCAACTAATGCTTTTACAATACTATCTCTTTGTTTTGCTAGTTCCTCAGCATGTAAATTGATATGCGATTCGATTTCCTCTTGGGATTTTCCAAGTGCTTTTCCTTTCAAAACTAACTTCAAATCACTTATAAGAAATTTTTGAAAATATGCGTCTAAGACTTTAGCACTGCCTGAAGATTTGACAATTGAGTGTTGTATATTTGCCAAATGAACACGTAATGCAACTTCCAACTTTTCTGCAGTGTATGGTTTTGTAACACTTGAAACCGCATCCAAATATTTTGTATTTTTAACCCTCGTAACCAATTCATCTAAATCTCGTGATTCTGCCAAAGTCTGAAGATCGGCTCTAGACAAAAGTTTCCCTTTTTGACTAAATGATTTTACAGTTGTAAAAATTTTCTGTGAACCTCCGGAACCCATTTAGCTTTTTTCGTCTACAAACTAATTTTAAGTGTTTAGAAACTGAGATTTTTCTTATTCAATTTTTTTGAGAAAATCTACAGTATCATTACGTTCAGAATTTGACATTTTCACGAATCCCTCCAACAACTCCATTTGTATATGAGATGAGTTGTCAGATGTCTTTTTCAAATTTGAGATGTTGAATGGCAGCAGGTCTTGCATCTTACCATCACAATATGCTTTTGTATATTTTTCAAAAAGTGAAAAGGTGAACCTTGGTGCCGTTTTATGCAATTTTGCGATCATTTCCTGAATGGGCACCTCCTCTGTATCATAATATTCACCTGCAAAAAACTCATTCATCATGGACTCTCTATCACCAATCTCTGATATCGATAGTGCAACTAGGAGTCCCTTTTTTGTAAGATGATAATATGGCATACCATTCTCCTGTAATGCTTTTGGCCCCCTCTTTAGAGGAAGTCTGCCTTCTTCTTCTACGATTCCTAGAGGAATCAGAATCTCATCAAGATCCCGAAATATTCCAGAGTAGATATTTTTCCAAAGTATTTTGTTCTCTTCAGCTATGCTTTGTGAAATAGCAGTTCTAGTTTTTGATGCTGAATTTGTTGCAATTGAAAGATGGTTGATAATTGCACGTTGCCTTGTAGCCTCACCCGTCATCTTCTTTGGGCTAGTCTTGAATGTATCAAATATTGCCAGTTTTGTTTTTTTTACAGTCATTTCATTTTAATCCGCAAAAATCTCGTGTAAAAAACCTCTGTTTGTGCGTAAGATAATAACATAATTTCATCATTTTATGATAGTATCATAATATGCTCAAATATAATAATTTACATCTTGGTTAGATTTTACATCTTAAATGTTATATACGCTCACCAAGCGGTTTTGATCAATGAAATCTCGAAACCATAAGTATGCTCTAATACTTATGGCCGCAGTCGCTATGACGGCAACAGGTGCCTTATCAACAGCGTATGCTCAGCAAGTCAGTGATGGCATGCCGGGTCCGGATTACAGTATCTATACTGGAAATCCAAACGAATGTTGGTATGACACTGATGATGACGGCGTCCCTGACATGTACTGTATGATTGATACAGGTGACACTGCTTGGATGCTAACCGCTAGCTCACTGGTACTCTTCATGACTCCTGGTGTTGCTTTCTTCTACGGAGGATTAGCAAGATCAAAGAATGCAACCAACACAATTGGTATGGTATTCATTGTAATGGGTCTGATGAGTGTTCAATGGGTTTTGTGGGGATATTCTCTGTCATTTGGTTCTGTAGATTCAGATGCAAACATGTTCATGGGTAACCTTGACTATGTGGGACTTAACCAAGTTTCACAATGGGCACCATTAGGTGAACCAGATTCATGTTTCGACACTTGGTCTTACTATTACCAGATGCAAGAGATGAAGGAAGGAGATGTATGTAGTACAGCATGGCCTGGCACAGTGCCACACCTATTGTTTGCTATGTTCCAATGTACCTTCGCAATCATCACACCAGCACTCATTGTTGGTGGTCTCGTTGACCGTATGAAGTTTAGCGCTTTGGTGGTTTTTGTTGTCATATGGGGAACATTCGTCTACGACCCAATTTGTCATTGGGTATGGGGCGGTGGATACATAGGCAATATGGACTTCGATCCAGACTTATCACCAAGCTATGGTCTAGACTTTGCAGGCGGAACTGTGGTTCATATTTCATCAGGATTTGCAGCACTTGCTGGCGCACTAGTCCTCGGAAGAAGACTAGGATATGGAAAAGTTCCAATGGAGCCACATAATGTACCAATGGTAGTTCTTGGTGCATCAATTCTTTGGTTCGGTTGGTTCGGTTTCAACGCAGGAAGTGAGGTATTAGCTGATGGAATCACTGTAAGCGCATGGGCAGTTACAAATACGGCAACCGGTATGGCTTCCGTAACATGGCTGCTAATGGCTTGGGCACACACAGGCAAACCAAGTATAGTAGGTGCAGCAACAGGAGCCGTTGCAGGCCTGGTAGCAATCACACCAGCATCTGGTTGGGTTGGACCAATGGCATCAATAATCATCGGCATCGCTGCAGGTACAGTTTGTTATGGTGCTGTTGCATTCAAGAACGCCCGAAAGTGGGACGACGCACTAGACGTGTGGGGTGTCCACGGAATGGGTGGTTTCACAGGTGCAGTCTTAACTGGTACACTAGCTAGCCCACACATTTGGGATACTGGCGATGGTATCGGTGCATGGACAGGTACACCAGAAGGTTATGAACAACAAGCAATCAACATTGTTGGTGCTTTGATGTCAGTTGCATATGCATTTGGTGTCACAATCATAATCCTGAAAATCATGGATGCAGTATGGCCCGGAGGAATCAGAGTCACTCCAAAAGAGGAGGAAATAGGACTCGATCTCTCACAGAACGGTGAAAGAGCATACGTAAACGAATAAGAAAAACCAATTTTTCTTTTTTCTTTTTTTAAATCTGGACAATAGCGGACGCTAAATTGTAATTTTTATGGTACTGAGACATGACATGATCATGATAATCTCCACAGAGCAATTATATCACATTCTAGATGATACAAACACGCTAATTGTTGATTCCCGTTCATACAAAGAATATTCTCAGGGTCATATACCTGGAGCAGTAAATCTAGATCTATTTGCATTTCATTGGTTTGATACATCAGAAAATGGAATTAGAAGTTTTAACGAGCAAATGAGAAAAATTCTTTCTTACGCAGGTATTGACGAAAATAAAAAAATCATATTTTATGATAACTCATCTGGAATGCTTGCGGCACGTGGGGTTTGGCTATGTCTTTATTTTTCACATCCAGATGTGAGTATACTAAATGGGGGATTCAAAAAATGGACTGCCGAAAAACTTCCAAATGAGTCAAAATCAAATACTTACAATCCATCCAAACTTATGACAATAATAGAACCTTCTATCATAACAGGATTTGATTATGTTGAAAAAAGCATCGGTAAAGCGACAATTATTGATGCACGTTCACCAGAAGAATTTGATGGATCTATCCCCAGAGCCGCACGAGGTGGACACATCCCAACCGCAATAAACATTGACTGGATCAAAAATCTTGATGAAAATGGCACATTCAAATCTGATACAGAATTATCAAAATTATATCAACTGAATAAAGATTCTGAGATCATAACATATTGTCAAGGAGCTTATAGGGCTGCGAATAGTTTTCTGGTACTAAAAAAACTCGGTTTCAAAAATGTCAAAGTCTATCTGGGTTCTTGGGGAGAATGGGGAAATAATTTAGAACTGCCAGTTGAGTGATTATTTTTTCCATCTGAATTGATTGTATACCATTTCCGGAACAAGTTGCTTGAAAGGTTTTGAACCACCATCATACCACTTTGTAAAAAATTCATAGAGATGAAGCCTTAAAGCCTGAATGAAAACAATCAAACCTTCAATCATCATGATTCCAATATTTCCACCAATTATCAAAGCCATTGCACTAGGAGAACCCCATCCACCCATACTTTCAAATGAATTATTTACAGTAAGTAAAAGTGCAGCATGAACAAGAAGCATAATTCCAATTCGTGCATAGCTTATGGTATGCGCAAGACATTCAATTGATTTTCCAAGTAAAACTTCAATTACTACATTAACCATACTTCCACCTTCTTCTGGGTGTCTTTTGTTATGCATAATTCCACCAACCATCATTATTACAATAGAAGCAATTGTGATGATTATTGCAATCCTAGAAATTATCCAGACCTGAGCCCAATCACCAAGGAAAATTGTGACCCATGGAACGGCTTCTGTATGAATGCCTTTGTACATACCCATAACATCATAACCTGAACCAATTGCACACATCATAATTACAACAATTCCTCCGTATAGTGTGACATTTGGAATTGCTTCTGTAAACATTGTTAGTTTATGTCCATCTTTTGCCAATTTTATAATTCGAAGCGCAAATGCCCAAAGAAGATGAACTATTCCCAAGAATATTGATACTTTGAGAATTGTAATTACTTGTTCAAATGTTAGCTCTGCTACGCTGATAACTCCAACCAACCAATCAATTGGATGTAAAATTCCTCCTTCATCTAATAGAGCCTCAAATGGCTGTAAATGATCTATATGAAAACCAAATGCTTCTCCTTGTCCCACGCCTGCCATTGCGGCTGCCGCTCCAGAGATTGCAATCAGCATTCCCCATCTTGCTAGATTTCCTTGTGCTTTTAACTTGAAAATTAATCCTACACCCATCAATAGCAAACCATGTCCAACGTCTGCAAACATCAAACCATAGAATATTGGCCACATTATTGCAATCATAGGAGTAGGATCGAATTCTCCACGTTTTGGAATTCCTTGACTTTCTGTAATTACTTCAAATGTTTTTACAAATTTTGGATTATCAAATAAGATTGGTGCTTGATCTCCAAATTTATCATCATTAATTTCCTCAACTACGGACATCCATTCGTTTGTCACTTGTTTGAATTCTTTATCCATCTTTTTTGGAATATATCCTTGAATTACTGCAAAACTTCTTGTACCACCAGGCTTTCGTAATGACTCAAGAATTTCTTTTGTAACATATGCTTTTTCATGAATTGCTAAAATATCTGATCTAATCTTTTTTGTGATTCCAACAATTTCTTTGGATATTGATTTTTGTTTCGTGGTAAGTTCTTTGATCTTTGATTCAGCAAATGCAAATGCTTTACTTGGTATTTGTGATACACCTTGAGGAATTGTAAATGGATTTGCGTTAAAACTTCTCATAACTTTGAGAATTTTATCAGTTTCTTGTCCATCGGCAACAATAATTATAGCAGATTCTTCCTTACTGTCAAGATCATATTTGTAAATCATCATACCGTCAAGAGTTTTAGAAATTTCTTGAAAATCTGAACTTTTAATGATAAACATGTTTGTGTAGAAATATTTCATAAATCCTAAATTACTAACATCAATCTCTAATTTCTTGACAAGTGTAAGTGCATCTTTTATTGATTCAAATTCAGCTAATGATCTTTTAACATCCTCATGTTGTTTTAGTAATTCTGCTGGTTTGTCAATAATTGATGGGTATTGTTTTTCTAAATCATCAGCCATTGTTTTTAATTCCTCTAATTCGTATTGTTTTTTCTTGATCACAGTTCCTTTGAAGAGTATCTCCATAATCCCAGTTCTGAGTGGTACTTGAAGCCCTTTAACAACCTCATCGATATCCTGAAAGATTTTTTGAGCCTTTAACAGAATATCATCAATTTCAGGTGTAACAACCTCATTCTTAGCCTCAATTTTATGAAACCATTCGAATTCTGCAAGGCGTGAAATGGCTCTAGGGGAATCTGATCTAGGTAAAATTACAGTTCCAAGTTTTAGTTCGGCTACTACCAAGGTAAGTTTTTTCTTTAAGGATCGGGTTTAAAATGTTACGAAACAAGTTTTTTGTAAAAACATTAAAATCATCTTTCAAAAGAGCGAACCTAATGAGTTCAAATTTATCTCTTGAAAAGACAATTGATCAGGTTTTGGGAAAGAACAAGTCAGAAATTCTTCAGAGTCTTAAAAATTCTTTATCTGAATCACAGGAAAAACTCTCTGCAGCATTAAAGGACCTAGAACAAGAATATGATAAAATCATATCAGAAGGGCAAAAAGAAGCAGAAAAAATAGAAAAGCAGATAGTTGGGAGTTCCGATCTTGAGGCTAGAAATATGGCATTACTGTTAGTTGAAGAGTCTACCTCTAAAGTTTTTGAAAAGACAAGAGAACAAATTAAGAATTCACCAAAAGATTCCAACTTTCCAAATCTTATCACTTCTCTAATTAACGAAGCAGTAGAAGCTTTAGGTACATCAGAGATTATTATTTACACAAATTCAAAAGATAAAGAGGTTGTTCAGTCAGTAGTTTCTAACATCGCTGACGCGGAGCTTTCATCAGAACAAATTGATTGCATTGGTGGAATAAAAGCTACATCAAAGGATGGATCAATGGCATATGATAACACGATAGATGCTCGCTTTGAAAGATTGAAGCCTTTAATAAGGAAAAATATTGCAGCAGAATTCAACTTAGAGAATTAAAATGGTAGCACAGGGAAGAATTGTATGGGTCAGTGGTCCAGCGGTTAGAGCTGATGGAATGTCTGATGCAAAAATGTATGAAACTGTATCAGTCGGAGAAGCAAAATTAATTGGTGAAGTAATTCGCCTTACAGGCGATGTAGCA
>Ga0257111_1000717_pt1 | contig 13644 bp, 10 predicted proteins | sample LP_taG_6_FD_191567 | JGI IMG/M metagenome (GOLD analysis project Ga0257111, IMG submission 191567) | Marine microbial communities from Northeast Subartic Pacific Ocean, Canada - LP_J_2015_P26_500m | ecosystem: Environmental > Aquatic > Marine > Oceanic | place: Canada: Northeast Subartic Pacific...
CTCCATCTTAAATCAACCCTACAAAGAACAAGATGTAGATTCAGACTATAAAAACCCTGCCGAACCTTCAGATAAGGTATATAAAACCTTCTGCGGTACTTAACAATTCATTCACAACAGAAAAAAATACATATGAATCCAATAGCTAAATGGCACCAAGTGGTCAAAGAGAAAAATTTTCAGTTACTTGAAAAAATACTTGATGATTCTGTTACTTTTTATTCTCCTGTTACATTTACTCCACAAAAAGGGAAAGAAATAACTTTAATGTACTTATCAGCTGTAGCTGAAGTGTTTGAAGGCAATTCCTTTTCTTACACTCATGAAATAATTGGCGGAAATATGGCTAGCTTAGAATTTGAGCTAGAATTGGAAGGTATTCACATCAATGGTCTTGATTTGATCACTTGGAATGAGGATCAAAAAATTACAGAGTTCAAAGTATTCATCAGACCTCTTCAGGGGTTAAATACTTTACATAAAAACATGGGATTGATCCTCAAGAAAATAAGTTAAAGAAATTATCTTATATTCATTGTTTTTAAGCCTTTTGCTCCATTTTATTTTTTAAATCTTCATAGAACTGTAAGATGGGTCTAACAACGTCTTCATCGTGATCCCTAGCGATGATTTGATCAATCTGGGCCATAGCGCCATCGTATGTTAAATACGGAACTTCATTAGAAGTAGCAAAAAATCGGGATCGGCACATCTCAAGATATTCATTATAAAATTCAGGCTCTGATGTCGTTTGATCCTGCGCAATAATTCTTTTAGCAAAATCTAAAATTCTAGGATCAGTAAATTGCGACAACAATTCTTTACGAGTTGAATAATCAGAATTTAAAAATGTTTCATGAAGATCAGAAAATTCAGGAAAACCGCCAGCATATAATTTGCTCTCTGAATATGGATCAACCGGAAAATCTGCGAACGGATTGCCTTTTGCATTGATCCCTTGCAATGCTTTTTCTTTAAAATTCTCATCGATTGTTGCTGCCCTTCTTCTTGCCGTCTCACCTAGTAATCCAATTTTATCGGTGTAAGTGCTTGGTAATAATATTGGGTTATCCGAAACTTTGAGTGAGAAAAAAGGTGAATCTTTTTTGTTAACGCTCTCCGCAATATCGCTACCCGAATAATTCAAATAATCTTCCGGATCATAAGAAAGATCAAAGGTAAGATAATTATTTGATATGACTGGATTTTGCCCGATCAACGTTAATGCCCTGACTTTTCCTTTCCTGGTAAAGCGCTCCACATAAGCATGGCACACAATAGGTTCGTTTTCTAAATGATGAATAACTCGATGTTTATTACCAGAAGCAATGGCTGAAAAATAAACATCTGGAGCAATTTCACGAAAAACTTTCCCGAGTTCCAAGACTACTTTTGTATCATCAACGGCTGTATGGGCTTTACCAGTATCAATACCATTAGCTATAGCCAGACTTACTTGCCTTAAATCAACTTTTCCTGTGTTGTGTCTTGGAAAGTTTAAAAGAAAAGGATCGACGGCAAAAATAGCCTCAGCAATCTTCATTAAATCAATGTGAACACGATTAGCATCACTTAAAAGATAGGGATAACAAAGATTTTCAAAAAAGAAGTGCCTTAAAATAACTGCATCATATCCAATCCCATTAAATGAACAAAGAATAGGCGTATAATCTTTCAAAAGATCCGAAACGGCTTTTGCAAAATCAAATTGTGTGGGCAAATCTGGATTAAAAAGATCGCTTGGATCTATGCCGTTAACCACAAGTGCTCCAGGTGATGGTAGGATATGTGGTGCTAAACGAGCTTTATAATCCAATAAAGTTTCAAAGCCGTTTTCCGTTTCTAATAAGAAAGCCCCTGAAATTGGACGTATGAATTCAATTTTAACTGGCCCACCTGGGCTATTAGCAAAGGTTTTCAGACCTGTTGTTTCTAGATCCCAAGCAATGAGACCTCTTTCTTTCAATTCGTTTTTAGCAGTATCAAGATCAATCATTTTTTTATCTAAAAATCCTATTTGTATAAAAGTTATCTGGCGGAGAGGGAGGGATTCGAACCCTCGAAGGGCTATTAACCCTTACTCCCTTAGCAGGGGAGCGCTTTCAACCGCTCAGCCACCTCTCCAAACCTTTTTTTATAAGGGTTTCAACTTATTACCACATCTACAATTAACTAGCTGTATGGCAAATGTATCGCAATTACCCTTTATTTCCTGGCACGACTTTGAACGGCAAGCTGCTCCCGGACCGCGCGATGCGCCTCGTCGATGGCCGAGTCTGTATGGGTCGAGGCAGCAGCATCGGAGTTGGCGATAGAAATCCGACCGAAACGTTGCCTGCCGATTACGCAGGGCCGATCGTCGGAGTCGTACATGGCCCACTCGATCGGATCGTCCAATGTATTATAGCTATAGGCATAACCGTGTGGCCAGCGATTCACGGTGATTGCTTCGATGTCTCGGGCCGGGTCGAAACCACCGCCCTCTAACATTCGGCCGAGCTGGTCCCGGATTTTGCGTTCGAAGGTTTCGAAGCTGGTGGCAAGCAGATCTTCGCGGCCGAGGCGATGCTGTTCCCGCTTCGGGTGTCCTGGCGCACAAGGCTCCCGGGCCATACGAAGAATCATCGGCTGATCGGGTGAGGAGGAGGGTTGATAGTCACCAAACTGCACCGACCGACCCAGGGTGGCGCCGGTGTGATACATGCCCGGAGCAGTGACCCCTGAGATGCCCAGCTTGGTAAAGGCTGTCCACTGTTTAATAAGAACGTTGGTGTAAACCAGGGGCATCTTAGCACCGTACATGAGTGCGGTCTTCTGCGTTTCGGACATCTCGGGAACAAGGTGTGGGACGACGCCATTATAACACGCCATCACACAGTGACCCGCCTGTACCTTCTCGGCCTTGCCGTTTCGTACATAGGTTATTTCAACGCCACTGGAGGCGTCGGGATCACCCAAATGTCGTGCTCCTACCACCATGCTGTTGAGACGAATCCGGGCGTTGGAGCTCGAGCAGTCGAGTCGATCATAGGCCAGACGCGACATCATTGAGTCGTCCAGCGAAGTCCCCGGAAGCGCGCTGGGAATCATGGCCCGAACCAGTAGCCGCGCGATCGTCGCGTTGCCGTCTGGAAAGTAGATGTCCGGTCCTTCATTCCACTCGCTCTCGAGACCATGTTGTCCGCCCCCGATATGGGAAAGCGGGCTCACCAGCGGGTTGGGCTCGAGGTTCATGCCTTGAAAACCTGGATAGCCCTGGGACCAGGCGTAGAGCGCCGGGTGGGCGTCGATGCCCACGCAGAAGCTGCCCTTCGGGCGGTCATTGAAGAACGGGACCACGTCGGGGTGCACCTTGGCCAGATTCAGCAGGAAATCCAGGTAACTGATTTTGGCCAGACTCTCCTTCTTGTCCACATCTGACAATCCCGGCATATAGTCAGGATTGGATGTGTCATCGTAGAGTCGCGCGATGTCTCTCTGCGCATTCGCCGACAGCGGAGTCTGTGCTAGCCAATCAGCCCATCCGTTGCGGCCAGTTCCCCCTCCGCGTCCCATAACCAGCCGATCGCCGCCGCCGAATACTTCATTGGCAAAGAACGTACTGCGACTCAGGCCCAGGGAACGGTAGAATCCCATCCCTTCATCGCTGGTGACAATTGCACTTTCCACGTCGATTCCAATCGCCGCGAGTAAATTTCTGGAGACAGTGCTGTATTGACGCACGGATTCGATATACGACGTGCCACCATTCAGCATCAGTGTACGACCTTGGTAGCTCATCTCATTGCGTTTGGCGTGGCCGCCGAAGTCGTCGTGGTTTTCCAGCACCAGAACCCGGGCATCTGGACCGGCGGATGTCAGGAAGAAATAGGCGGCCGACAGTCCGCTCAGCCCGCCACCCACCACCACCATGTCGTAGCGTTCACCGGTATCGGCGACATCGTTCCAGCTGCTCCCATCGCGAAGCGCATGGCCAGTTTCGAAGGAACCGGGATGACTACCGCGCATTCCAGTCAGAGACGGTGGATAGTAATCCGCTGCAGTGCGCATTTCCTGTTGAGCCAGGGAAAATGGCGGTGCGACCAGCGACCCGGCAACCACTGTCCCCGCGCCACTGACGAAGTCGCGCCGGGTGATATTTCGGTGCATCCCGAGATCACGATCACTGTATTTGGACATAGCCCCTCCGATTCTCAAACGTTGTTAGTTTTTCATAGTTCATTTTCTCGTCTTTTCCTATAAAATACACGTGTAGGTCATTTTTAACCCAGTAAAGCTCTATTTTATCCCTGTAAAGCCCTATTTTTTCCTTATAAAGTTCTATTTTTGTCAATAAACTCGATATTTGCTACGTAAAATCCGATTTTAGCCCTATAAAACTATAAAAGCTGATTAAAACTGACAAACCATATCTGAGACTTGAGAATTATTTAGGTATACCCTTAATTATCCTGTTGGTCTTCAGATTCTTGTTCATCTTGGATCTTCTCGTATATTTCTTCACGATGAACAGCAATGTCTTTAGGAGCTGTAATTCCAATGCGAGCTTGGTTTCCCTTGATACCTAGAATGGTAACGGTAACTTCATCACCAATCATCACTGACTCTCCAGTACGCCTTGTAAGTATGAGCATCTCTCCTCCTTGTGAATAACATATGCCCTATCAAATTCATTCTTAATTGCTAAGAAAAACTTAAATAATTGTAATCATTAACACTTAATTCTGGTCGATGTTTTTAGCTACCCAAGCATGCACTGATGCAAGCGCTTCATCGAGAATTTTTATTTTTGAACCTCCTGCCTGTGCAAAATCTGATCGTCCACCCCCATTCCCACCAACCATAGTAGCGATAGGTTTGATAATATCTCCTGCACTAATTCTGTCAGTATTATTCTTGGTTACTCCAACAGCTAAACGTACTTTACCGCTATCGACTGATCCTATAGCGACAATTGCGCTTCCCAATTTATCTTTAAATTTATCCGTAGCATCGCGTAAAGTTTTAGCATCTGAATTGTCAATTCTTAGCGTAAAAACTTTTATACCATCAACCTCTGATGTTTCTCCAGAAGCTTCGGGGTCAGAACCAGTCAAAATTCTTTGTTTAGCTATTGCCAGCTCTTTTTCTAAATTTTTATTCCGTTTTAATATTTGTTGTAATTTCTCTAACATTTGGTCAGGAACACTACGAAGCAGTTCAACTGCATTATTGAGAATTTTCAGATTCTGAGTAGCCCAAAGAACAGCTATTTCACCAGTAACCGCTTCAATACGACGTACACCAGAAGCGATCCCACTCTCAGTTATGATTTTAAAAAACCCAATGTCACCCGATCTACTAACATGAGTTCCACCACATAGTTCGATTGAAAAATCACCAAAGCTCAGCACACGAACTTCTTCATCATATTTTTCTCCAAATAATGCTACAGCTCCTGATGAAACAGCATCCTCATACCCCATTAATTTAGTTTCTGCCGGGTTATTGTTTCGAATCTCAGTATTAACCATATTTTCAATTTCGTTCAGTTCTTGCTGGGAGACATTTTTTTCATGGGAAAAATCAAATCGAAGACGATCATGGCCAACATAAGACCCTTTTTGAATCACATGTTCGCCTAATACATTTTTCAAAGAAGCGTGTAATAAGTGGGTTGCTGAGTGGTTCAGCATTATTGCTCGACGTCTTTCAATATCAATTTTAGCCTTAACATCGTTACCTACTGAAATATTGCCGTCTTGAACCAAACCATAATGGATAATTGCTTTATCATGTTTTTGTGTATCTTGGACAATGAAAGAACCTGAGTCGAATTCAATAATTCCAGAATCACCAATCTGTCCGCCGGATTCCGCATAAAAAGGGGATGTAGTTAATACAACAGCCCCTTCATCCTTATCTTTTAAAGATTCAACAGCTGCTCCTTTATTAAAAAGACCAACAACATTGCTCTTACATTGGGTCAAGTTGTAACCTTCAAAACTGGTTTCAAAATCGGTTTTAATTTTTACCTCATTGACGGCATCAAATTTGCTTGCTGCTCGAGCGCGATCTCGTTGTTTGTTCATTTCAGCCTCAAATCCTTGTAAATCAAGATTTAAACCTCTCTCTCTGGCAATATCTCCCGTTAAATCGACTGGAAAACCGTATGTGTCGTATAACTTAAAAACAATTGCCCCAGGTATTACTTTATCGGTAAGTTTACTAATTGAGTCTTCCAGAATTTCCATACCTTGGTCAAGTGTTTCAGAAAATCTAATTTCTTCAGTCTTAATAATTTCTTCGACGCGATCCTTTGCTTTTACAATTTCTGGATAGGCCTCGCCCATTTCTTTAGATAAGGGTGCCACCAATTTATGAAAAAAATGTTCTTTAACGCCTAGTTTCTTCCCATGGCGGATAGCTCGCCTGATGATTCTCCGGAGAACATAGCCTCGACCTTCATTTCCAGGGAGAACATTGTCAGTAATCAAAAAAGTACAAGCACGAATATGATCAGCGATTACATTCAGTGAGCTTGCGCCATCATTTTTTACCGCAAGTATTTTTTCCGCCTTATCTATGAGATTCACAAAAAGATCAATCTCATAATTACTGTGAACACCTTGCATAACAGCAGCGATTCTTTCTAAACCCATGCCAGTGTCAACAGAAGGTTTTGGTAATGGTTTCATTTCCCCTGAGGCATTGCGTTCATACTGCATAAAAACGAGATTCCATATTTCAATATACCGATCCCCCTCCTCACCCTTTGAACCCGGAGAAGCCCCTTTAATTGCAGGTCCATGATCAAAGAAAATTTCACTGCAAGGTCCGCATGGGCCGGTGTCTCCCATGGCCCAAAAATTTTCCTTGCTTCCCATACGCGAAAATCTAGCAGGGTCAATCTTGATTTTTTTTAACCAAATGTCTGCAGCCTCATCATCATCTTCAAAAACTGTTATCCAAAGTTTTTCATGGGGTATTTCTAATACTTCAGTTAAAAATTCCCATGCATACTTAATTGCATCTTCTTTAAAATAATCACCAAAACTAAAATTGCCCAACATTTCGAAGAAGGTATGGTGTCGAGCGGTATAACCCACATTTTCAAGATCATTATGCTTGCCGCCGGCACGAACACAGCGTTGTGATGTTACTGCGCGCTTATACTTTCTTTTATCGTTTCCTAAGAGAACTTCCTTAAACTGAACCATACCTGCATTGGTAAATAAAAGAGTTGGATCGTTGCCAGGTACCAAAGGTGAGCTCGGTACTATTTCATGCTGGCGGTCATGAAAGAAATTTAAAAACTCTTTCCTTAACTCATTGCTAGTGAAGGATTTCATAAATAAAAACTACTGATGTTCCTTAAAATATTGCATTTGTGTAAGAAAAAAATCATTCATAGTATTGAATCATATAACGATTCCAAAAAGAATTCTTTAGGAGTTTTTATCCATCGTCATTATCTATTTTTCATTGCGTATTGTATATGATCGCTCTCAAAGCCACGGTATTTTAAGAATTTCATCTCTTTTGCATTTTTTTGAAAATCTAGGGGTATTTTTGACCCAAATTTTTTTAATCTGACTTTTTCAGCAAGCTTAAACCAATTTTCTGTGTTTTCATTAATTGCATCATTAATTAAATTATCTGACACTTTTCGATGCTGCAATTCTTGCTGGATACGCAGTGGCCCTTTACCCTGATTGATTCTGGATTGAACAAAACTTTCAACGTATCTTTTATCATCCTGCAGGCCTTCTGAGGATAAATTTTCAACAGCAATAAGTGCTGCTTCCTTTAAAAACCCGTACAAAACAACTTTTTCTACTAACTCATAAAAGCCATATTCACGACGAGAAAGGTAATCCATTGCTTTTTTTCTTGCTTCGAGATGATCGGTAGATTTCCCAGCTTTGTTGATAATTTTTTCATCTTGTAATTCATTCATAAACCAGAACACCTAAATCTATTCATCTTCATTATCGTGATACCACTAATACTACTTATCCGAGAGCAGTTTTGCTAATGGTTGCGCGAATAGTGGTTTGTACGTGCGGCTCAACGGTAAGTTTGCCCGTACTGCCTTCTGGCTCACCCCAGGTGATTTCGACTTCACGCCCAAAACTGGCCTGATCTTCATCTATGATTCCGATCGAGAACCAACTATTCGCGTTGACAGTGTATGCGGCATAAACGGATAAGCCAATCGCGGATCCATCAAATTCAACTTTATCGTATGGGATTGTAGCGTAATGTGCCGCTGGCCATTCAAGAAATTTGTTACACTTTTGTGGTCGCATGTATGAGGCATGGATTTTCAGGACGTCTTCCGGTTTCCATCGCAACCAAACTTTCTTTCGATGCTTCTGGCCTCGCTTTTGCACGAGCGCATCGCGCCCTTTGAATTTTCTGTCCCAATCAATCAACCGGTGATAGCCAACATCCCATGGATCCAGATAATAGCCTTCAATATTGTCACACATTAGGCTACCGCCAACTGAAAGCATACCTTCGAAACCATTCGCTGGAAGCCATTCTCGATAAGCCTCCATTTCCTCTCCTTCATAAATGGCTGGCATAACTGATCCAACCCAACCGGATTGCGGGCCGGCGGTTGAATAGGCCTTTCCGCCTCCGAGTTTCATTTCAAATTCGTCGCCGGCTTCAATCAATGCTTCCCGAACTCTGGTGCGTTCTTCGTATGGTCCCCAGAACTCCATTCCTGGCGCACCAGCCATGCCGTGGTGTAGTGCTGTTACTGGGTGACCGGCAATTTCAAATTCACACATACCAAAGAATGGTGTTTCCGGGAGTGAATTACCACTGACCTTCCGCAAGATTTTATAGGCATTGGGGCCCTGTAACTGCAAACGATATGTGAGTCGGCTATCATCGCCATCCGGGGTGCGTTCGTCACGAACAATTTCTACATTGTAGTCGCCGGTCTCGGCTACGTAGCATAACCAGTTTCCGGCAGCAACTTTGCCAACTACGTTGATAGTACCGTCGCGTAAATGAAAAGCAATCGCATCACCGATAATGAACCCCTGCTCGTTGCAAGCAACAAATTGCAGCGCTTTCATTGGTGAGAATTGCTGATAGTTATTGATAGATATGTCGGATAGGAGGCGCAGTTTATCTGGCCCGGTAACGTAGACATCCAACATGTGATAGGACTGATCAAACAACAACGCGGAATTCGCCCAGGCATATTGCTCGTCGCGCCAATTGCTGTGTTCGTCGGGAACTGGGAACACATAGAACCCGGTCGGTGAATTTCTCAGCTGGTTGCAAATATCAGTGACATTGCGAAACTTATCTTCAAGTGATTTGTATGTCATTGCGCATCCTTCTGCCTACAAAAAATCTGCGTGTTCACGTTGATAGTCCTGTCAGTATTTAACAGCTTCTTCCGGATTAGATAAATCCGAATTTAATTCATTTATTGATTTAATCACGAGCAGAAATAACTAATATACTAAGTATTTTCTGAGGTAGATTCTGATTCATCCTTATTGGGAGATTTTTCTGGTAATAGCTTGGATCTTATTTGAGCTTCAATCTCATTACACACATCTGAATTCTCTTTTAGAAAATCACGAACGTTCTCTTTACCCTGACCAATGCGATCAGATTTATAACTATACCAAGATCCTGATTTCTCAATAATATCTAGAGTAACCCCATGTTCAATTATTTCACCTTCACGTGATATTCCTTGATCATATAAGATTTCAAACTCTGCCATTCTAAACGGCGGAGACACTTTATTCTTCACAACTTTTACTCGAGTCTGATTACCGATGATTTCATCGCCTTTCTTAATAGCACCAATTCTCCTAATATCAAGTCTTACGGAAGCGTAAAATTTCAGAGCATTTCCACCCGTAGTAGTTTCGGGGCTACCAAACATAACGCCTATCTTCATACGAATCTGGTTAATAAATATAACCATCGTATTTGAGCGTTGAATATTACCTGTGAGTTTCCTTAATGCTTGTGACATAAGTCTCGCTTGCAATCCCATGTGTGAATCGCCCATGTCTCCTTCGATCTCAGCCCTCGGGGTTAGCGCCGCTACTGAATCAATTACCACAACATCAATGGCGCTTGAACGAACCAACATATCAGTAATTTCGAGTGCTTGTTCACCTGTATCTGGTTGTGAAACGAGTAATTCTTCTACATTAACACCAATTTTTTTAGCGTAAGAAGGATCGAGAGCGTGTTCTGCATCTACAAAGGCTGCAGTCCCGCCTATTTTTTGAGCCTCAGCAACAACCTGTAATGTTAGTGTAGTTTTTCCTGAAGCTTCTGGACCATAAATTTCGACAACCCTACCTTTGGGAAGACCTCCAATTCCCAGCGCTACATCAAGTCCTATTGATCCCGATGAAATTGCGTCAATATTCCTATCCACCCCTTCGTCCCCAAGTCGCATAACCGAACCTTTTCCAAACTGCTTTTCAATTTGTCCAAGGGTTGTTGTGAGTGCTTTTTTTTTATTTTCATCCATTGGTAGTTGCCATTGTCGTATTTTTAATAATTCTAATTATTTCATAAAACGCTGGTTTGTCGTTAGTTACTAATCAAGCTCAATTATAATATTTTATAACAAAAGCTCTGAACTTATTGTTTCTGATAGTAGTGCCTATTCCTTAAATATAATTATATAAATTCTATTGAATAGCTAATAGATTGAAATCTCTTCGACTTATGCGCAAGAAAAATTTAAGACGCCAATCTCTCAAGTAACCCTTTTAGAGCTATTATAACGGCCTGCTTTCTAACCAACTTTCGTTCACCAATAAAATTATATTTAATGGCATCTGATATGACTTCACCTTCAGAAGACATAGACCAACTTATCCAGACGGTACCTACTGGCTTATCTTCAGAACCGCCATCGGGTCCAGCTATACCACTCACGGCAACAGATAGGTCAGAATTATTCATTTTAAGTATTTTGTCTGACATTTCACGTACAACAGCCTCACTAACTACCCCATGATCTTTTAATATTGAAGGCTTAATACCTAAGATTGATTTTTTCGATTGGTCGCTATAAGCAACCATTCCGCAAAGAAAACACTTCGAGCTACCTGGAATATCAGTTATCGATTTAGCTATCCAACCACCAGTGCATGACTCTGCTGTTGCCACTGTTTTGTTAGCAACAATAAGAGCATTGACCAATGTATTCGAAATATTTTTAATTGATTCGATCTTAGTCATTTAGAATTGATTTATATACTTTTAAATGTTTCTTCACCATCGTCTTAATTGTAAACCTATCTCTGACCCAACGTTTAGCAACGCTAGAACTTTTTCTATAAAATTCCTCATTATTGATAAATGCTGCAATACTTTTCTGCAAGGCATGTCCATCTCTATTTTTTACAAGTAATCCTGTTTTTCCATTCAAAACGCTTTCTCGTAGACCACCGACATTAAATCCCACAACTGGTATCCCAGAAGCCGCTGACTTTAATACTATAACGCCTAGACCTTCTTGTGTTGCCGGATGAACAAGTAAATCAAAACAACTGATAAAATTATCCAAATCAATGCAAAAACCTCTAAACTGAACTATATCGTCAAGTTTAAGGCGCTTGCATAATTGTTTCATTTCATTTTCTTTAGGTCCCCGCCCAAAAATCACGAGTCTGATTTGTGGGAATTTATTTCTTAAATTAGCCACCGCATGCAATAAATATTTATGTCCTTTACGGGCAATAAATTGTGATGCAGACAATATTACGAAATTATCTTCTGAAACAGAAAAATTCTCATAAAACCATTTAAAATTTTTTGGTTTAGAAAACAGATCGGAATCAACCGCGCTGTATATACAAGTTACCTTTTTTTTGATGCCTGTATTTTTTAAAACAGTTTGAATATTTTCAGATATTACAATAATTTTATTAAAAGGCTTGTAGCGTAATTTTGCTAAAAACTTTGATTCAAGATTATCAACTCTTCTAGTTATAACAGCCGGTATATTTGCTAAGAGTGATGCCCTACCTCCGATAAAATCAGCTCCTCTGCGGCTATGACAATGAACTATATCAGGCTTTTCTTTGCGAAGAATTTTCCACAAACTATAACCAAAGAAAATATCAAAATCTCCGCCACATCGTAAATTGATCACTCTTATTCCGATTTTCCTAGCTATCTCATCAATTTCACTATCTGGCGGACAAACAAGTATATTATCGACGTCAAAGTCTTTTAGGGCATTACATAAATAAATTACCTGTTGCGGTCCGCCATAAAAAAACCGGCCAGTTTCTAAATGAAGAATTTTCATTTCTAGAAATTTTACATTAATTCGGCTCTAAAATAACATATAGTCTCAGTAAGGGGGAATTATAGGTGAAAAGCAGACTATCGTTTATAGGGCTAAAGCAATGTAAGAAGTTTTTTATTTCTTCGGCTGTTTTTCTTATCACTATCATGCTTATAACAACTGGGTGTGAGGATAATCAACGTTTTAGTGAAACTAAATCAATTAATGCTAGTAACGCTGATCAGCGACCAAACATTTTATTGATTGTCGCTGATGATCTAGGGTATACAGACGTTGGTTTTTTCGGTAGTGAAATAGCGACACCTAATCTTGATTCACTTGCATACGCTGGAGTACGTCTAACTAATTTCCACGTAGCGCCAATGTGCTTCGCAACACGCGCCATGCTAATGTCTGGCATGACTTATCGTGAGGCAGGACTTAGCAAGCATAACGATGCATTGAGAACAGATATTATGGCATTACCGGAAAGACTTTCAGCTGCGGGTTATCACACGTACATGGCGGGAAAGTGGAATTTAGGAATACAAGCGCATGAAGGTCCGGCCGCGCGAGGATTTGAAGCTTCATACGCCCTTCTGCCACCAGCTGATAATCATCTTGGATATAGCAATTTCCCGGAAATATATGCCGCCTATCGTGAGAATGGAGAACCAATTAAATCCTTACCTGAAGATTGGTTTTCTTCAAGCCTCTTCACAGATAAACTAATTAGTTATATTGATGCCAATAAAAAAGATAATAAACCGTGGTTTGGTTACCTTGCGTTCACTGCACCTCATTTACCACTTCAAGCTCCTGACCACTGGATCGACCGTTATGCAGGTCGTTATGATATGGGTTATGACGAACTTCGCGAAGAACGAGCAAAAAAAGCACATTTGCTAAAAATTTTCCCAGAAAACTTAAGCTTAAATAACTACAAGGGGCAAGCTGAGACTTGGAATAGCCTTTCCAGTGAGCAACAAATTGTCTCTTCGCGCGCCATGGAAATATATGCGGCAATGGTAGAAAGCATGGATTTTCATATAGGACGTCTTATTGATTATCTAAAAGATACATCTTCCTTGGATAATACCGTAATCCTATTCATGTCTGATAATGGTGCCTCTGGTAGTGATTCGAGTTGGAGACCAAAACTTATACCTCGAAGTGATTGGGATAATAGCCTATCCAATATGGGCCGCGAAGGATCCTGGACAGCTTATGGGCGAGGCTGGGGTGAAGCTGCAACAGCGCCTTATAGGGAACTAAAAGGCTCTTTGTATTCCGGAGGAACGCTAGCTGCAACCTTTGTTAATCATAATTCGATTAAAAACTCAGGCGGCTTTAGCCGAAACTAT
>Ga0257111_1000718_pt1 | contig 13637 bp, 12 predicted proteins | sample LP_taG_6_FD_191567 | JGI IMG/M metagenome (GOLD analysis project Ga0257111, IMG submission 191567) | Marine microbial communities from Northeast Subartic Pacific Ocean, Canada - LP_J_2015_P26_500m | ecosystem: Environmental > Aquatic > Marine > Oceanic | place: Canada: Northeast Subartic Pacific...
GCCTCCTGGAACAGTTCGGCGATGAACAGCGGGGCCGACGGGTCGCGCTCGGATGGCTTCAGGATGAAGGCGTTCCCACAGGCCACGGCGTTGGGGAACATCCAGAGGGGCACCATTGCCGGGAAGTTGAACGGCGTGATGCCGGCCACGACACCCAGGGGCTGGCGCACCGTGTAGACGTCGACGCCGCTGCTGGCCTGTTCGCTGTGCATGCCCTTCAGGGCATCGGCCAGGCCGCAGGCGAACTCGATGTTCTCGACACCGCGGGCCACCTCGCCGCGGGCATCGTCCAGGACCTTGCCGTGCTCGGCCGTGAGTCGCTTCGCCACCTCCTCGGCGTTCGCCACCACCAGGTTCCGGAACTCCAGCATCAGCTTGGTACGACGGGCCAGGGAGGCATCGCCCCACTCGCCGGAGGCCGACACGGCTGAGGCGACAGCGGCATCCACCTCGGCCACCGAGGCCAGGCCCACCTGGCCGGCCTGTTCGCCGGTGGCCGGATCGAAGACCGGGCCGGCGTTGCCCGACCTGGACGCCACGGACTGGCCGTCAATCAGGTGTCGGATCTCGTACATGCTGTTCCGCCTTCGTTGGGCCGGCAGTTCAGGCCGGCGGATTGCTACTGCAGGTACGTGGAGAGGCCCCGGCGGAGGTAGACGCCGTGGCCCTTCTCGCCGTGGTAGGCGTCGTCGGAGATCAGGATCCGCCCCTTGGACATCACGGTGTCTACCCTGCCGTCGATCGTGAACCCCTCGTAGGCGGAGTAGTCCATGCTCATGTGGTGGGTGTCGACCGAGATCTCGGTCGTGGCGGCCGGGTCGTAGAGCACGATGTCGGCATCAGAACCCGGGGCGATCACGCCCTTCTGCGGGTACATGCCGAACATCCGGGCCGGCGTGGTGGAGCAGGTCTCCACCCACCGCTCCAGGGTCAACTCGCCCATGACGACGCCCTGGTAGATGAGGTCCATGCGGTGCTCGACGCCGCCGATGCCGTTCGGGATGGCACGGAAGTCGTCCCTGCCCAGCTCCTTCTGGTCCTTCATGCAGAACGGGCAGTGGTCCGTGGCGACGACCGCCAGGTCGTTGGTTCGCAGGCCCTTCCAGAGGTCCCTGTGGTGCGTGTGCTCCCTGGTTCGCAGCGGTGGCGAGCAGACGTACCCCGCTCCTGCGAAGCCCGGTGCTCCGAGGTGGTCCTCGAGGTTCAGGTACAGGTACTGCGGGCAGGTCTCGGCGAACACGTTGTGGCCGGCATTGCGGGCCTCGGCGACCCTCTCCAGTGCCTCGCTGGACGACAGGTGCACGAAGTAGACCGGTGCGCCTGCCACAAGCGCCAACTGGATGGCCCGGTTGGTGGCCTCTCCCTCCAGGCGGGACGGCCTGGTGATGCCGTGGTACACCGGGTCGGTCTGGCCCCTGGCCGCGGCCTGCTCGGACAGCACGTCTATGGCGATGCCGTTCTCGGCGTGCATGGTGATCAGGGCGCCGTTGTTGGCGGCCTTCTGCATGGCCCTCAGGATCTGGCCGTCGTCGCTATAGAAGACGCCCGGGTAGGCCATGAACAGCTTGAAGCTGGTTATCCCCTCGTCGACCAGCGAGTCCATCTCCTTCAGCGCCGCCTCATCGACGCCTCCCATGATCATGTGGAAGGCGTAGTCGATGGCGCACTGCCCCTCGGCCTTGGCATGCCATGCCTCGAGGCTGTCCCGGACGTTCTCGCCGGTCTTCTGGACGGCGAAGTCGACGATGGTCGTCGTGCCACCCCAGGCCGCTGCACGGGTACCGATCTCGAAGGTGTCCGAGGCGAAGGTCCCGCCGAAGGGCAGCTCCATGTGGGTGTGGCAGTCGATTCCGCCGGGAACCACGTACTTCCCCGTGGCATCGATGACGCGTTCCGCTCCCGACTCGGCCGATACGGCCAGTGTTGAGCCGGGCTGGAGCACCGCAACGATCGTGGTGCCGTCGACCAGTACCTCGGCGGCGTGGCGTCCGGTGGCGCTGACCACCGTTCCGTTCTTGATGAGTGTCGTCATGGTTCCCCCTTCAGGACCCGTGTAGTGAGCCGTGGGCGCCTCAGCCCAGCCCCTCGATGATTCGTACCAACACGTCAGCCGCCTCGTCTATCTCCGCCTCGGTGACGGTCATCGGTGGGGCGATTCTCAGCACGTTGCCGTAGAGGCCACCCTTGCCGATCAGCAGGCCGGCGGCTCGGGCCTCCTCCATGATCCGGCTGGCGGCATCCGTGTTCGGTTCCAGGGACCCGGCCTGGACGGTCTCGATCGCCAGCATCAGGCCCTTGCCCCGCAGCTCGGCCACCACCGACGAGGCATCCACCGCCGGTTGGAGGTGTCCCGCCAGGCGCTCACCCATGGCCAGTGCGTGGCCCTGGATGTCGTGCTTCAGCATGTACCGGATGGTGGCCAGGGCGCCCACGCTGCTCATCGGGTTCCCGCCGAAGGTGGAGAGTGAGTTGCCCGGCAGCGAGTCCATCAGTTCCGCGCCGGCAACCACGCCGCCCAGGGCCAGGCCGTTGCCGACCCCCTTGGCGAAGGTCAGGAGGTCCGGCGTCATCCCGTGGGCCTGGTAGCCCCAGAAGTTCTCTCCGGTCCGACCCCAGCCGGTCTGGACCTCGTCGGAGATGAAGAGGACGCCACGGTTGTCCAACTCCTTCTTCATGGCGCCGAAGAAGCCGTCCGGTGGGGTGGCGAAGCCCCCGACGCCCTGGATGGGCTCGGCGATCATGGCCGCCACGTCCCCTGAGGTCATCATGTCGAATACCTGGGTCAGGTCGTCGACGCAGGCATCCGTGTAGGCCTCGTCATCCAGGTGCCGGAACGGGCTGCGCAGCCGGTATCCGCCGTGTACGTAGTTGACGGACAGGCCGCTGACGCTGGTCGGGGACCAGGACCTCTGGGCGGTGATGGCGATGGTCGTGAAGGACCTGCCGTGGTAGCTGTTGCGAAGTGCCAGTACCTGGTTGGACTTGCGCGAGACGGTGGCCAGCATGAGGGCTGCGTCGTTGGCCTCGGTACCCGAGGTGGTGAAGAACACCTTGGCATCGGGAATGCCCGACAGTCCGGCGATGAGCTCCGCAAGCTCGATCATGGACTCCGACAGGTAGAGGGTGGAGGTGTGGAACGTCCTGGATGCCTGGGCGCGGACCGCCTCTGTGATCTCGGGGATGTCGTAGCCGAGGCTGGTGGTCAGGATGCCGCCGAAGAAGTCCAGGTACCGGTTGCCCTCGACGTCGAAGACGTGGCGGCCCTTGCCGTGGTCGAACGAGATGGGCGGGTCGTAGTAGAGCGACAGCCAGTTGGGCAGGACGGCCCGGTGCCGTTCCAGTAGCTCAGCGTTGGTGGTCATCGGCTACTCCAGCTCATAGTGCAGATGCGGGTCGGGGATCGCCCTGTGAGTCAGGCCCGGGTGAGGGGGTCGTACATGTCGGGACGGCGGTCCCGGTAGAAGGCCCACTGGTTGCGTACCTCGTCGACCAGGTCCAGGTCCAGGTCCCTGACGATGAGCTCTGCCTCCTGGTCGGAGCAGACGTCACCCACGAACTGGCCGCGCGGGTCCACGAAGTAGGTGGTGCCGTAGAAGTCGTTGTCACCAAGGTCCTCGACGCCCACCCGGTTGATGGCCCCGACGAAGTACATGTTGGCGGCGGCAGACGCCGGCTGCTCCAGCTGCCAGAGGTAGGACGACAGGCCCCGACTGGTGGCAGACGGGTTGAACACCATCTGGGCGCCGTTCAGGCCGAGGGCCCGCCAGCCCTCCGGGAAGTGCCGGTCGTAGCAGATGTAGACGCCGACCCTGCCGACCGCCGTGTCGAACACCGGGTAGCCGAGGTTGCCGGGCCGGAAGTAGAACTTCTCCCAGAAGCCCTTGACCTGCGGGATGTGGGTCTTGCGGTACTTGCCCAGGTAGGTCCCGTCGGCGTCGATGACCGCCGCCGTGTTGTAGAGCAGGCCCTCCTGCTCCTTCTCGTACATCGGCAGGATCAGGACCATGCCGTACTTCGCCGCCAGCTCCTGGAACCGCCGGGTGGTCGGTCCGTCCGGGATGGCCTCGGCGTAGTCGTAGTAGACGGTGTCCTGGACCTGGCAGAAGTAGGGGCCGTAGAAGAGCTCCTGGAAGCACATGACACGGGCCCCCGCGGCGGCCGCCTCGGCCAGGTACTCCTCGTGGAGCTGGATCATCGACTCCTTGTCGCCAGTCCACCGGGTCTGGAGCATCGCCGCCCGTACCTCGTTCGCCATCTCCGCCTCCCTGGGCTCTCACGTCCAATGTCCCCTGGCGACGCCGCTGTTGGAACGGTGAAGGGGAACTGTCAACGCGGACAGTAGTGGCACCGGGAAGCGATCTGGAAAGGGGGCCAGCAGAATCTTTTGCTGCCCCTATGCCGGCAGAAGTGGTACCAGAACCCTGGGAGGGGTCACCCTCGAGCCACGGGCCAGCGCGGTCGCCTCGGTCTCGACCCCGTAGTACGTGGGATCCTTATCTAATGACCAATGGAGCCCCGGGCGGTGGTGCGGATCCCGACCAGTCATTGCTGGAGGACGGTGACGGCCTGCTGGACTGGTCGACCCTGCAGGCCTGGATCGCCCAGAGTCCAGCCCCCGGAAATGGTCCGGTGGTCACGAGCCGACTGCTCGGTGGCGGAACCCAGAACAACCTCTTCATGCTGATTCGGGCAGACGGCACCCCGATGGTCCTGCGCCGCCCGCCCCGGCACCCCCGGCCGAACAGTGACGAGACCATGTTGCGCGAGGCCCGGGTACTCACGGCGATCGAAGGTCGCGGCGTCCCGCAGCCCGTCTGCCACGCGGTCTGCGACGATCCATCGGTCATCGGTACCTGTTTCTTCGTCATGTCGGCGGTGGAGGGCTTCGCCCCGGTGGGTGACCTCCCGGGCCGCTATGGCACAGATCCCGACTGGCGCCACCGCCTGGGCCTCGCCATGGTCGACGCCATCGCAGCCCTGGCCCGCGTCCGACCCGCCGAGGTCGGCCTTGGCGACCTGGGTCGTCCCGACGGCTGGCTGGAGCGCCAGGTGGGCAGGTGGCGGCGCCAGCTGGAGTCATATACGGCGTTCGACGGCTACGACGGTCCTGACCTGCCTGAAGTCGAACGTGTCGGCGACTGGCTGGAGGCGCACCGCCCCGATGACTTCACCCTCGGGATCATCCACGGCGACTACCACCTGGCCAACGTCATGGCCTCCCACGACCGTCCGGAACTGACAGCGGTCCTGGACTGGGAGCTGACCACGCTGGGCGATCCCCGCCTGGACCTGGCATGGCTCCTGACCACCTCGGGTGGGGTCGGCTCCTTCGAGACGATGGCCGACGGGTTCCCGACCACCGACGAGTTGGTCGCCCGCTACGGCGATGGGACCGGCCTCAGGATGGACGACCTGACCTGGTGGCGGGCACTGGCCTGCTACAAGCTCGGCATCATCCTGGAGGGCACCAACGCCAGGGCTGCGGCCGGCCGGGCCCCCGGCGAGATCGGCCGTGACCTGCACGGGCGGGCGGTCGACCTGTTCAACCAGGCTTCCGGCCTGATCGACCGTGGCTGAGGATCGACCCGGCCCGGCATGCTTGTCCCATGAGGGAGATCCCGACCGAACCACCGCTGGCCGGCTGGCGCGTCGGCGTCACCGCTGACAGGCGGGCCGACCAGCAGATCGAGGCTCTTCGGCGGAGAGGAGCCGAGGTGCTGCACGGTTGCACCATGCGCACCCTCGACCTCTCCGATGACGCCCGCCTACTCGAGGTGTCGCGGGCGCTGGTGGACCTGCCGCCGGACACCCTGGTGCTCCAGACCGGCATGGGCCTGACCATGTGGCTGGACGCCATGGACGGCATCGGCCTCGGCGACCGGGTCCGTGCTGCACTCGGCGGCTGCGAGGTTCTGGCCCGCGGACCCAAGGCCGTGAGCGCTGCCCGTCGGGCCGGCCTGGAGGTGGCCTGGTCGGCGCCGGACGAGCTGTTCGCCCAGATCGTGGACCACGTGGCCGCGACAGGAGGCCGCAACAGGCTGTTCCTGCAGGTCGACGGCACCGACGAGGAGGCGCTGGCCGCACCGCTGGCCGACTCCTGTCGAGAGGTGGTCGTGGTGCCGATCTACCGGTGGGCGCTACCGGTCGACGTCGGTCCCGCCGAGGTGCTGGTGGATGCCGTCTGCGATGGCGGTCTGGACGCCGTGACGTTCACCACCCGTCAGGCCGCCGTCCACCTCGTCGGGATCGCAGAGGCCCGCGGGCGCCGGGGTGACCTGCTGGCTGCACTGGACGGGGTACGGGTAGTGCCTGTCTCGGTCGGACCCGTCTGCTCGGAGGCGATGCGATCGCTCGGGATGACCGGGCTGGTGGAACCGGAGCGGGCCCGCCTGGTCGCCATGCTGGACGCCCTGGCAGAGGCGGCAACAGCCCGCTCGGCAGGCTGAGGCCGTAGTCCGAGATCAGCCCTCGGAATCCTCCGGGGGTACAGGCTCGTCCGCGACCGGCAACTCGGCGGCCCGCAGGTCGCGAGGCTGCAGCTCCACTTCGGCGGGAGCGACCAGCTCGTCACTGCCCACCCCGAGATCCGGGAACCGCCGCATCGTGGGGAGCAGCCTTCCATCCACCGATCCGATCAACTTGTTGAAGGCGCGCGTCGCCGTCTCGAGCCCACGACCGGTCCTGTCCACGTTCTCCAACACGTTTCCGACCCGCTCGTAGAGCTCGTTTCCCAACTCGGCGATCTCCTGGGCGTGCTCGGCCAGCCGGGCCTGCTGCCATCCACCGGCCACCGCCCATAGGAGCGCCAGCAGGTTCACCGGAGAGGCCAGGAGGACCCGCTGGTTCATGGACTCCTGGAGCAGCTCGGGTCGGGCACGCAGGGCGTCGGCCAGGAAGGACTCACCCGGGACGAATAGGACCACGAACTCGGGTGCCGGCCCGTCGCCCTGCTGCCAGTACTTGCGGGAGGCCAACTCCTTCACGTGGTTGCGGAGTGCCATGGCGTGGGCGGCCAACTCCCGTTCGGCCACTGCCGGATCGGTCGCCTCCTGGGCTCGGAGGTAGGCATCCAGGGGAACCTTGGCGTCGACGGCCAGGTACGCGCCATTGGGGAGACGGACGCGGACGTCGGGGCGCACCCCGGCACCTTCGCTGTTCACACCCGATGACTGCTCCTCGTAGTCGCAGTAGGGCGCCATGCCGGAGAGCTCGATGACATTTCGCAACTGGTTCTCGCCCCATGCCCCCCGGGCGCTGGTGGATCGGAGGGCCTCGCTGAGGCTGGCAGTGGAGGTACCCAGCTCGGTGATCTGCCGGCCTAGCTGGCTGGCCATCGAATCCACCGAGCCCTTGTTCTTCTCGTGGGCCGACCGCAGCTCGCCCACGGTCTTCTGGAGCTGTCCCATCTGAAGTTGGAAGGGGTCCAGCAGGCCCTTCGTCTTCTCGTGGACGGCCCCCATCCGCTCTGCTGCCAAAGTCAGGAACTGCTCGTTGTTGGTCTGCAGCGCCGTGGTGGCGGCCTCGCCGATCTGTGACCTGACGTCGGCCATCTGGACCTTCACCTCGGCACCGATCTGCTGGGCCAGGGCCGTGCCGTCGAAGAGCGGAGCCGTCTGCTGATCTGGGGCGACGGGCGCAGGGCGCCGAACCGCCCAGACCACGGCCATGACCGCGACCAGTACGGCGAACACTGCTACGAGTACGAGGGTGATCTCCATGCGACGAACGTAGGCGCGCCCTGTGACACCGGCGCGGCAACCGGGTCCAGACCTCCCCTGGCGGTCAGGTCGCCCAGTCGGCCGGGTGGATGGCGCAGGCGAATCCGTCCAACTCCTCGCCGGCAATTCGCCGTCGGGAGTTCTTCCGGGCCGCCTCCATCAGGCTGGCGATCGCCACCCGCCCGTCCATGCCCGCCGACGCGAAGCCACCCTGCTCGTCGACCTGTCTCACCCGAAATGCCCGGGCCACGTCGCGGTCCCAGAACGAGACGTTCATCTCCGTATCGCCCTGGAACGACGAGAAGACCAGGTTGGTGGATCCGATCGTTGCCCACAGGTCGTCGACGACCGCCGTCTTGGCGTGCACGTAGACCTCCTCATAGCCCCATTCCCGCCGGGTGCACGGTGCTGAGAGGCAGAACCCCTCGTAGGCACCCAGGGCGGCCAGGGCGTCGTAGCCGGCGGCGATTCCCGGGTGGGCCCGGGCTGCTGCCAGCTCCGGCATCGGATCGCCGGGTACCGACGCCATCACCAGAACGCCCCGGTCGAGGGCCTCGCGCAGCGCCACGAGGACCACCCGACTCAGCAGCACCTGGTCCTCTATGTACACGTAGTCCTGCGCACCTGAAATGGACGACAGGTACTGCTCCCGGACGGAATTCTCGCCGTCGGGCAGAGCCTCGTAGAGGCCGGGCAGGACACTTCGCTGGATCTGGGCGGTGGTCGTGCCCACCTCACCTGTCCCGGTCACCCGGGCCGACAGATCGTCCGTCCCCTCGGGGGGCCATGACCCGTGCTGGCGCCCTCGCTCCGAGGCACCGTTCCAGCGCATCACGAAATTCTCGTGGACGTCAGCGACCACCGGTCCCCTCACCAGGCAGTGGACGTCATGGATGTTGGAATACCGCTCCCCCGGCGTGAACCCCAGTTCCGGGTCGGGTTCGGCATGGTCACGACCGGCCATCGAACCGCGCGTGATGTTGATCCCGCCGACGAAGGCCACCTCGGCGTCGGTCCCGGCGTCCACCAGCCAGGCCTTCTGATGTTGGCACTGGCGACCAACGGCGTCCCAGCGGGCCTGCCACGAGGTGGACCGGCCGCCCAGCAGGGCCGCCGAGGATTCGGTACCCGGGAAGGTGTCGTCGGCGTCCACGCCATGGCCCTCCGGGTGCCAGAAGAGCACGCGTACGTCCACGCCACGGGACGCTGCACCGTCCATCAGGTCGAAGAAGGTGCCGCGACCGCCCGGGAACCCGGCATCGGTCTCCAGGAAGGCGACACAGACCATCACCGATGTGGTTGCCGCCTCTACGGCGGCGGCGATCCGGTCGAATGCCGACGCTCCGTCGACCAGGGGCTCGACGTGGTTGCCGGAGCGCGGTGGGAAGATCGCTCCTGTCGGCGGCGGGATCCGTATCAGGTCGTCAGGACTGGTGGCCACGCCCGGACGCTAGACGCCCCGGTCGCCGCCGGATCCGACCGGCAACCTAGGGTTCCGCTCCGTGAGGCGGGCACTGGTCATCGAGCACGATTGGTACTGCCCCGCCGCGGGCGTGGGCGAGCGCCTGGTCGAACACGGCTACCAGCTGGACGCCTTCCGGGTACTGGATGATCCGACCGACCCGGTCTGCACGAAGCCATACCCGGATGCCACGGACTACGACGTGCTCGTCGTGACCGGCTCCACTTGGTCGGTCACCGACACCGGCACGATCGGCTCGTGGATCGGCCGCGAGGTGGAGATGGTCCGGGCGGCACATGACGCCGGCGTACCGGTGCTGGGCCTCTGCTTCGGAGGCCAGGTCCTCTCGGCGGCGCTGGGCGGTGAGGTCAGGCGGGTGGACAACCCGGAGTTCGGCTGGCACGAGGTGGACACCGACCTACCGGACGCGATCGCCCCGGGTCCGTGGTTCGAATGGCACTACGACGGGTTCACCGTGCCCGACGGCGCCACCGAGATAGCGCGGACCGCCGTCTCGCCGCAGGCGTTCCGGATCGGTCGGAGCGTCGGAACGCAGTTCCATCCGGAGGTCACGACCGAGCTCGTGGACCGCTGGATCAGCATGGATGAGAAGGAACTGCGGGCCCAGGGGGTGGACCCCGCCGTCATGGCCGCCAGATCCGAAGAAGAGGCCGTGGGCAACCGCGCCCGGTCCGACGCACTGGTCGACTGGTTCCTGACCGGCGACTGAAGCAGCGACGGTCGGGGTTCTCAGCCGGTCGACCGTTCGCCCGTGGCTGCGCGGATGGCCTCCCAGAGGCCGAGCATGGAGGCCACCATGGGGGCGTCCACCTGGGTCGGGTAGGAGCCGAAGCCAATGACCATGAGTCGGTCCTCCAGGTCCAGCAGGCAGAACTGGCCGTGGATGCCGAGCAGCGCGAGCACCCGGCCCGGCTCCAGCACCCAGGCCTTGTTCCGGTACTGCGCCCCGGGGAAGACCCCGGCGTAGTCACCCCGCTGGAAGGCACCCAGGAGTCCCGAACACTCCCGGAGCGTGTCATCCGTCCATGAGCCGGGCAGCACGATGGGCGGAACGTGGGACACGACCGCGGCACCGACGATCTCACCCACTGTGAACCTGCGGTGATCGACCGGACGTCAACTCTGTGGGCATGACCGCCATGCATAATCATCTGGGGCTTAATGATCTAGTCGGCCAGCCCGTCCAGGACCTCCGCCACGGCCTCCACCTCGGTGTCGGGGTTCACGAAGCAGAAGCGCAGCACCGGTCGACCTTCCCAACGGGTGGGCACGCAGAGCACGATCCCCGACCGGGCGTTGTGGTCCGACCACGCCCGGTAGTCCTCGTCGGTCCAGCCGACCCGCTCGAACAGCACCACCGAAAGGTCGGGCTCCATGATGAGCCTCAGGTGGGGACGCTCCCTGATCTTGGCGACCACGGCACGGGTCGTGGCCAGCACGATCTCGATGGCCTCCCGGTAGCGGTCCGTCCCGTAGGTGGCGAGCGAGAACCAGAACGGCAGGCCACGCGCCCGCCGGGTGAGGTGCACGGCGAAGTCGGCCGGATTCCACTCCGAGCGGTCCACCGACTCCAGGTAGCTGGCGAACTGCGAGTGGGCATTGGCACCGTGCTCGGGCTCCCGGTAGAGCAGAGCACAGCAGTCGTAGGGGGCATACAGCCACTTGTGGGGATCCACGACGAACGAGTCGGCATGCTCGATGCCGACGAACCTGTCGGCCACCGACGGGGCGGCGAGGGCCGCTCCACCGTAGGCCCCGTCCACGTGCAGCCAGATGCCGTGCTCCCGGCAGACCGCGGCGATGCCCGCCAGGTCGTCCACCACCCCGGCGTTGGTCGTACCGGACGAGGCCACCACGGCGAACACGCCGTCGCCACCGTCCGATGCCAGTACAGCGGCCAGCGCCTCGCCGGTCATGCGGCCCTGCACGTCACCGGGAACATCCAGGATGCCGCAGTCCATGACCTTCGCGGCGGCGCGCACCGAACTGTGGGAATCGGCGGTCGCCGCCAGACGCCACGCCACCGGCTGGCCGCCACGGTCACCGCGGGCCCTCTCACGTGCTGCAACCAGGGCACTCAGGTTGCCCATCGTGGCCCCGGATACGAAGCAGCCACCTGCCGTCTCCGGCCAACCGAGCAGGCCGACCAGCCATGCCAGGGCCTGGTTCTCGGCCGCGATGGCACCGGCTCCGGCCTCCCAGGTGCCGGCGAACATCTCTGCTGCGCTGACGGCAAGGTCGAACACCAGGGCAGCCTCGGTGGGAGCCGCCGGGATGAAGGCCAGGTTCATCGGGTTGTCCTGTGCCCGGGTGGCCGTCACGACCACCTGGGTGAAGAGCCTCAGTGCCTCGTGACCACCTATTCCTCCGGCCACGACCGTGTCACCCAGGTCCTTACGCAATTCATGGGCTGTTCGGGCCCTGGCCATCGGGTTCTGGCCGCCGGCGATCCGGCAGCGACTCCAGTCCATGACCGACTCGAGCAACTGCTCGTCATGTGGCCAGAAGGGTTTGCCGCTCATCGGTCGTCCAGGTCCTCGGCTGTGGCCAGCACGGTGCGCAACAGCCGGGCCAGGGTCGCCGTCTCATCGTCTGTCAGGCCACCGGTGACCTGGGCCTCTTCGCGGTTGAAGGCCGGCATCACCTCCTCGACGACCGCTGTCCCCGCGTCGGTCAGGACCACGCCGACCCGGCGACGGTCGGTCGGGACCGGCTGTCGGACGACCATCCCCTTTCGCTCCAGGGTGTCCAGCACACCGGTCAGCGTGCCTCCGGAGATCCCGGCCTCGGCGGCCAGCTCCCGCGACTCCTTGGCTCCCCAGATGTGCAGGACGAAGAGCACCACGAAGGCGCTCCAGGAGAGGGAATAGGTCTTCAGGACATTTCGCTCCATGTGGTTGCGAACCGCCGTGGCCGTCCGGAACACGTTGGAAACAGCGGCCAGGGAGAGCAGGTCCAGGTCAAGGCCGGACATCCGGTCCCGGATCAGGCGCTCGGCCTCCACCAACTCGTCGTCGCCTGCGGCGAATGCACTGGGCATCTCCCCACACTACTATTTGGGGCCAAACGATTTCGCTCCGGCCCTCCAGCCGACGATCAGCGGCCACGAGGACAGATGACCGACCATCGCAGAATCCGAGTGCTCTGGCCCGACCACCTGGCCCTCGCCGGCGGCAAGTACCTGCCCGCGCACCTTGCGGAGCGGAGTACCCGCCACGCCATGGCCGTATTCGCCCTCGGCTACAACCGCGACATGACCCCGCGCCGGGCACGAAGATGCTCGAGGGCTTCCCGGACATGGAATGCACCATAGACATGTCCACCGTCCGCGACGGCTGGGAGGAGGGCGTCGGCGTGATGGTCGGCGACGTCCGAATCGCCTGCGGAGACCTCGGCCAGCACGGTCGACCAGTCCAAGGGGGACCGGTCCTCGAAGGTGGTGGGCGACGACACCCGCCGTCCGCCCACGTAGTGGTCCACCGACACCCCGGCGACGGTGACCCGCTCCCGCTCACCCATCCCATGAGACCTTCCGCTACCCATTCATTTGGGTCCAAAGTAGTCCGGTCAGTGTAGGTTGCCGCTGGAAGACCTGCTGCCCCGGAGACCCCATGAGCGAACACCACCTGATGATCATCGGCGCCGATCGGGTCGACGCCGACGAGGCCAGCGAGGTCCGATCCCCCTACGACGGCCGGCTGCTAGGCACCGTCCCCGCGGGCACCACCGCACACCTGGATTCCGCCATCGCCATTGCCGGCGCCACGCTGGCTGCCGGGACGATCCCCACCCACGAGCGGGCGTCCATCCTGGACAGGCTGGCCGATTCTCTCACCGCCCACCACGAGGAGTTCGCCCAGAGCATCTCGGCGGAGGCCGCCAAGCCGATCACCACCGCACGCGGCGAGGCGGCCCGCGCCGTCGACACCGCCCGGTTCGCAGCCGCCGCGGCCCGCACCATGGGTGGCGAGCTGATCACCATGGACGCCAGCTCCGCAGGCATTGGCAAGACCGGCTTCGTGAAGCGGGTGCCGGTCGGCGTCGTGGGGGCCATCTCGCCGTTCAACTTCCCCCTCAACCTCGTCTGCCACAAGATCGCGCCAGCCATCGCCGCCGGTTGCCCGGTCGTGCTGAAGCCGGCATCTTCCACCCCGCTGACCGCCATCCGCCTGGCCGAGGTCCTGCTCGAGGAGTGCGGCCTTCCCCCCGGCTGGCTGAACGTCGTCACCTGTCCCGGCCGGACCGCCGCCCACATGGTCGAGCACGACGACGTGGCCATGATCACCTTCACCGGATCGCCGCCCGTCGGCTGGAACATCAGGGCCACCGCACCCAAGAAGAAGGTCTCCCTGGAGCTCGGCAACAACTCGCCGATCATCATCGAGCCCGACGTGGACGTGGCCGTCGCCGCAGCCAAGTTGAAGGGTGCCGCCTTC
>Ga0257111_1000722_pt1 | contig 13615 bp, 10 predicted proteins | sample LP_taG_6_FD_191567 | JGI IMG/M metagenome (GOLD analysis project Ga0257111, IMG submission 191567) | Marine microbial communities from Northeast Subartic Pacific Ocean, Canada - LP_J_2015_P26_500m | ecosystem: Environmental > Aquatic > Marine > Oceanic | place: Canada: Northeast Subartic Pacific...
ATTCTGGCCAAACAACTTGAAGATAATATTCTAAATGAGCTAGTACATTTACTGCTTGTGCTGTTGTTGTTGTCATATGAAAATGGTTTTCAGATATTCTGGTGGTCGTGCCATCATCAAAAACTATTCCATCTTCTCTTAACATTACACCATACCTGGCTTTTCCTACGGGAAGCTTCATCCATCCGTTGGTATAAACTCTATTTAAAAATTCTGCTGTATCTGGTCCTTTAATATCTATTTTTCCCAAAGAAGTAACGTCACATATTCCAACATTTTTTCTTACATTAGCAGCTTCACGTTTGGCCGCTTCCTGCAAAGTTTCGTTTCCTTTTTTGTAATACCTGGGTCTTATCCATAATCCAGCATCAACAAAAACTGCATTGTTATCTTCATGCCATTGATTGATAGGAGATTTTCTTGTAGGTCGATAATGTTTTCCCACTTCTCTTCCCACAATTGCTCCGATGGTAATGGGAGTGTATGGAGGTCTAAAAGTGGTATGTCCAACCTCAGGTACAATTTTGCTTTCTAAATTTGACACGAGCTGCAATCCATTTAGATTACTTGTTTTTCCCTGATCTGTTGCCATCCCTAAAGTAGTATATCTTTTAACATGTTCGATAGATCGATAACCTTCTCTCAGTGCCAATTCTATATCCGAAACAGCAACATCATTTTGAAAATCAACAAACCTTTTGTAAGTTTTATTTTCAGGTAATGGCATGCACCAAAATTTTTCGTGCTTGTCTTTATTTTTCTCAACCGAGCTTGGCACATTAACTTTAACATCTTTTTTTGTTATCCTGTTGGATGCTTCAAAACCATGTTTGAAACCTTCTTCTAAAGATTTTTTTAAAGTTATCGATCCACAAGCACCCCCAATACTAATTTCTTTCTGTTTAGATATGTCAGGAACAAATGCGTCTATATCCTTATTGAATTTCAATTTATTTCCTGATTGAGAAGATAAATGCACAGTTGGAGTCCAATTTCCTGACACGCAAATAGAATCGCAAGATATTGTTTCTGTATTTTCATATCCGGATTTATCAGAGTTAAGTTTTCCAATTAAGGCTTTTTTAACTTTTCTATATCCACTAGTATTGATAACTCCATGCGAAAACCTAATATCAATATTTAAATTTTTAGCTTCTTCAACTATAGAACCATTGGATCCTGATCTTGTATCAAGAATTATTGGATTGATATTATTTTTTTTAAATTCGATTGCTGTATCGTATGCTGTATCGTTATTAGTAAATATAATTGGATTTTTACCAACAAGAACACCATAAACTTTCATATATTCCTTTGCTCCAGATGCTAAAAAAATTCCTGGCCGGTCATTATTTCCAAATATAATTGGACGCTCAATTGATCCTGTGGAAAGAATTACTTCTTTGCTTCTTATGTACCAAAGCTTTTGTCTGGGTATATACTTGTTGCGATTAGGAATATGATCTCCTGTTTTTTCACACATCACCATCATATTATGATCGTAATAACCAAAAACCTGAGACCTATTTTTAACTACTACATTTGGCGTTGATTTAAGTTCTTTAATTATGTCGTTTGCCCAATCTTTTCCTTTTTTGTTTCCAATAATTACATCGTCCGTAAGTAAACTTCCTCCTAACTGAACTTTGTCTTCTGCTAATATTACTTTAGCTCCATTTTTTGCAGCTGCTAATGCACTTGATAACCCGGCAGGTCCAGATCCTACTACCAGAACATCGCAAAATTCAAATTTGTGTTCATATCTGTCAGGATCAGGTTTAAGTGGAGCAATTCCTAAACCAGCCGTCCTTCTGATGATCGGTTCGTAAACTTTATACCAAAAATTTTTTGGCCACATAAAAGTTTTGTAATAAAAACCTGCGGGGAAAAATCTTTGTAAAAAATTATTTATTGCACCAACATCAAAAAAAACTGAAGGCCAGCAATTTTGGCTCTTTGCAACTAAACCTTCTACTAATTCAATTTCTGTAGCATTAGCATTAGGTTCGGTTTTGGATCCTTTGTATAATTGAACTTTCGCATTAGGCTCATCTACCCCAGCACCAAAAAAACCTCTTGGTCTATGATATTTAAAACTACGCCCAACAAGATGTACGCCATTTGCAATTAAAGCTGACGCCAATGTGTCACCTTTGTAACCAAAGTATCTTTTTCTATTAAAGGTGAAAGAAATTTTAATATTTCGATCTACCAACCCACCTTTTGTTAATCTATATTTTTGTGTCATTATCTATTTAACTCTTGTCTAGTTTAGAAGTTTCTAAAATTTCATGAGTGAATGTATTTCGTGATACCTTAAACCATTGCCTGCATCCTGAAACATGGTGCCATAACTCGCTATGATTTCCTTTAGGATTCTCTCTGTAATATACAAAATTATCCCATTCTAGATCTGAAACTTCTGTTCCAAGCTTTGGTCTTTTTGCAGTGGAATCTCCACCATAAGAAAATTCATTTTGAGATCGTTTACCACAGTACGGACATTTAATTTCTAACATCTCCTACCCTATCCAAGTTTTTGTTCCGACACCTTTTTCATCTAGAAGATGTCCTGTATTAAATCTGTTTAAGCTAAATTTTGAATTAAGTTCATGAACTTGCTCTTGTGCGATTGTGTGTGCAAAAGTCCAACCTGAAATAGGTGTTGCTTTAAATCCGCCGTAGCACCAGCCACAATTTAAATATACTCCGTGAATATGTGTTTTGTCTATTATTGGAGAGCCGTCCATAGACATGTCCATTAACCCGCCCCATGTTCGCAACATTTTTAATCTGCTAAGATTGGGTAACATCGCAACGCCTTCTGACAAAACATGTTGGATCGTTGGAAGATTTCCTCTTTGAGCGTAGCTATTATATCCATCCAAGTCCCCTCCCATAACCATTTCTCCTTTATCAGATTGACTACAATAAAAATGTCCCGCACCAAAAGTTACAACATGATCAAGAAATGGTTTTACTGGTTCAGAAACGCATGCTTGAAGAACATGAGATTCTATTGGTAATTTCATGTTTAGTTTATTCGCCAAGAGAGATGTGCTCCCAGCAACGCACAATCCTACCTTGTTTGTTTTAATGTTTCCTCTGGAAGTTTGTACGCCAAGTAATTTTCCATTTTGAATATCAAATCCCGTCACTTCACAATGTTGAATGATATCAACTCCCATTGAATCAGCTTTTCTCGCATAACCCCAGGCTACACCATCGTGTCTTGCTGTTCCTCCTCTTGGTTGCATTAAAGCTCCAAAGATTGGAAATCTTGCGGACTCAGAAAAATCAGCAAATGGAATCATTTTTTTTACCTCTTCTCGATTTATCATAACGGCATCAATACCATTAAGTTTCATAGAATTACCTCTACGAGCATAAACATTTAGTTGTGCATCAGAGTGTGCAAGATTAATTATTCCTCTTGGTGAATACATCACATTGAAATTTAATTCTTGAGATAAGTTTTCCCAAAGTTTCATCCCCTGTTCATAAAAAAGTCCGTTGACATCCCACATATAATTCGATCTTAAAATTGTAGTATTTCTTCCAACGTTACCGCCTCCAATCCAGCCCTTTTCTAAAACAGCCACCTTGGTAATATTGTGCTCCTTGGCTAAATAGTAAGCTGTGGCAAGCCCGTGTCCACCCCCGCCAATAATGACGACATCATATTCTTTCTTTGGCTCAGGATCCTTCCAAGCCACTTCCCAATTTTTGTGGCTATTCAAAGCATTTTTTATCAAACTAAAAATAGAATATTTTTGCATTTTTCTAAGTTTATCCCAACATTTGTAATTTTTCTAATCGTAAATTTAATGTATACATACTAGACTTTTTTATATATAGGAATGCCGATGAGTGGAGTAAAATCTGATATTGAGATAGCAAGAGCCGCAAAAATGAAACCTATAGGTGAGGTTCTTGCTAAAGCTAAGGTTCCTGACAATCCTTTTTCTTTTAGTCCTATGGGACGTCATATAGCAAAATTAAATTTAGAATACATTTCTACATTAAAAGAAAGAAAAAGTGATTTAATTTTAGTCACTGCCATAACACCCACTCCTGCTGGTGAAGGGAAAACCACAACATCTGTGGGGCTAAGTGATGGACTAAACAAGATAGGAAAAAATTCCATTGTATGCTTGAGAGAGCCTAGCTTAGGTCCTTCATTTGGAATGAAAGGTGGAGCTGCTGGTGGCGGTTATGCTCAAGTTGTGCCCATGGAACAAATCAATTTACATTTTACTGGCGACTTTCATGCTATAACTTCTGCTCATAATCTTTTATCAGCTTTAATCGATAACCATATTTATTGGGGAAACAACTTAAATATAGACGTTGAAAATATTGTTTGGAAGCGCGTAGTTGATTTGAATGATAGAGCGCTTCGATCTATTAAAATTAATCTTGGAAAATTGAAAAATAATATTCCACGTAATGACGGATTTGACATAACTGTGGCATCAGAAGTTATGGCGATTTTTTGTTTGTCAAATAGCATAGAAGACTTGGGGGAAAAAATAGGCAATATCACTATTGCTTACACGAAAGACAAAAAACCAATTTACGCGAAAGATTTAAACGCTCATGGACCAATGACAGTATTATTAAAAGATGCTATTAGACCAAACATGACTCAAACTTTAGAAAACAATCCAGCCATCATACATGGTGGTCCATTTGCAAATATTGCTCATGGATGTAATTCTATCATTGCCACAAAAACTGCTCTAAAGTTATCTGACTATGTTGTCACTGAAGCAGGTTTTGGAGCAGATCTCGGTGCCGAAAAATTTATTAACATTAAATGTAGAAAAGCAGGTCTTCAACCGAGTTGTGTAGTACTTGTTGCGACTATCAGAGCTTTAAAAATGCACGGTGGTGTTGAGAAAGATGATTTAAAAAAAGAAAATTTGGATGCTTTGAAAAAAGGAATACCAAATCTTGAAAGGCATATTAAAAATATTAAAAAATTTGGCTTAGACCTTGTCGTTGCTATTAATTACTTTATTACAGATACAGATAAAGAAGTTCAGTTAATCAAAGAAGAATGTGCAAAGCTTGGCGCAAAAGTAAGCCTTTGCAAACATTGGTCTGAAGGAGGAGAAGGGACAAAAGAGCTTGCAAATCAAGTTGTGGATATTTGTAAAAAAAATAATAAGAAAAACTTCAAATATTTGTATGATGATGAAAAATCCATTGTTGAAAAAATAGAAACAATTGCAAAAGAGATTTACGGTGCAAGTGGCATCGAAATAGATGAAGCGGCTAAAAGCCAAATAAAAACAATTGAATCGCAGGGATTTAAAAAATTTCCTATTTGTATAGCAAAAACCCAATATAGTTTTTCAACAGACCCAAAGTTAAAAGGAGCTCCTTCTGGACATGTGTTGCAAATAAGAGAAGTTAAACTATCTAGTGGAGCACAATTTGTTGTGGCAATATGTGGAAGTATAATGACGATGCCTGGTCTTCCAAAGGTACCTGCTGCTAACTCTATCAAGTTAAACGAAAAAGGTGAGACCGAAGGTTTGTTTTAATCAAAATGAAAACGATTGTTTCAAGTTGGAACGAATGGGATCCTTTGAAACACATTATTGTGGGTCGAGCTGATGGATCTTGTATACCCGCTTCGGAACCGGCTCTCGATGCAAAAGTACCTGAAGATTCTGATATGAAAGGAAAACACGGTCTAAGACCCAAAGATACCGTGGATAAGGCAAACGAGTTATTAAATAATTTTGTTAAAATTTTGGAAAAACGCGGAATTATTGTCGATCGCCCTACTCCAATTGATTTTAATCAACCCACGTCAACTCCAGATTGGAAAACTCAAACCATGTTTGGCTGTATGCCGCCAAGGGATGTGCTACTAACAGTGGGTAAGGAAATTTTAGAAGCCACAATGAGCTATCGTTGTCGATGGTTTGAATATTTATGTTACAGACCCTTGTTACAAAAATATTACAAAGAAGACCCAAAGATGAGACATGAGGCAGCGCCAAAACCAAGGCTTACGGATTTAGATTATCATAAAGATTATTTGTCAGATAAGATAGGAGTCCAAAAACGCTTGGACTGGACAGAAAAAAAATTCTTTGTAACCACAGAAGAAGAGCCACTATTTGACGCTGCGGACGTACTTAGATTTGGAAAAGATTTAATGGTACAACACGGATTTACAACTAATTTGAAAGGCATTGACTGGCTTCAAAGACACTACAAAGATCATAGAGTTCACGCTCTAAATTTTCCGGGTGACCCATACCCAATACATATTGATGCTACATTTACACCCATCAAACCTGGTTTAATAATAAATAATCCACAAAGACCATTGCCTAAGGACCTAAGAAAAGTTTTTGAAAGAAATGATTGGAAAATTATTGACGCTGCTCAGCCAGCTCATAATACCCCTCCTTCCCTTTGCTATTCTTCAGTATGGCTATCCATGAACGTTTTAATATTGGATCCAAAAACAGTATGCGTTGAAAAAAGTGAAATCTATCAGGCTGAACAACTGGATAAGCTAGGAATGGAAGTAATTGAAGTAGATTTACGTGATGCTTATGCATTTGGTGGAGGTCTCCACTGCTGCACAGCAGATGTATACAGGGAAGGTAAATGTGAAGACTATTTTCCAAAACAATAGTCAAGAAGAAATATGATAAACAGAGTAGATTATTTTTCTATGAAAAATGGATCCAAGGCTAAACTTCCATTTTCTAATTCCGAATATAAAAATAGACAAGAAAAATTAAAAAAAATTATGAGTAATAATAATCTTGATATGATTATTTTAACCTCAATGCATAATGTTGCTTACTACACCGGTTTTATTTATTGTTCCTTTGGTAGACCATATGGCTGCATTATAACCGAAAAAAAAATAGTAACTATTTCAGCAAACATTGATTCTGGGCAGCCTTGGAGACGATCGGTCTGCGACAATATTGTTTATACCGATTGGAAAAGAGATAATTTTTTAAAAGCTGTTGTGAAGGTAATTGGCAAGGATAACCCTCCAAAAAACATAGGTATTGAAAATGATCATGTTACTCTGGAAATAAAAGAAAAATTTATTTTGTTATTTCCTTCTTCAAAATTTATTGATGTTTCAAAAAATTTAATGAAGTTACGAATGATAAAGTCTGATGAAGAGTTAAAAATAATAAGAAATGGAGCAAGAATAGCAGATATTGGTGGTGAAGAAATAATTAAAAACATCAAAGTTGGCGCCAGTGAATTAGAAATTGCAATAACTGGAAGAGATAAAATGGAATTAGAGATTGCCAAAACATATCCTGAAGCAGAGTACATGGATACTTGGGTTTGGTTTCAATCAGGAATAAATACGGATGGAGCACACAATCCTAAAACCTCAAGAAAATTAACCTCTGGTGATATTATGTCCTTAAATACATTTCCTATGATTTCGGGTTATTATACAGCATTAGAAAGAACTTTGTTTTTACATAAAGCAGATGATGCTTCTTTAAAAGCTTGGGAAGCAAACGTAAAAGTTCATAAACGGGGTTTAGAATTAATTAAGCCTGGAGCTAAATGTTCAGAAATCTGTCATGAATTAAACGATCTTTTTGCTCAACTTGGTTACCTTCAATATAGAACCTTTGGATATGGACATTCATTTGGAGTCCTTTCGCATTTTTATGGACGTGAATCTGGCTTGGAACTTCGCGAAGATATAGATACTGTTTTAAAACCAAACATGGTGATTTCCATGGAACCAATGATCATGATACCTCAAGGAATTCCTGGAGCAGGAGGTTATAGAGAACACGACATGCTGATAATAAATGATAAAGGAGCCGAAAACATTACAAAATTTCCTTTTGGTCCAGAACATAACATAATAAAATAATTTAATGTCTGTAAAATCAAAATACATCGCTCCTAAGTTTAAAAAAAAATTTAATCCCAAAATAGGTTTGCTTGCATTATCTACCGACCTTACAATAGAAAAAGATTTTTATTCTATATGTAATAAATTGCCACTTGATGTATTTGTAAATCGTATTCACAATGAAAATCCACTCACTAAAGAAAATCTCATAAAAATGCATAATCAAATAGAGCCGGTTACTGAAAAAATTTTACCGGGCCAAAAAATAAACACCGTGGCTTACGGCTGCACATCGGGAACAATTGCTATAGGAGAAGATAAAGTTAAAGAAAAAGTTCAATTAGCCAAACCTGACTGCTATGTTACAACGCCAATTACTTCTGCCATCAAAGCTTTTAAGGAAATGAATGTTAAAAAGATTGCTCTATTTACTCCATACCCGGAATCTATAAACAAAACTATTCTAGAATATTTTAATAGAAAAAATATAAATATTATATCATTTAGCACTTTCAATATAGATTTGGATGAAGACATAGCTAGCGTAGATCCAAAATATTTATCAGAAACTTTAATCAAATTAGATATGAATGATGCTGATGCACTTTTTATATCTTGTACAGCACTTCCTGCTTTAGAAATCCTTGATGAAGTTGAAAAAAAAATAGATAGAATTGTTTTTTCTAGCAACCAAACTTTAATTTGGGACACTCTAAGATCTATTGGATACAAATCACCAGTAAAAGGATATGGAAAACTTTTAAGGAATTAAAATGCTTTTTGAAAAAAAAGAATATAAAGAACGATTAAAAAAAGTTAAAGCTTCAATGCAAAAGCAAGGGATTGATTTATTAGTTTCGCATGATCCTGCTAACATGAACTATTTGACTGGTTATGACGCTTGGTCTTTCTATTATGCTCAATGTGTTTTGGTTCATGTAAATGAGGATGAGCCCATTTGTTTCCTTAGAGCGCAGGATGTTGGCGGAGGGCACATAAAAACTTATGTTGAGCACAAAAATATTATTCCTTATGATGAAAAATATATTCACACGTGGCCATTACATCCCTATCAATATTTAGTTGAAATAATTAAAGAAAGAAAATGGGACAACTCTAACATCGGCCTTGAAATGGATAGTCACTATTTTACTGCATATTGCTATGAAACAATAAAAAAAGGTTTACCAAATGCAAAACTTAAAGATGCAGAACGCTTAGTAAATTGGGTAAGAGTTGTTAAATCTGATGCTGAGATCGCGTTAATGAAATCGGCTTCAAGAATTACCGAAAAAGGAATGAAAAAAGCTTTTGAAATTATTAATCCTGGAGTTAGACAATGTGATGCTGTTGGTGAAATTCAAAAAGCGCTATTTAACGGTACGCCAGAATTTGGAGGTGATTACGCTAGCATTGCAACTTTGCTACCTACAGGAAAAGGAACTTCGGCTTCTCATTTAACAGCTACCGAAGATAAGTTTGTTAAAGGTGAAGCGACTATTATTGAAATATCAGGAGTTCACAAGAGGTATCATTGCCCGATGGCAAGAACCGTTCTTCTGGGAGAAAAAAATCAAAAAAAAATAGATACGATGAAAGCAACCAATGAAGCATTGGACGCGGGCATTGAAGCAACAAAACCTGGAAATGCCGCTGATGATGTCGCTCAAAAATTTTGGGGAATTTTAGATAAATATGGAATTAAAAAAGAATCAAGAACAGGCTACTCTATTGGAATTGGATACCCTCCTGATTGGGGCGAGCAGACTTTAAATATATCCAAAGGAGATAAAACAATTTTACAACCTAACGTTACTTTTCATATGATAGCGGTGATGCAATTTGGTGATTGGGGCGTTGAAGCAAGTGAATCGGTAAGAGTGACAGAAAAAGGTTCAGAATTATTCTGCAATTTATCTAGAGATTTGCATATAAAGAATAATAAACCTTGAAAATAATTTTCACTAATGTTTAATATTCATTCTTTATGGGTAATTCAGATAGTTTTGTTAAATTTGATAAAGTAGATAAAAGCTACGATGGAGAGGTGCTCGTAGTCAAAGATCTTAATGTAGATATTCCAAAAGGTGAATTTCTTACCATGCTTGGACCATCAGGTTCGGGAAAAACTACCACATTAATGATGCTGGCTGGATTTGAAACTCCAACGTCTGGAGAAATATATTTAGAAGGAGAAGCAATTAATAAAATTCCTCCTTATAAAAGAGGAATTGGAATGGTTTTTCAAAATTACGCTTTGTTCCCACATATGACGGTAAAAGAGAATCTTTCATTTCCGCTTGAAGTAAGAAAATTAAACAAACCTGATGTTCAAGAAAAAGTTAAAAAAGCTCTGGACATGGTTGAGTTAGGAGAGTTTGGAAACAGAATGCCGCTACAACTATCTGGAGGTCAACAACAACGTGTTGCATTAGCAAGAGCTCTAGTTTTCGAGCCTCGTTTAGTTTTAATGGATGAACCATTAGGAGCTTTAGATAAAAAACTTCGTGAACAAATGCAATATGAAATTAAACATATTCATGAAAGAATTGGAATTACAGTGGTTTACGTTACACACGATCAAGCAGAAGCTCTTACAATGTCAAACCGTATTGCAGTATTTAACGACGGAAAAATTCAACAGATATCATCACCAGATATTTTATATGAAAAACCTGAAAATGCATTCGTTGCTCAGTTCATTGGTGAAAATAATCAACTTAAAGGAAAAGTAAAATCAATTAATGGAAATGCGTGTGTAGTCGAAACAGAAAAAGGAAACCAAATAAAATCTCTCAAAGTAAATGTAAATGCTGTGGGCGATCAATCAACGGTATCTCTACGTCCTGAAAGAGTTGAAATTAATTCATCTGATAGCAGTTTTGAAAATTCATTTGATGCAAAAGTTAAAGAGTTGATTTACTTAGGAGACCATATTCGCACAAGGGTTGAAGTTTGTGGAAATGACCAATTCATCGTAAAAGTTCCAAACTCTTACAAAGGCGCAAATCTAAAGGAAGGCACTTCTGTTAAACTTTCTTGGAAAGCCAACGATTCAAGGGCATTAGACCTAGGTTAATTTTTTCATTTTTTAGTTTACAGCACTTTCTCAATTTGTTTTAATTTGCGACTTATACGTATAATCAAACAACAAAGAGGGTAAATATGTTTAAACTAATAAGAGCTACTTTCCTTGGGTTGATCGGGATGGCATTTGCTATATCAGCATATGCAGATATCACGTTCGTATCTTGGGGCGGAGCTTATACAGCGAGTCAACAAAAGGCTTATGTAGATACTTGGAGCAAAGGTTCTGGAGTTACTGTTGAAAATTACAACGGTGGTCTAGGAGAAATTAAAGCTCAAGTAGAAGCAGGTAATGTGACTTGGGATGTAGTAGACGTACTTCCAGACCAAGCGATCACTGGTTGCGATGAAGGTTTATTTGCAAAAGTAGATCAAAGTTCATTTATAAATGATTTAGTGGTAGCGCCAGTTTCTGAGTGCGTAGTTCCACAAATTTTTTGGGCTTACACAGCGTTTTACAGCAAAAGTGCTTTTCCAGGCAAAAAACCAAAAAACATTAAAGATTTCTTTAATGTTAAAAAGTTTCCTGGAAAAAGAGGAATACATACATGGGCAAACGCTTTAATCGAAATGGCACTAGTTGCTGATGGTGTTAAAGCTAGCAAAGTATATGATGTAATGAGCACTCCTGAAGGAATAGACAGAGCATTTGCTAAACTAGACGCAATTAAAGATCACGTTGTGTTCTGGTCAGCTGGTTCTAAACCACTTGAACTAGTATCAAGCGGTGAAGTTGTTATGGCATTAGCTTATAACGGCAGAATTGGTGCCGCTATCCTTTCTGAAGGTAAAGACTTCGAATACATTTGGGACGCTACAGTTCTTGAACAAGAATATCTTGTAGCAATCAAAGGTGGAAATGAAGCTGAAGCACTTGAGTTTATGGCTCACGCTTCGACTGCAGAATCGAATGCTGAACAAGCTAAATACATTCCATATGGTCCTATGAGAAAATCTAGCATCGGTATCATCAAAAAAGGTGAACCTTGGTTTGTAAAAGAAGGCGGCAATATTGATATTATGCCTCACATGCCAACTGCTCCGAAAGTTCTGAAAAGAGCTATTATAGCTGACCCGTTTTGGTGGGCTGATAATGGAGCTGAAGTTCATGAGAGATTTGGTGCCTGGAAGGGTAACTAATAATTCTTAATATAATTTAAAAAAAAGGCGAGATTTATATCTCGCCTTTTTTTGTGCTTTTTTTATAATATATAGATATGAATCAAACTACCTCAAACCCAATATTAACGACAGAAGGAATTCCGCTAAAAGATAGTCTCAAAAAATCTGAACGAAAAAATAAAATAAGAGCATTTCTTTTAGCTGCTCCACTTCTAGTTTTTATACTGGTTACGTTTTTAATCCCTATTGCTAATATGCTTGTTCGAAGTATTGACGATAGACAAATTAATACTGTTTTCCCAAAAACTTTTGAAGTTTATAAAAAATGGGATCGACAAGGTTTACCTTCCGAAGAACTTTATAAAACAATGTTTTTTGAAGTAAAAAATAGCGAAGGTTACGACATTGGTAAAGCTAGCACCCGAATGAATTATTCAAAATCGGGTTGGAAAAGTTTATTAAAAAAATCTAAAAGAAAATTTAAAAAAATTGAAGAGGGTCCATATAAAGAGCAAATGATTGCAGCTGAAAAAAGATGGGGGGATATTGAATATTGGAAAGCTTTGGGGGTAATGGTCGATCCCACAACTATGGGATATTATTTGAATGCTGTTGATTTAAAATATGATTCTAATAAAGAGATCATTCGACAAAAAGAAAACAGACGAATTTATAATAAGACATGGATTAAAACATTCAAGGTAAGTTTTTTGGTTATGTTTTTTTGTTTGGTCTTGGGATATCCAATTTCTTATTTGCTTGCAACATTACCTTTAAAATACAGCAACCTTTTAATGATATGTGTGCTGCTACCTTTTTGGACATCGTTACTGGTTCGAACCGTAGCGTGGATGGTTATGCTACAACAAAAAGGCGTTCTTAATAATTTATTGGTGATGGGCCATATTATTGCGGACGAGAACCGTTGGCAACTTATGTACAATGAAAAAGCAGTTATAATAGTCATGACACAAATTTTATTACCTTTTATGGTTTTACCTTTGTATAGCGTGATGAAAACAATTCCACCAACTTATATGCGTGCAGCTTTAAATCTTGGAGCTTCGCCTTTACGTGCTTTTTGGAAAGTTTATATGCCGAATTCAGTTCCTGGTATTAGTGCAGGATGTATGCTCGTATTTATAATAGCCATTGGATATTACATAACGCCAGAATTAGTAGGTGGTAAGGATGGGCAAATGGTAGGAAACTGGATTGCTTATCATTTGAAAACAACTTTGAATTGGGGACTTTGCGCTTCACTGGGAGCTATACTTTTAGCAGTGATGACAGTTTTGTATTGGGCTTATAATAAAATAGTTGGAATAGAAAATATTAAATTAGGATAATTATGGCTTTACCGACATATACAACAACAGGACAAAGAATAGGGTACTATTCATTTTTAACCTATTGTGGTTTAGTCTTTTTCTTTTTAATTGCACCTATTTTTATAATTCTTCCTTTATCATTTAGCGCTTCACCATTTTTTGAATTTACAAGAGAATTTATGAATTTTGAGCCAGAGGC